>OHMI01000475.1_pt1 | contig 15497 bp, 17 predicted proteins | sample 1569271 | NCBI WGS metagenome assembly OHMI01 (sample SAMEA3879529, study PRJEB24766) | human gut metagenome | biome: human-associated habitat; feature: feces | place: USA | collected 1985/1987
AGAACCGCCAGCGCCAGCAGCTGCAAGCACCATTCGCCTGCGCTGTCCGCCGCCGCAATTTGACGCTCCGGCGCGGAAAGGAAATTGCCCCACAGCTGCGTCAGCGGTGTCACCAAGGCACGCATCGCCAGCCCCAGCACCGCCGCACAGAGCAGCAGACCGATGCTCAGCCGCATTGTTCCCGTGCGCGCCGAACGCCCGCGCCGCATCAGCAGCGCCGGAAGCCCAATCAGCAGCGCTTCCTGCGCCATTGACAGCAGCAAGCGCGTATTTTGATGCAGGTCGTACGGGAGCATCAGCGCCAGCAAGCGCTCCAGCAGCAGCTTGGCCGCCGTCAAAATCAGCAGCACCATCAGCAGCGTCGTCGCCGCGTCAGTTTTCCGCCCCGCGCGCGTCATTTGCCGTCCCCCAGCGTGTAGATATTTCCAACACGGTCGCGCAGGGCAACATCCAGCGTCAAATCCTGCCCCAGGCGGATGCCCTCGCGCGTCATGCGCTCTTCGCTGATGTGGTATGCCAAGCTCGGCGTGTTATTCTCCCCGCTCAAATGACCAAGGATGACGTTTTTCGTGCCGCTCTCGACAATTTGCAGCAGCGCATCCGCACAGGCGGCATTGCTCAAATGCCCGCGATTGCCCAGTATGCGCTGCTTCAGGCGCTCGTTGTAATGGTCGTTGTGGCGGAGCATATCGGGATCATGGTTGCTTTCCAGCAGCACCAGGGAGCTGCCCGCCACCGCGTCGCGGACGCTGCGCGGAAAATGCCCCAAGTCCGTCGCCGTCGCGATGCTGAGTCCCCCGCCCCACAGCCGATAGCCGACCGGGTCAGCCGCGTCATGCGGGATGGAGAACGGCACGACGCCGACATCGCCGATATAGAAATCCGAGAATGTATCGAACGTCCGGCGGAGTTCCGGGGGAATTTTGCCGACCTTTGCGTCCATCGCATTCCACGTCATCTCGGTGGCATAGACGGGGATTTTATGCTTCCGGCACAGCACGCCCGCGCCGGAGATATGGTCAATATGTTCGTGGGTGATGAGAATGGCGTCAATGGTGTTGCCATCAACGCCAATCATATCCAGTGCTTCATCAATCATTTTGCCCGACTTTCCGGCATCGATGAGCAGGCGGGTTGCGCCGTACTGCACGAAGAGGCAGTTGCCGCTCGAACCGGAGTAGAGGGGGCAGAAAATCATTTCCATTGGATTCCTTTCTGGATTCCTGTGCTTACCTTTTTCTCTGCGTTTTTCTCACGCGTGCAGCCAAAAGGTACACGAACGGAAAAAACTTCCGATAAAAACCAACTAACTTAGATGGGGATGCGAAGCAGTCCAGAGGGCGATCGCAGACTTCGTCTGTTTTCATTGCTCTCTGGTCGCCTCCGCAGAGGCGAAACCCTGCATAAGCACGCGAAAACAGTATGAAGAAGTCACCAACGCAATCGAGCGAAAGGGTCAAGGGAGGAACTCGCTCGGCTTCCGGCGGCGGGGTCATGTAATCCGCACCAAAGAGGATGGTCAATACCTCGTCCCACTTTGCGGGAATCAAGACGTCGATGCCTTCAAAGGGGACGACAATCTTCTCCGCGAACTGGTCAGGATGCCAGATGTGCATCATCAGCTCAAACGCACCGTTGGACATGCACAGGTCGTTGCCCGTCTTCTCCTGTCGCGAAACCTGCTCGTACCAGCGCGTTTTCGTCTTCACTGAGAACGGCAGACCCAGCACATGCGTGCCGAAAATCAGAATCTTGTTCTTCCAACTAAAGCGCGACCAGTCCACGTTCTTTTTCAGCATCCCCTGCAATGTGTGGAGCTTGAAGAACCACCACTTGCGCTGAAACCCTTCCGGCGGCACGGGGTCAAGAATGAAAAAGTCCGTGAACGCCGCCGCTTTCTTCGGGTCGCGGTTCATCACGCGCGGCGTCCATGTGTCCAGATACGTCAGCTCGAAGCGCTTGTCGCACTCCTTCGGGTAGATTTCGCGGAACTTCTGGAATTCCTCGCGCGTCATCAGCAAATCCACGTCGTCATCCCACGGGATGAACCCCTTGTGGCGCACCGCCCCCAGGAGCGAACCGCACATCATATTATAGGAAATATTGTGCTTCTTGCAAACAGCGGTAATGTCCCGCAGCTGCTCCAATAATTCCGCGTGAATCTCGTCCAGCGACAGCTTCTTTTCTTCCTGCTGCACTTTTTATTCCTCCCGAAGCCACTGCGCCGCCCGGCGGGCAATCGCTTCATCATCCATCTGATACTGCGCGCGCAGATACTGCTGCGTGCCCACAATCGTGGAGTATACGTCCTCCATGCCGATGCGGTGGATGCGGCAGGGATTCCCTGTCTCCGCCGCAACCTCGCAGACCGCCGAACCGAATCCGCCGACGATGGAATGTTCCTCCACCGTCACGATGTGGCGGAAGCGGCGTGTCAGCTCCGCAATCTTCTCCGCGTCAATCGGTTTCAGGCACGGGAAGGACACGACTTCCGCCGAAATGCCGCGCTCGGCTAATTTCTTTCCCGCACTCACCGTCTGCGTCAGAATGCCGCCGGCGGATAGAATTGCGATGTCCGTACCTGTTTGCAGTGTCAGCGCTTTCGGCATCTGCCAGTCCGTCACCGGCTGCTCGTGCAATGTCGGCTCGCCGCCGCGCCCCAGACGCAGATAGCACGTTCCGGGCGTTTTCAGCATCACCGGGACGATGGCTTCCACCTCCGCCGGGTCGCCGGGCGTAAACACCGTCACCCCCGGCAGGGCGCGCATAATCGCCATGTCCTCCGTCGCGTGGTGGCTCATGCCCAAACTGCCGTAGACAAAGCCGCCGCCGACGCAGACGACCTTGACGTTCAGGCTGTGATACGCGCAGTCGTTGCGAATCTGCTCCAAGCAGCGCAGCGTCGGGAAATTGCCGATGGAGTAGGTCAGCACGGTGCGCCAGCCCCGCCGCCAGACCCGTCATGCTCTGCTCGGCAATGCCCGCGTTCACAAACTGCTCCGGGTACGTCTCCCAGAACGGCTTCAGCACCCCGAAGCCCAAGTCCCCCGTCACCAGCATCAGGCGGTCATCCTTCGCCGCCTCGCGCATCAGCGCCCGTGTAAATGCGTCTCTCATGGCCGCTGTGCCTCCAATTCCGCCAATGCCGCGTCGTATTCCTCACCCTGCGGCGTACGATAGTGCCACAGGATGTCGTTTTCCATAAAGGAAACACCCTTGCCCTTCGTCGTCACGGCAATGACGACCGTCGGCCGCCCGCTGCCGCGGTTCTCCTGCGCCTGACGCAGCGCCTTTTCCACCGCGTCCACGTCGTTGCCGTCCGTCTCGATGACGTTCCAGCCGAACGCGCGCCATTTGTCACCAAAAGGCTCCAGCGCCAAGGTATTTTCGCAGAAGTCAAGGCTCTGCATCCGGTTGTGGTCGATGATGGCGACCAGATTATCCAGCTTATACTGATGCGCCTGCAGTGCCGCTTCCCAGACCGAGCCTTCGTCGCACTCGCCGTCGCCCAGCACGCAGTACACGCGCCAATCGGCGTTGTCCTTCTTGCCGCCCAGCGCCATGCCTGCCGCCACGCTCAGCCCATGACCCAAAGAACCGGTGGAAAACTCCACACCCGGCACGCCCTTGTGGCTCACATGCCCGGACAGGCGCGAGCCGTTGGCGTAATGGGTGGAAAGCTCCTCCACCGGGAAAAAGCCGCGCTCCGCCAGTGCCGCATACACCGACGCGCCCGCATGACCTTTGGAGAGAATCAGCCGATCGCGATTTTCCCACTGCGGATTCTTCGGGTCAACGCGCAGGATGCGGGTGTAGAGCACCGCCATAATCTCCGCGACTGAAAAAATTGCGCCGATATGACTGCCCCGGCTGATGTGGGTCATCTCCAGCCCGTGACGGCGGATGAGCCACGCCAGCGTCTTGGGGTCGGACGTGTCAATCGGCGCGCCGTGAAACGCCGAATGTGTTTTCTCCGTGTAGGACGTACTCATTTCTGCGGCTCCTTTGCTCCCTGCTCGTGCTTTTCGTCCGCCATCTTCTTCGCCTTGCCGAACACGCCGCCAATCGTCTCGAAGAACAGTTCGACATCCAGCGGGAACGACTGATGCAGCGCATACTCCACGCGCAGGCGGTTCTTCTCCGGCAGGATGTACTTCTCGAAGTTCTCCACCGGGTTTTCCGTGCCGACGATTTCATCCTGCGCGATATAAACGATGGACGAGCGGTCAGTGATGCCGGGACGCACCCAGAGGATGCACTCCTGTTCCTTGGTGTACTGCGTGGTATACAGCAGCAGCTCCGGGCGCGGCCCGACGAAGGACATGTCGCCCTTCAGGATATTGAACAGCTGCGGCAGTTCATCAAGTTTCAAGCGGCGCATGACCTTGCCCGCGCGGGTAACGCGGCTGTCGTTGAGCGCCGTGCAGCCGCCGGTCTTATCCGCCCCGACGACCATCGAGCGGAATTTATAGATATAGAACGGCTGATTATGGTATCCGCCGCGCACCGCCTTATACAGCACAGGGCCGGGGCTGTCGAGCTTGACCCAAATGGCCAGCGGCAGCATGATGATGCAGCCGGGGATGAGCAGAATCAGCGCAAACAGGAAGTCGATGATGCGCTTGACAACATGGCTGTAAAACGGATGGGACAGCGGCCCATCCCAGCGCGGCATTTGCGGAAGTGGTTGCTTTGACATGGGAATCATCTCCCTTTTCTTCTATGAAACGCTTGGTGTTGGAACATCATAGCTGACCCATTCGAGTTTCATTTCATCAGGTCAGGCTAATTCGTCGGCGAAATCCCTGCGCAGCTCAGTCGTGATGCAGCTGATGCAGCAGCTCATAAACCTGCTCCAGCTCCTCCGCCGAGTAGTATTGCAGCGTGATTTTGCCCTTCCTCTGATTGCCGGTAATCGTCGCGCGAACGCCGAACGTCTCGCGGCAGAACGTTTCCAGCTCCGTCAGCTCCGCGGGCAGAGAATGCACCTTCTGCGGTGTTTTGGGCAGCGTCGGGGTGCTCTTGCGCATCAGCGCGACCGCGTTTTCCAGCTGTCGGACGCTCCACTCGTTCGTAATCGTCTGCCGTGCCAGCGTCATCTTCATCTCGTCCGATTCCAGCCCCGCCAGCACACGCGCGTGACCCGCGCTCAGCGTCCCCTGCCGCACCATCGTGATGATGTCCTCCGGCAGCGTCAGCAGACGCAGCAGGTTCGCTACGGCAGGCCGGCTCTTGCACAGCCGCGCCGCCACTGCTTCCTGCGTGTAGCCGCATTGGCGCATCAGCGTCTGGATGCCCTGCGCCGCTTCAATCGGGTTCAGGTCTTCGCGCTGGAGGTTCTCAACCAGCGCGATTTCCATCTGCGTCGGCACATCCATCTCGCGGATGATGCACGGCACACAGTCAAGCCCCGCCATCCGCGCAGCGCGCCAGCGGCGCTCGCCCGCAACGATGCGATAGCGCCCGCCGTTCATCGGCACCACCAGAATGGGCTGCAAAAGCCCCTGCTCCCGGATGGACTGCGCCAATTGCGCGATGCTTTCCTCGGAGAACGCCCGCCGCGGCTGGTCGGGATTCGGGTCAATGTCCCCAATCGCGATTTCTTGTCCGCCGCCGGATGTCATCATGTCTACTTCCGGCAGCAGCGAATCTAAGCCGCGCGCCAGTCCGTGGGTCTTCTTGGGCATAACAAATCGACTCCTCTGTCATTTCCGTTCCGCCGGATGAAAAGGTAAAAGATGATTACAGCTTAAATTCTTTCACCTTGATGTTGTTGCGCTTGAGAATTTCCTTCGCCAGATTGACGTAGGCGACGCATCCCGCGCTCCGCTTGTCGTAGACGTGGATGGGTTCGCCGTGGGAGGGCGCTTCGCCGAGGCGGACGCTGCGCGGAATCACCGTCGCGTACACCTGCTTCTTGAAGTGCTTCTTCACCTCGTCCACCACCTGCAAGCCCAGATTCGTCCGCCCATCCAGCATCGTCAGCAGGACGCCCTCGATTTCCAGATGCGGATTGATGGTCTTTTTGACGCGGGAGATGGTGTTCATCAGGCTCGCAACGCCCTCCAGCGCATAATATTCGCACTGAATCGGGATGAGGACGCTGTCCGCCGCGCCCAATGCGTTGATGGTCAGCAGCCCCAGGGACGGCGGGCAGTCGATGAAGATGAAATCGAAATCCTGCTGAACGGACTGCACGGCGGTTTTCAGGCGGTATTCACGCTTCTCGACCTCGACGAGTTCGAGTTCCGCGTTCGCCAGCCGAACGTCGCTGCCCGCAATGGACAGGTTCTTGAACTCCGTCTCTTCCATCACGTCCGTGAGTTTCATGCGCCCCATGATGACTTCATAGATGCTCTTGTCATCGACTTCCATGCCCAAGCCGGATGTCGTGTTGCCCTGCGGGTCGAGGTCAATCATCAGCACACGCTGTCCCATTGCCCCCAGCAAAGCGGAAAGGTTGACGGCGGTGGTCGTTTTGCCGACGCCGCCCTTCTGGTTGATTATCGCAATGACCTTCGCCATGTTCTCACCTCATCCGGGCGTTTGCGCGCCCTCTTTCGGGTCTTTCCTATTTTAACATCCTACTTATTATACTGCCTTTTACAGTGCTTGTAAAGCAGATTGGAGTTTTTCTGTCAATTTGCAGGGTTTTCATGTGCGCAGGGGTTTCGCCTCTGCGTCCCACACAAAATCACTTGCAAAAGGGAAAACTTCTTACTCTCCCAACTTAATAATGGAGGAAAGATTCTCCACAATCGCCCTCGCAATCCACGGTTTGTTCATCGTGTAGAGGTGAATGTGTCCCACCCCGTTGGCAACCAAATCCACAATCTGCTCCGTCGCAAAGGCGATGCCCGCCTGCGTCATCGCCTGCGGATCACCCGCGAAACGGTCGGCAATCGCCGCAAACCGCGGCGGCATAATCGACCCGGACAGCTTCACCACCCGCGCCACCTGCCGCGCGTCGCAAATCGGCATGATGCCCGCGCAGACCGGAATATCCATTCCCGCGCGCTGCATCCGATACAGGAAATTGTACAGCAATCCATTGTCGAAGAACATCTGCGTCGTCAGAAAATCCACCCCGGCATCCACCTTCCGTCGCAGATAATCCATGTCCTTCGCGCGGCTGCCGCTCTCCGGGTGTCCCTCCGGATAGCACGCCGCCCCAACGCAGAAATCCCCCTGCTGGTGGATGAAGTCGATTAACTCCGCCGCATACGCGAAATCATGGCACGGCTCGCCCTCCTTGGGCAGGTCGCCGCGCAGTGCCAGCACGTTCTCCATCCCCGCGGTCTTCATGTCCGCCAGCACATGCTGCACATGCTCCCTTGTCGACTGCACGCACGTCAGGTGGCACAGCGGCGTTACACCCGTTTCCGCCACCGCCTTCGCTACGGCGATGGTATGCCCCGGCGTGCTGCCCGCCGCGCCGTAGGTCACGGACATAAAAGACGGATGCAGTCCGGCAATTTCCTGCGCCACGGCGGATGCCTGTGCAATGCCGTCAAAGTGCTTGGGCGGGAAAACCTCGCACGACAGGGTGATTTCCTTCTCATTCAGGATGCTTGCAATGCGCATCGGCTGTTCTCCTTTGGGCGTGATGCTATCCGCTGGTTTTCCAGCCGAAAATACGCCACTTTTCATGATACCGCAACCGTGTCGGCATGTCAAGGAATCCGTAATGTTTTTTTGCCGCACCCCCTTGCAAGTTTGTCAAAAGCATGGCATAATCAGGGCAAAGAAACGAGGAGGACTATTCGCAATGGCTACGGCACTATGGCTGCGCACGATTCGGCATCACCGCATTGACCGGCAGGCGGTTGAGCCTTGCACGCGCGACAATCCGCACGACGCGCTGGAGGAAGCGTGTCGGAAGCTGGACATTTCTCACCCGATTTGGCTGGACAAGAATGAGCGAGAGTGGGAAGAGTTTGGGCAGACGAGGTTTTTGCCGGATGCGTTTTTAGATTCGGTGGATTTTGACCGGATGGAGATTGAGTATATTGATCCGGATGCGAAGAAGAAAAGGTCAAAAGACCCGCGCAATGCTTTCTAACGGTTGGAAATCAACAATGTGCAATGAGCAATTCAGCACCGAAGGCTTCCGGCGGGCGACCGCAAACTTCGTTCGTTTTCTTTGCCCGCTGGAAGCTGCTTACACCACCAGTACGAAAAATAAGTCGACTATAAATAAGTAAGTCGACTATTAATAAAGGAGGATTCCTCTCATGGATATCACTCGCTTCACGCACCCAATCGACCTCCGCGCCGTTTCCATCACTGACCCGTTCTGGCAGCGGGAAACGGAACTCGTCCGCCGCGAAGTCATTCCCTACCAGTGGGACGCGCTCAATGACCGCATCCCCGGCGCGGAAAAGAGCTGGTGTATGCACAATTTCCGTCTGGCGGGGCGCATCATGGCGCAGGCCCGTCAGCAGGGCGCGCAATATACGCCCCAGGCGTACACCTACCGCGGCTACAATGCCCTTCCCGATGACCCCGCACACCCGGATGAGGACAAGTTCTACGGCTTCTTGTTTCAGGATTCTGACTTCAGCAAGTGGATTGAAGCCGTCGGCTATTCCCTGATTCAGCACCCCGACAAGGCGCTGGAAGCCACCGCTGATGAAGCCATCGACGTTGTGTGCGCCGCGCAGACCCCCGAAGGCTACCTTGACACCTACTACATCATCAACGGCATGGACGGCGTGTTCCAGAACCTCCGTGATCATCACGAGCTGTACTGCTTGGGTCACCTGATTGAGGGCGCTGTCAGCTACTATCAGGCAACAGGCAAGGACAAGCTGCTGCGCGCGGCGTGCCGGTTCGCGGATTACGTTGCGGATTTCTTCGGCACGGCGGATGGGCAGTGTAAGGGCTATCCCGGCCACGAAATTGCGGAAATGGCGCTCGTCCGCCTGTACGAGGTGACGCAGGACGAGAAGTACCTGCGCCTCAGCCGCTTTTTCATCGACGAGCGCGGGCAGGAACCGAACTACTTCGTTGAGGAAGAGCGCCGCAATGCCGAACGGGAACATCGTCCAGTTCGGAGCGTCAATCTTGCCTATCATCAAGCCGTCAAACCCGTCCGCGAGCAGGACGAAGCCATTGGACACGCCGTCCGCGCGGTGTACCTGTATTCCGGCATGGCGGATGTGGCGCGCATGACTGGCGACGACAGCTTGAAATCCGCCTGTGAACGGCTCTGGCGCAGCATCGTGCAGGAGAAGCTGTACATCACCGGCGGCATCGGTGCAACGCAGATAGGCGAGGCATTCTCCTACGCCTACGATCTGCCCAATGACACCGCGTATTCCGAGACGTGCGCCGCCATCGGCTTAGCTTTCTTCGCGCGCCGGATGCTGCAAATGTCCCCCCAGCGCGAATACGGCGACGTGATGGAGCTTGCCCTGTACAACACCGTCCTGTCCGGTATGGCGCTGGACGGCAAGAGCTTCTTCTACGTCAACCCGCTGTCCGTCGTGCCGTCGGCGTGCCACGCGGATTCACGCCTTCAGCACGTCAAAACCGTGCGGCAGAAGTGGTTCGGCTGCGCGTGCTGCCCGCCCAATATCGCGCGCATCGTCTCCTCCATCGCCGCGTATGCCTTCACGGAGAATGAGGATACGCTGCTGACCCATCTCTACCTCGGCGGCAGCATCCGCAAAACCTTCCCCACGGGTACGCTGACGCTCTCGATTGCGTCGGATATGCCGTGGGACGGGCACATCACCGTCACGCTCCATGCGGATTCGCCCGTGTCCGGCACGCTTGGCTTCCGTCTGCCGGGCTGGTGTCCCAATCCGAATGTGACGGCGGATAAGCCCGTTCGCGTGGCGGATGGCTATGCGTACCTCTCCGGCGACTGGCACGACGGCGAGACGATTGTGCTGGATTTCCCGATGCCCGTGCGCCTGAACCGCGCAAACAACCGCGTCCGCGAGGATATGCGGCAGGTCGCTGTCACGCGCGGCCCCGTCACGTTCTGCGCTGAGCAGGCGGATAACGGCGAAAACCTGCATCTGCTGCGCGTGAATGCGGAAAAATTCGGCAAGGACGGCGAAGGCGTGCAAGTCCTGCCGGATTCGCGCTTCGGTCATCGTACGGTGAAGCTGCTTGTGCCGGGCTTCCGTCAGCAAGAGGATGCGGAAGGCGCGCTGTACACTGCCTACCAGTCCGCCGAGGAATCCCCCTGCCAGATTGAGCTGATTCCCTACTACGCGTGGTGCAACCGCGGCGAGGGCGAAATGCGCGTGTGGCTGAACGTATAAAGAAGAGGCGCAAGGGGCTTTTCCCCTTGACCCCAACAGGGACGCTGTCCCTGCACCCTGCAAGGGACTTTGTCCCTTGACCCTTTCGCGCAATTCAGTTGGTTTCGCGATCATGCTGTGTCCGCGTGTTTATCCACGACAAAAAACGGGATTGCCCACATGTGGGGCAGTCCCGTTTTGCGGATAGGGTTTACTTGTTCTCCTCCGCCGGCGCATCGGTCTTTTCTTCGCCCGACGCAATGGCAATCTTGCGCGCTGCCTTCGGTGCTTCCGCCTGCATCTTCGGCAGGGTCACGGTCAGGATGCCGTGCTCGCACTTCGCGGTAATGTCATCTTCGCGCACACCCTCCAGCGAGAAGCGGCGCTCCACATGACCCGTGCGGCGTTCGGAGTACAGGTAGCCTTCGCGGTTATCCTTCTTTTCGCTGTTGATGTCGGCGGCGATGGTCAGCACGCCGTCCTCGGCGGTCAGGGTAATGTCATCCTGCTTTACGCCCGGCAGTTCAGCCTCCAGCACATAGGCGTCGGGCTGTTCCTTCACATCGACGCGGAAGCCGGCAGTGCCGACCATATCGCTCATGTCGAAGAAGTTGCGGAAGAAGCGGTCGCTAAGCATATCATCCATAGAGGTATTCATCAGGTTGCGGGCAGCACGGAACGGAATCACATTGAACATAAAACAGACCTCCTTGCGTCAGCGTTCGCTGGCGGTTACAATAACAATCAATCCGGGGCATCTGCTTCGGGCGGTCATTCGTCCGGGGCGATTTCCCTTCGCGGTTCTCTTTCCTGAACCGTGATTGTATTGTACTACGAAGGTCAAAGAAAGTCAATAGGCAGAAAGGTCAAATATTGAAAACGTTCTGTAAACAGTTTGCAGCTAAATTATGAATTACAGCGTGTCCGCCCGCACCAGCAGCCGCTGCATCACCGGCAGTACCGTTTCCGGGGCGCCGCTGGTTTCCAGGGTGATTTTCCCCGGCGTTTCCCGCGCGCAGAGCAGATCATTCTCCGTCAGCACCCGCCGCAGCTGGCGCGCCGTACCCTCGTTGCCATCCAGCACCTGCACATTTTCCGGCAGAATCTCCCGCAGCAGGGGGCGCAGGAACACATAGTGCGTGCAGCCAAGCACCACCGCATCCACCGTGCGCAAATCATACGGGTGCAGCAGTTCCAGCAGATAGCGCCGCGCCTGCTCGTTGGCTTCCTGCTCCACCAGTTCCATCAGGCCGGGGCAGGGCAGCGGAATCGCCCCTTCGCCGTAGCGCGCATAAAGCTGCTGAAACTTTTCCAGCCGCAGGGTCATCGGCGTGGCCAGCACCAGGATGCTTCCGCCGTGGCGCAGGGCGTGGGCAGGCTTAAGCGCGGGTTCCATGCCCAGTATCGGCAGGTCATACGTCTCCCGCAGTTCCTTCGCGGCGACAGCGGTCGCGGTGTTGCAGGCAATCACCACCGCCTTGACGTGATTCGCGAGCAGATGTGTCATCACGCGCGTGACGCACGCCATCACCTCTTCGCGCGGCTTCGTGCCGTAGGGGGCGTGCAGCGTGTCGCCGAAATACAGAAAATCTTCCTGCGGCAGTTCCCGGCGCAGGGCGCTGAGGGTGCCGATGCCGCCGACACCGCTGTCAAACACGCCGACGGGGTTCTGATTGCCCATCATCCTTTGTCCTCCCTGTTTTGCTTCTTTTTTATTATACGCCGATTGCGCCGGAAATGCAAATCACGGTTGCGCGGCGCGGAAAAAGCGGTTATAATGGAAGCCGGAAATCAATTATACGATTTTCGGATGAGAATGCGCCAAGATGCGCCGCGAATTTTTGCATTCTGGCTAACGCGAATGAAATGCAGCGCAGCAGCGCTACGCTAAATGAAATGAGCGAACGCCAGAATCAAAAAGGCGCAAGCAGATGGCGCAGGCGAATCCCAAAATCGTATTGGAGGAAAAACGCATGGATTTGAATGTGGAAATCCGCTTGGGCGATGTTGTGCAGACGCGCAAGCAGCATCCCTGCGGCTCGAACGAGTGGACAGTCATCCGCACGGGTGCGGACATCAAGATAAAGTGCAGCGGGTGCGGGCGCATCGTGATGATGGATCGTGAGACGTTCCTGAAGCGCCGGAAAAAACTGATTTCGCAAGGGCCTGAACCCGTATGAGCGACGCGCTGCTGTTCTTTGTGTGCCTTGCGGCGGCGCTGTGCATCCGGCAGTTCATCGGCTGCGCGGCGGTGGTCAAGGGGCGCAGTATGCTCTCCACCCTGCATCCGCGCGACGTGATGCTGGCGGTGCGTCCGCCGCTGCTTTACCGGCACATCCGCCGCGGGGACATTGTGCTGTGCCGCTATCCGGGGCGGTACTGGCGGAATCTCCGCTTCGTGCCGCAGACGTTCGTCAAGCGCGTGGTTGGTCTGCCGGGTGAGACGATTGAAATCGCGGACGGTGTCGTACTGATTGACGGCGAAGCGCTTTCTGAGCCCTACCTCGACCCGGCGCACTGCCGTTTCCGCCGGAGTATGCCGCCGCGGACCCTCAGCGCAGATGAGTATTTCGTCATGGGCGACAACCGCGATAATTCCAACGACAGCCGAAGCGTCGGCGCCCTCAAGCGCACCGCCATTCGCGCCCGCGTCGCCAAAGTGCTGTTCCGTCTGCCCTCGCGCAAGCGGAAAAAGCGGCGCTGAATGGGACAAGAACGCCCACATTGTTACAAAATGTGCCTTGTGTGCGCCTGAAAAGTATGGTATAATGAACCCGAACGAGTATTTCCAACGAAGGCTGGTGATTTCTGATGCGGAAACTGTTTCCGATGCTGCTCTTCACGCTCCTGCTGGCGCTGCTGATGGCAGTCCCCGCGCTGGCGGCTGATTTTACCTATGATGATTTTTCCGCGACCCTGACCGTCCCCGACAGCTACACGATGCTCACGACGTCGAACCTTGCTGACCACGAGGATCTGCTGGCGAAGCAGGGACTGACCGTCGAGGCGGCGCAGGCGGATTGGGCGGCGCGCGGCGTGCGCTTTCAGGCGTGGAACGCAGCGGGCGATATGTGCATCGAGCTGTCCGCCGTGCAGGATGATTTCGCCATGCAGTATTGGGATGTGAACGAAGTCACCAGCGACGAGCGCGCCACCTACCGTCTGGGGCATACGTCGGACAAAAACGGCTATTACCGCAATCTTGGCTACGACTACACCTCCGCGCAGTGGAAGAACGGCAAGAACTACGCCCGCTTCCTCGTGCTGGAGTACACGCGCAGCCATAACGGCGTGTCCTACGCGGGTTATGGGCGCAAGTCCATCCGCAACGGCTACTCCATCTATCTGGAGTGCCAAGTCTACGGTCGCAGCCCGAAGAAGGCGGACAACAACGCCCTGCAGGCCATTCTGGACACGCTGAAGTTCAACGAAATCTTCCCGCGTCCGTCCAGTGCCGTGCAGCGCGTCACGTTTGACGAAGTACCGCCGACGGAAACGAACTCCGGCAAATTCACTGTCTCCGGCACGGGCACGAGCGGGCAGTATGTCATTCTCTGCCTGATGCGCCTGTCCGGCGGCGAGCCTATCAATTATGAAACGCAGATTCCCAAGAACGGCAAGTTTTCCTTCACCATTCAGCTGCCGCAGGAAGGCGTCTGGCTGATGACCTACACCATCACCGACGCGGGCAAAGAGGTGCTGCAGGAGGACAAGTTCAGCCTGACGACCTACAAAAAGACGCTGCTGATTGTCAACCTTGATGCTGACCTGCCCGAAGCCATCGTCGGCGACACCCTCACCATTTCCGGTACGACGATGCGGCAGACGCAGGTGCAGTGCATCATCGACGGCCGCTATCAAAAGACCATCACGACGAACAACTCCGGCAAGTTTTCCTTCAAGATTGACACCAGCGCTGAGGGAACGTATGACATTGTGCTGACATTCCAGAAGAAGGGCTACACAACGCGCCGCATCACCAGCACGGCGACCCGCGCCCTGACCGAAGCCGACAAGCAGGAGGACATTCGCGCACAGGCAGACAAGCCCGCGTACTCCACCTTGACCCGACTGCTGGACGGCTACGAAGGCCGCTACATGGTCTACACGCTTTTCATCGACCGCGTTGATCAGGTCGGCGACGAGTGGTACACCTTCGCTGCCATGCGCAAGACCAACTCCGGCGGCCTGCGCGACGAAGTGGTTGTCCGCACAACGACTCAGCCGACGTGGCAGCCCGCCGACCAAGTGCGCATGTACCTGCAATGTACCGGCGGCTATGAGATTCAGGGCGATGCCACAACAAAGCTGCCCTGCTTTGACTATCTCTTTACGGACTAATTCCTCTATCCCTTCCCGCACAATGGGAAGGGATATTTTTTTGCGGCGCCAATCCCCGATTGACAGCCCTGCCGCCTCATGCTATAATGACGCAAAATTGCCCTTCGGAGGACAAATTCAATGACAGAGCAAGTGAACCTCGGCGGCGCGTGGCGGATGCGCGAAGCAGACAGCGAAACGTGGCATTCGGCGCATGTGCCGGGCAGCGTGTATGCGGATTTGATGGCGGATGGCACGATGCCTGACCCGTTCTGGCGTGAAAATGAGCTGGATGCCTTCGAGCGCATGAAGAAAGATTATGTGTATCAGCGCACATTCACCGTGAGCGAAGCACAGCTGGCACATGCGCATGTGGAGCTGGTCTGCGAGGGGCTGGATACGCTGGCGCATGTGTCGCTCAACGGGCGCGAAATCGCCTTCGCGGACAACATGCACATCACCTGGGTGTGGGACGTGAAGGAGCAGCTGCACGCGGGCGAAAACACGCTGGAAATCCGATTTGATTCCCCCATTCTCTACTGTGCGAAAAAAGCCGAGGAAGCGCCCGGCTGGGAATCCTCCGACGCAACGCCCGGCTTCCGTCACCTGCGCAAGGCGCACTGCATGTTCGGCTGGGACTGGGGGCCCCGGCCCTGCGCTTTGGGAGAAAATGAAAGCTTTTTCCAATACCTGTAAAAATATTTAGCCTTGCTCCACTCCTTCAGGAGTGCTATGCGGGAAACGTGGGGCAGAGCTGCCCGCAACGGGCAGTCCCCGACTCGCAAGGAGTTATGCCATGAGAGCAAAGAACTTTCGTCTGTTGTTGCCGGCCCTGGTCCTGGCCTGTACGGCCACGTTCGCTCTCGCGGATGATGGGCAGGCCGCGCAGCATGTGGCCGGCGGGATGCCCGTGGTCTCGGA
>OHMI01000494.1_pt1 | contig 15143 bp, 10 predicted proteins | sample 1569271 | NCBI WGS metagenome assembly OHMI01 (sample SAMEA3879529, study PRJEB24766) | human gut metagenome | biome: human-associated habitat; feature: feces | place: USA | collected 1985/1987
GCGTCGTTTTTATCATCAGCCCTCATCCTTTCGATGAATGCAATATACCCCATCAGGGTATCTGAATGATAGCACCAGCGCGGCGGATTGTCAAGCGGTTTCGTTTGATATGACTAACTTTTTTTATACTATTTTCAAATGAAAATGCGCCAAGATGCGCTGCGAATTTTTCGTTCTGACTAACGGGAGTGAAATGCAGCGTAGCAGCGCTACGCCAAATGGAACGATCGGACGTCAGAGCGGAAAAGGCGCAAGCAGATGGCGCAGGTGAATGCAGGAAATAGTATTAGCGGATGCCCGACCAGAGCGCGTCATTTTCCGCTTGAAACGCTTCCCTCAGCGCATTTTCATCTTCAGTAGATACATCCTGCTCAAAAATCAGGATGCCGTCCATATCCGGGTCATATTCCCAGACCTGCAGGGTCAGCACATCATTGTAGTGCCGGACGGTATAACCATCCGCGTCGAACGTCCATTCCTCTTTCTCCTCGCCGACCGCCCAGCGCAGCAGCACCGCCTCCGTCCCCTCAAAACGGTACAGCGTTTCTCTGTGAATGCCGCCCGCCAAGCCGCCGTTCACAGAACTCCTTACAATTTTGTGTTCCGCATCAAGGTCGTAATTCGTGAACGTCAGCGGACAGAGAACATACTGTTCGCCATCAAAAATGAAAAACTGGTAGACGAAATTGCTCGCGCCGCGCTGTGTCAGTATCACCACATCGTTGATGCCGTCGAAGTTGACATCCGCATAGGAAAGGTACGGGTCTTTCTCGCCGGACACGAAGCAGAGTTCCTGCCCGTTGTCCGCAATCAGGCGGTGGATGTACTCGTTCTCCGTCGTCTGCCCGATAATTTCCGCGCGGACAGGGGCGATGGTCATCAGGAGAAGCAAGGCAAGCAGGCAGAAACGGGAAATACAGTTCTTCATAAAGAATACTCCTTTCGCATTGGTATGCTAATGAAAGAACGAATGCGGGGCGGCAATTCATCCGCAGAAAAAAAGGAAATTTCTTCATCGTCTGAAATGGAAATGCTTGCAAATTACTGATGTTTGCGTTATAATGAAAATGGTAATTTATGATTCATACTATTTCCAGATAAGAATGCGCCAAGATGCGCGGCGAATTTTTCATTCTGGCTAACGTGAATGGAACGCAGCGTAGCAGCGCTACGCTAAGTGGAATGAGCGGACGCCAGAAGGGAAAAGGCGCAAGCAGATGGCGCAGATGAATCTGGAAATAGTATCAAGGTTTCTTGCTGGGGAAGCGGGGAAAGGGGTGTTTGCCACGGCGCACGAAGGAGCAGCGCAGTACTGCCGCAAAGTGGACAAGCGTGAAATTCCGGTCTGTCCGATTTTAGGGGTCAATATTGCAGTCATCAACATGAATTGGCTGCTGAAATATTTGGCGCAGAATATTCATCAATTGCAGGGAGATTACATCTGCGTATCGAATGTACATACAACCGTCGTCAGTTACGAGGACGCGGACTACCGTGCCGTGCAGAACGGCGGTCTGATGGCGATTCCAGATGGCAATCCGCTGGCGCAGGAGGCGCGGCGGCGCGGGTATCCGCAGATTCAGCGGACAACCGGGCCTGACCTGATGATGGAGGTCTTTCGGCAGTCCACGGCACACGGCTGGCGGCATTATTTCTACGGCAGCACGCAGGAAGTGCAGGAGAAAATGATCGCGCGCCTGCAGAAGGAGTATCCGGGGCTGGTAATTGCGGGCACAGACGCGCCGCCCTTCCGCGAACTGACACCGGAGGAAGATGCGCTTGCCGTGGCGCGCATCAATCAGGCGCAGCCGGATTTTGTGTGGGTCGGACTGGGGGCGCCGAAGCAGGAGCGCTGGATGGCGGCGCACCAAGGGCGTGTGCATGGGGTGATGATTGGCGTTGGCGCGGGCTTTGATTTCTTTTCGGGCAACGTGAGGCGCGCCCCGTTATGGATGCAGAAGCACAGCCTGGAATGGCTCTATCGCCTGATGCAAGACCCGAAGCGGCTATTCCAGCGCTACTGGAGCACGAACCTGAAATTCATCTGGAACGCGACCATCAGGAGAAAGTAAATGCAGCAAGCGACAAAACAGCCCGCTGTACTGCTGGTACACGACTATTATCAGGTTCCCGGCGGCGAGGATGTCGTTGTGGCGAACGAGAAGCACCTGCTGGAAACGCACGGTCACGCTGCGGCGCTGTATGCGCGGCGGAACGAGGAAATTTCGCGCATGGGAGCGCTGGAGAAAATCCGCAGTGCGCTGGGGATGTTTTTCAGCATCCGTACATACCGCGAGGTTCGGCGGAGCATCCGCGAAAACCGGATTTCGCTGGTGCATGTGCACAACACGCTGCCGCTGATTGGCCCGGCAGTGTATTACGCGGCATTGCGCGAGGGCGTTCCCGTGGTGCAGACGGTGCACAACTTCCGTCTGCTCTGCCCGAACGCGCTTTTCTACCGCGACGGCCATATCTGCGAGGACTGCACGAAAAAGGGGCTGCACTGCGCGGTGAAGCACCGCTGCTACCGCGGCAGCCGCCTGCAGACGGTGCTCTGCGTGCTCAGCACACGTTTGCACCGTGCCCTCAAAACGTACAGCCGCCTGCATTACATCACCCTGACGGACTTCAACCGGCAGAAGCTGCTGGCGCTTAAGCAGATTCCGCCGGAAAACGTGTCCGTAAAGCCGAACTTTGTGGAACCGTCGGAGACGATTGTGCCATACGCGGCGCGCGAAAATCAGGTGGTGTACATCGGTCGGCTGGATGCGCTCAAGGGCATTCGGCTGCTGCTGGAAGCGTGGGCGCGCTACGAGCGTTCAGGCGGGGGCATGAAGCTAATCATCTGCGGTACAGGGCCGGAGGAAGCATGGTGCCGCGAATATCTGACGCGGGAAAAGCTGAAGCAGGCGGAGCTGCGCGGCTTTGTGCCAAATTCGGCGGCACGGGCGCTGATGGGGCAGTCCAAGGCGCTGATTCTGCCAACGCAGTGGTACGAAGGCTTCCCAATGACGATTGTGGAAGCCTTCAGCGCCGCCACGCCGGTGATTTGCTCGGATTTAGGCAACGCGGGTTCCCTGATTTCGGACGGCGTGACGGGCTTCAAGTTTCCGGCGGACTCGGCGGAGCAGCTGGCGCAGACGCTCAACCGGCTGCAGCACGCGGAATCCGTCAGCGAAGGCGCGCTGAAAACGTATCAGGAGAATTTCACGGCGGAAGCAAATTATCGTCAGCTGATGGCGATTTACAGCAAGGCGATGCAGAAAAGCGGCGAAAGGAACGAACCATCATGCGGCTGATTGTGGCAGATGTACGGAGCACCAGCACGGACGGCATTGCCGCTGGGCATTATTTCACCGTCGCGCAGAATTATCTTGACCTGTTCGGCGCGGAGATGGATGTGCGCATTGCGGGCGGGCCGGTGTACGGCGACCGCTTCGGGAACAAGCTGATTCGTCTGCCGCATGATTACATCGTGGGCAGTTCGGCGGCGCGCAACAAACGCGCCGTGTTCCAGAACGTGCGCGCGCTGCTGCGGGAAGCGCAGGATGACGTGATTGTCCTCCAGTGCAGCGCCGTCGCAACAGCGTATCTGGGGCTTGCACTGTTCAAGAAGAAAGAAACGCGGGTCTACACCATCCAGTACAGCGCCGACGGTGTCAATTTGCTGCTGAAACGGGGGCTGTATGCGCTGTGCAGGCGGAAAATCAGCGGCGTTATCTGCCCCAATGCAGCCATTGGCGCGGCGTACGGGCGGCCGATGTGCGTCGTGTCCGATTACATCAGCACAGGAACGATGCAGCCGCCTGTGCCGTATGCGCAGAAGCGCTATGATTTCGGCATGGTCGGGCTGATTACGTCGGACAAGGGCGTCGTTGAGGCGGCAAAACAGCTGCGGAACACGCCGTATCGGGTGTTGATTGCGGGTCGGGTGCAGGAAGCGCCGCTGGAAACGGAACTGCGGGCAGTCTGCGCGGGCGCAAAGAACATCGAGCTGCGGCTGGAATACCTGTCCGAAGCGGTGTATGACGAGGCGATTCGCCAATGCCGTTACTGCATCCTAAACTATTCGGAGAATTACTCCCTGCACAGCAGCGGCGTTGTATTCGATATTCTCTTCCGGGGCGTGCCGATTGTGGGCAGCCGCTGCGGGACGCTGCAAATGGTGGAAGCAAACGAATTGGGCAAAACGGTATCCAGCATGGCGGATTTTGCGCCGGAAAGGCTGCTGGATGAAGCCGTGCATGACCGCTATGTGCGCAACATTGCGCGCTACTGCCAATCGCAGGCGCAGGAGCGGGAAAAGCTGCGGGATTTTCTGACGCGGGGCGCGGTGGAATAACCATGCCGCACAGCGCAAAGTGAAAGGAGGGGCTGAAGCGTGAAGGTCATGTGGATGGGGAATATTATCCTCCCTGCCATTGCGGAAAAAGAATCGCTTCCCCCGGTGTATATCGTGGGCTGGCTGGTCGGGCTGTCGCGGCGGCTGACGCAGCTGCCGGATGTGGCGCTGACGTATGTGTTTGACGCGCCGAAAGCGCTGACGGGCGAAGTGGACGGCTACCGCTATTACGGGCTTGTCAACCCCACACGCCCTACGCAGCGGTGCGGCGAAGCCTACACCCGGCAGCTGGAGGATATTCTGCGTAAAGAGCAGCCGAATGTCATTCACCTCTGGGGCACGGAAAATCAGCACACGCTGGCCATGGTTGATGCGGCGGAACACATGGGGATGCGCGAGCGGATTGTAATTTCCATTCAGGGGCTTCTGTCCATATACGCGGAGCATTATCGCGCTTATCTGCCGGAACACGTCTGCCACGGGCACACGCTGAAGGACTTGGTGAAGGGCAATATCATCCGGCAGGAAGCAATCTACCGCCGCGTCGGGCAGTATGAACAGGAAGCCCTGCGCAGGGTGCAGCACGTTATCGGGCGCACCGACTGGGATGCCGCCTGCATGGCGGAGCTTGCCCCGCAGGCGGCCTATCATTTCAACAACGAAACGCTGCGGGACGAGTTCTACACCGGCGAATGGTCGCTGGACAGCTGCGAGCCGCACAGCATCTTCTGCAGTCAGGCGCATGTGCCGCTCAAGGGGCTGCATCTGCTATTGCAGGCGCTGGCGATTGTCCGCAAGCGCTATCCCGATGTCAAGCTCTATGTGGGGCGCAAGGACTATGGGCGCATTCCGCCGCTTGCACGCAATGCCTATGAACGGTACATCCACCGTCTGCTGCGCGAGAATGACCTCTACGGTCATGTTGTTTTTACCGGCAGCCTGAATGCACAGCAAATGAAGGAGCGGTATCTAAAAAGTCAGGTGTTTGTGCTGCCGTCGAGCATTGAAAACTCCCCCAATTCGCTGGGCGAGGCGATGCTGCTTGGCGTACCGTGCATTGCGTCGGATGTCGGCGGCGTGCGCTGCCTGATGACGCACCGCGTGGAAGGGCTGATTTATCCGGCAGACGACCCGCATTTGCTGGCGCATGATATCTGCGAGATGTTCGCGCATCCGGAAAAAGCGGCGCAGATGGCGCGCGCCGGGCGAGAACACGCTGGAAAAACGCATGATGCGCAGAAGAATCTGGAGATACTGCATCAGATTTATACGGAGATTGCACGATGAAAATCCGAATCACAAAGAACCATGTGGATGCACTCTGCGTGCTGATTGGCGTGCTGGGCATGGGTTCGCTGTATTTTCAGGTGCTGCGGATGCCGCTGATGGCAGCCATGCTGATTGCGTCGATTCTGCTGCTGACGCGGGCGCATCATCCGAAAATCAGCGCCCAGAATGTACGCCTGACGCTGCTGCTGACGGCGGCGCTGCTGCTGACGAGCTTCGTCAACCCGCAGAACGGCATCCACATCAACGATATTGTCATTTGGCTTTGCAACATCGGCTATGTGCTGGTGCTGCAAAGCTGCATCGGGTATCGGACGTATATGCGGCTGTATACCAAAGTCATGCTGGCAGAGGCGGCCATCAGCCTGATTTCCTTCGTCATCGGCGATTTGCTGTCGCTGCCGCTGCCGCTGCTGCACTACGAAGTTTCCAGCGTCAACGGATTTTACTTGACGCCTTATTTCACCTTAGGCTGGCTGAACATCCCGGTTTTCCACCGCAACGCGGGTATGTTCAACGAGCCGGGCAGCCACCAGATTTTCCTGAACTTCGCGCTGCTGTTCCTGATGAGCGACGAAACGCGCATGGGCATGAGCAAGAAGAAATACTGCTGGGCAATTGCGCTGCTGATCGTCACCATCCTCAGCACGCTGTCCACAACAGGCTTTATTTGTCTGGGCGTTGTGCTGCTGACGGTGGCATTCCGCAAAAAGGGCGGGAAAATGGCGCGCAGCATCAAGATGGCGGCGTTCATTGGGCTGATTTTGCTGTTTGTCATCGAGTCCGTCACGGGCGTGGTGGAACGCAAGATTGTCGGACGAAATTCCGGCGGTTCGTTCTACACGCGGTGGAACGACACCTTCAGCGGCTTTGAAATCGGGCTGGAATCCCCCATTGCGGGACAGGGCGTTTTCTCGGAGCGAAAGGCGGAAATCCTGCTGGAACACAGGGTGCAGAACATTTCCAATGGCTTTGCCGCCTTCGTCATGGATACAGGGTTGATTCTCCCGGCAGTTTGGCTGTGGCTGACGTACCGCGGTATCCGCACCAAATTTGCCAAGGCGCGGCTGCTGTATGTGCTGGGCGTTTTCCTGCTGTATTTCCTGTGCATCAACACGGAGGGCGTTTTCCTGAACATACTGTTTTTGGGGCTGCTGGGCAAGTGGCAGCCGGACGCGGAGGAAGCGCCTGATCAGCAGGCAAATGCGCGCAGCCAGAAGAAGCGCAGGTGGCGATGCACTGTGCCGCCGGAAAAACTGCGCCTGACGTTTAACCCGCAGCCGGAGGACGCGGCGCAGGAGCAGACGGGCGAAACAGGCGGAGAGGAATCATGAACACAGCATCAAGGAGCGAAAACACAGCGCGCAACATCGGTGTAGGCGCAGTACGGCAGGTGGTTACGCTGCTGCTGGCTTTTGCCGTGCGAACGGTGTTTGTGCGCCGGCTGGGCGCGGATTATACGGGTGTCAACGGGCTGTACAGCAACATTCTGGCCATGCTGTCACTGGCGGAACTGGGCGTGGGCAACGTGCTGGTGTACAGCCTGTACGTACCGCTGCACCGGGGCGACACGGGCGAAATCCAGCACCTGCTGGGCTATTATCGTCGCATTTACCGCCTGATTGCGCTGGCGGTAGCGCTGCTGGGCGCGGTGGTAATTCCCTTCCTGCCGCTCATCATCAGCAGTGAGCTGCCGATGGCGCAGCTGATCGTCTACTATGTGCTGTACCTGGCGAACTCCGTGGCATCCTATCTGGTCATCTACAAAACGACGCTGATTCAGGCTGACCAGAAGGCATATTTGCAAAACATGGTTTCCGCCGCGGCGCTGGTGTTGCAGTATGCGGCGCAGATCGCGTGCCTGCTGATTTGGGGCAGCTATCTTGGCTATTTGCTGATTCAGATCGCCTGCACCCTCCTGCAGAACGCGGTGCTGAGCCATTTAGCGGACAAGATGTACCCCTTCCTGCGGAAAAAGCAGAAATGTGCGCCGATGCACCGCAAGCAGGAACTGAACGACAACATCCGCTCCATGTTTCTCTACAAGCTGGCGACAATACTCATCAACAACACGGACAACATTCTGATTTCCGTCATGCTGGGCACAGTGTTCGTCGGTTACTACTCCAACTACGCGTCGCTGACGACGTATGTGACGACGTTCGTCTCCATCGTGATTACCGGCATTTCCGCCAGCTTGGGAAATCTGAATGCCGAGAAGAATTCGGAAAAGTCATACGCCATGTTCCGCAACCTGATTGTCCTCTTCGGGGCGATTACAGGCTTCTGCGTCGCCGCATACGGCGCGGTTGTGCAGGACTTCATCCCCATCTGGGTGGGCGAAGAATACCTGATGGACACAGGGACGGTAGCAGCGGTGCTGTTCACGTTCTACCTGAGCACCATCGTCGCGCCCGTGTGGATGTACCGCGAAACGCTGGGTCTTTTTCGGCAAATGAAGTATGTTATGTTTATGACGGCGCTGGTCAACATCCTGCTGTCCATCCTGCTGGGGCACTTCTTCGGCGTGGCGGGCATCATCGGCGCAACAGGGCTGGCGCGGCTCTGCACCATCTTCTGGTATGAGCCGAAAGTGCTGTTCCATCGCACCTTCGGGCGCAGCGCTGCCGCGTATTTCAAGGCGCAGGGAGGCTTGCTGCTGCTCAACGGCGCGGTGATGGCGCTGTCGCTGCTGCTGTGCGCGCGGATGGGGCATACGCTGATGTGGATTATCATCAAGGGCATCACCTGCGCGGCGGTGACAGCGCTCCTGTACACGCTGGCGCTGGGGCGGACGGCAGAATATCGCTGGATGCTTGAAAAAGGGCGGAGTTTCTTGCGCAAATGGAGGAAGAAGGCATGATCGATCAGGAAATGCAGCACTGCCGTAAAATTGTGCGTTTTGACCCTACCATTTCAACAGCGAATCAGGGAGATTTCATCATCCGCAACGCCTGCGAGCATGTGCTGCACGACTGCTTTCCTGTGCAGCTGTCCGTCGCCGTGCCGGTTCGGGACAGGCTGTCGAAAGTGTCGATGAAGCACGTCGGCAGTGCGGATTACGCATTTGTCTGCGGGACGAATCTGCTTTCCTCGGACATGCGCCGCCAAAGGATGTGGAATATCCGCCTGCGGGACGCGGTGATGATGCGCTGCGGCGATTTGCACAAGCGGGAGCTGCTGAATTTCCGCCTGATTCATGAAAAATTTCAGCGCACGCATGTCATTTTGCTGGGCGCGGGATGGTATCAATACCAGGACGAGCCGACAGGATACACGAAGCGGATTCTAAAAACGCTGCTGGATGGGCAGTACCTGCACGCGGTGCGCGACGAATACACGCGCCAGCGCCTGCTGAAGCTGGGCATCACGAACGTGCTGAATACGGCGTGTCCGACAATGTGGGGGCTGACAGACGACAAATGCGCGCAGATTCCGACGCACAAGGCGGAGCGCGTCGTGACAACGCTGACGGACTACCGCAGCAGCCCGGATCAGGATGAGCAGATGCTGACCATGCTGCAAAAGCACTATCGCGAGGTGTATGTGTGGCTGCAGGCAGTTGAGGACTACGCCTGCCTGCGCCAAATGGATGCGCGTGTGACGCAGAATTTGCACCTGATTCAGCCGAATCTGCGAGATTACACAGCGCTTTTGGCATCAGGCGGGATTGACTACGTTGGCACGCGGCTGCACGGCGGCATCCACGCAATGAATATGGGCTGCCGAAGCCTGATTCTGGCGGTAGACAACCGCGCAAGCGAAATCGCGAAGGACACGAATCTGCCCGTCCTGCCCCGCGGCGGGAATTTGGATGTGCTGGAGGAGCGAATCTGTTCCGCATGGGAGACGCAAATTGATTTGCCGACCACGGCAATTCGGCAATGGAAAAATCAGTTCCGCGAGACAGATGCAGAGAAAGTGCCTTGATTTTCGTATAAAATGCGGCTTTCTGCGCGGTAAGTATTGACAGCCGACTTGTAATTTGTTACAATATAGCTGGAATTGGGAAAGAGATTGCTATATCCACCGGGAGCACTGCGGCTCGCCGCGAAAAGAAAGATGGAAAGCAGCAATCGCTTGCCATTGGCACAACCATACGTCGTGCCGGAAGATTGCACGGAACAAGGAGTGAGGACGATGAAGGACAAAAAGTGGATGCGAAAGGCATTGTCTTTCCTGCTGGCTGTATTCATGGTGACGGGCAGTATGGGAACAGTGCTGACGGCGGCTGCAGAAGAGCCGGAAACTCCGCCGACGGAAACGGTTGAGGTCGTGCCGACGGAAGCACCGGAAGCAACGGATGTTCCCGAAGCAACGGAAATCCCCGAAGCGACGGATGTTCCTGAAGCAACGGAAATCCCCGAAGCGACGGATGCTCCCGAAGCAACGGAAATCCCCGAAACGACGGATGTTCCTGAAGCAACGGAAATCCCCGAAACGACGGATGTTCCCGAGGTAACGGAAGCGCCCGAAATCGTGGACGAAGCAGCCGTAGATTACAGCCGCTCCGTGCTGGATAACGAGTTCTTTGACTCCGGCTTTGCCGCGACGTTCAGCAGCGCACAGCTGTACCTGAATCCGACGGGCGATGAGTTGGTTGGTCAGGTAACTGGCGTAGTGTATGTGACGCATCGTCCGCAGAAGGGTCAGCTGAATGAACGGATTTCCGTCTGCGTGTATGACCAGACGGCTGGCGTTGCATATGGCTATCTGGCGGCGGATGCAGTGCATCCCGTGCCGGAAGAGGGCATTGAGAATCAACGTCACACCGGTGTTTTCGCGAGCGGCGTGGAAATGCCCAGTGCCCTGCTGGTGCTTGCGGCTGCGACGGAAGAACCCGTGCCGACCCCTGCACCCACGCCCGTGCCGACGGAAGAGCCTGTAGTTGAGCCGACGGAAGAGCCCGTTGTCGTGCCGACGGAAGAGCCCGTTGTCGTGCCGACCGAGGAACCCGTTGTTGAGCCGACTGAGGAACCCGTTGTCGAGCCGACGGAGGGACCCGTTGTTGAGCCGACGGAGGGACCCGTTGTTGAGCCGACCGAAGAACCCGCTGTCGTGCCGACCGAAGAACCTGTTGTTGAGCCGACCGAAGAGCCCGCTGTCGTGCCGACCGAAGAGCCTGTTGTCGTGCCGACCGAAGAGCCCGCGTCGACCCCCGCGCCTACGGACGTGCCGGATGACCTCGAAAACATCGACCGCGCGGATGTGATTATTCCGGGCAAACCGACGTTCGAAATGGACAAGGCGACGGCGGAGCTGGGCGAGAATATCACCTTCACCATCCACACGAAGAACGCCACCAAGATTTTGATGTACATTGACGGCAGCGTCAACCGCTACATCTACGACGTGCCCACCGACACGTCGACGCTTACCATGTCCTTCTCCTCGATGGGGAGCAACGGGGGCAAGCGCACCATCGCGTTCCAAGCCTACAACGGCAATACACCCGGCGAAAAGTCCGCTGAACAAACGATTACGCTGACAAAGCCGTCTGTCAAGCCGCAGGTAACGGTAAAGAATATCGACAAGACGACCGTGGGTCTGGGCGAGAACATCACCTTCACCCTGAGCATCAAGAACGCCACGAAGGTGCTGATGTACATCGACGGCAGCGTCAACCGCCGCTTCGAGGACATCACCCCCGATATGACGGAATACACCTTCACCATGTCCTTCTCTTCGCTGGGAAGCAATGGGGGCAAGCGCGCCATTGCGTTCCAAGCCTATAACGGCACGACGGCGGGTGAAAAGACCTCCGAACGTGTTGTGACTGTCGCAAACGAAAGCCCGAACAAGCCGACCGTGACCAGCTGGAGTTTGGACAAAGCCACGGTTGATTTGAACGAAACCATCACCTTCACCATCAACACCAAGAACGCAACGAAGATGCGTGTCTACATTGATGGCAAGCTGAACCGCTACATCTACGACGTGAAGGACGGCGCGACGACATTCCAGATGTCCTTCTCGACGCTCGGTTCAAACGGCGGCGTGCGCACGGTGGCGTTCCAGCCCTACAACGGCAACACGCCCGGCGCTATGTCCGACACCAAGACGATTACCATCAGCGTGGCGAACAAGCCGCGGGTTGAGCTGCTGAAAATCAGCAATCCGAACGCGACGCTGGGCGAAAATATCACCTTCACCCTGCGCATCAAGAACGCCACGAAGGTGCTGATGTACATCGACGGCAGCGTCAACCGCCGCTTCGAGAACATCACCCCTGATATGACGGAATACACCTTCACCATGGCGTTCTCTTCGCTGGGGAACAACGGGGGCAAGCGCACCATTGCGTTCCAAGCTTACAACGGCGCAGTCGGCGGCGACAAGACCTCCGCAACCACCATTTCCCTGACGAGCGGTTCGTCTGCTGCCCCCGTGATTGCGAATGTCAAGATTGACAAGACGACCGCGGTGCTGGGCGAGCAGATTAAATTCACTGTTTATCTGGACAACGCGACGAAGCTGCTGATGTATGTCGACGGGCAGGTGAACCGCCGCTTTGAGGACGTAACGACCAGCATGTCGAAGTACGAGTTCACGATGTCGTTCTCGTCGCTGGGGAATAATGGCGGCGTCCGTACGATTCAGTTCCAGCCTTACAACGGCACGACGGCGGGCGAAAAGTTTAAGGCGTACACGATTACACTGACGACGACCGTGGTCAACAAGCCGGAAGTCGTCAACTTCACCATGAATCCCAGCCGCGTGAAGCTGAATGTGCCGGTGACGTTCACGGTCAACACCAAGAACGCGACGAAGGTCGTCCTGTATGTGGACGGCAAGGCAAATACCAGCTACCCGACGACTGGCGATGTGACGGTTATCGAGCGCGCCTTCGCTTCGCTGGGCAGCGGCAACGGTGTCCGCACGATTCAGTTCAGGCCCTACTACGGAACGACCGCTGGCGAACTTTCCCCGGCGCAGTCCCTGACGCTGTATGTGACCGACGATCCGCTGACAGTGACCGTTCCTGCCGCGAAGCAGGGCGAGGACCTGACGGTGACGTGGACGGCTGCTGGCGGCGCAACGAAGTATCAGCTGCTGCTGACCACGTCCGACGGCACGGCTGCGCTGCTGGGCGAAACGGCGGCGCTGAACTACACGGTGCCGGGTCTGAAGCTGCTGCAGCCGGGCGACTACACCATCACGATTAAGGCGCTGTCCGGCAATACGGAGTTGGAATCTGTCAACAAGGCATTCACGGTGACAGGCGACTTCGTGTTCGCGGTTCGTGACGACTCGACGGGCATTGTGGTCGTCAAGTACAACGGCACGGCATCGACGCTGACCGTTCCGAGCACGGTGGCGGGTCTGCCGGTGGTGGAAATCGGCGCGCAGGCGTTCGAGGGCAACACGAAGCTCAAGAGCGTAACCCTGCCCGCGACGATTGAAATCATTGGCCGCCGCGCGTTTGCGGAATGCAAGAACCTGCTGGAAGTCAAGTAAGGGTTCATTGGGATTACGAAAGCCGGGGATTGCTGGAAAGGCAGTCCCCGGCTGTTTTGCTGCGAAAAAAACATACTTGCGATTGACGTTTCCCTGCCTATCTGCTATCATAAGATAAGCGCCCGCTATATGCCGCACACAAAAGGAGGTATGCCCTATGGAGCAGCTTGAAGTTCTGACCGAAGTGCAGGATTTGCGGAAGGTTTGGCCGCATGAAGCACTGGATTTTACGCCGTGGCTGGCGAAGGATGAGAACATCGCGATTCTGGGCAATGAAATCGGCATGGAAATTGCAGTTGACGGAACAGAATCTGCTGTGGGCGATTTCAGCGTGGATATTATCGCGACCGATATTGCAACAGGGCAGAAGGTTATCATCGAAAACCAGCTGGAAGATACCAACCACGACCATCTGGGCAAACTTATCACCTACGCTGCCGGGAAAGATGCGCAGACGATTATCTGGGTGGTAAAGCACGCACGCGAGGAACACCGCGCGGCGATTGAGTGGCTGAATAACCACACGGATGATGACATCGGCTTCTTCCTGTGCGAAATCCACCTGTATAAAGTCGGCAGCTCCAATCCTGCGGTGAAGTTCAGCGTGATTGAGAAGCCGAATGACTGGATTAAGAGCGTCAAGAAAAATCAGCAGCAGACAGAAAGCCAGCAGTTCCGCTTGGATTACTGGACAGCCTTCAATGAATATGCGTATGCAAACGCGCAGTTCGCAAGGCAATTTGGCAAGCGAAAAGCATCAAACAAAATGTGGATGAACCTGAGCATTGGCTCATCTGTTTATGATATTTGCTTACGCGCGGTTAAAACAGAAAATCTGCTTGTTGTTGAACTGTATATTCGCGGCGACAAGGATCTTTATCATCAGTTATTTGAAAAACAGAATGCCATTGAGCAGGAATTGGGCGTTACGCTTGACTGGCGGGAACTTCCAGAAAAGAAAGCAAGCCGCATTATGCTGACACGACAGGTCGATTTTGACAATCGCAGCGCGTGGAATGCACAGTTTGACTGGATGATGGAGATGTCACTGAAATTCAAGAAAGTATTCAAGAAGTACCTATAATATGAAAATGCCCCCGGAAGCCATGCCTCCGGGGGCATTTTTCAATTTTCCTGCGTTATCTGCTTGCCCTTTTTCCCTTCTCCTTTTTCCACAATTCTTCCACCGAAAACTCCGCATGGCAGTTCGGGCAGGAAAAATACGGATTGCGGAAGTCAACTGTGCCAATCATCCTGCCGTCTTCCGTGGAAAAATCGTAGTTCTTCGCTTCTTCGGAACGGGAGTTCACCAAATGATGCGCCGTTTCCACTGTGAGTGCTGCCTTGCAGTGCGGGCAGAAATGCTTCTTCATGAACACAAAGATAGGATGCGTGACGGTGTACTTGATATTTTTCATCAGGACAGTCTCCTTCCCCCTTGATTGTAGCAAAAGCAGCAGATTTTCGCAAGCCTCTCTATTCCCCCTGAAATAATAACGCCAAAATCCCCCGGAAGCCCATACTTCCGGGGGACAAACTATCTTATTCCGCCTTTGCGCTCTCTCTTGTATAATTCAGCAGTCCGCCATAGAGGATGCAGCCCTGCTGGCGCGCGGTCAGGGGCATCAGGACAACATAGTCCTCATCCTTCGTGTCATTATGCAGCACAAACGTGTCGCTGCCGCTTTCCACCGTCTCGCGGACGTGCGGCAGGCTCAGCGTGTCGCCCTGCGCGATGCGGTCGTAATCCGCCTCATTCTGGAACGTCAGCGGAAGAATGCCATTGTTGACAAGGTTCGCCTGATGAATACGGGCGAACGACTTCGCGACGACGGCGCGGATGCCCAGATACAGCGGGACAAGCGCGGCGTGTTCGCGGCTCGACCCTTGCCCGTAGTTCATGCCCGCAACGAGGATGCCGCCGCCTTCCTTCTTCGCGCGCGCCGGGAACGTCGCGTCCACAGGGGTCAGGCAGAAGTCCGACAGGTACGGCACATTCGAGCGGAACGGCAGAAGCTTCGCGTCCGACGGCGCAATGTGGTCGGTGGTGATGTTG
>OHMI01000500.1_pt1 | contig 15011 bp, 13 predicted proteins | sample 1569271 | NCBI WGS metagenome assembly OHMI01 (sample SAMEA3879529, study PRJEB24766) | human gut metagenome | biome: human-associated habitat; feature: feces | place: USA | collected 1985/1987
CCTGCCGCCGCGAACACATGAGCCATAATTGCCGCCGCGCGGTAGCCTATCTTATCGATAAAGAACGCGGAGAGCAAATCGATGCAAAGCTGGAGAATAAAATTGACGGTTATCAGCGCGGTTATCTTTGAAAGCTCAATGCCGTAGCTCTTGTTAAAAGTCAAAAACAGCAGGGGCACAAAGTTGTTGACTATCGCCTGGACGACATAGCCCGCGAAGCAGGCGTTGACGGTCGATTTATAGTTTTTCTTCATGAAGCCGCCTTCTTTCTGCGGCGCGGAATAATGAACTCGCGCACGAGCATTATCACCGACAGAGTCAGCGGGAATATGACGGCGCAGAGTATGCCCTTTTTGAGGTCATCGCCGAAGAAGCTCGCCATCATTCCGGCAAAGGTCGGACCCGCCGAGCAGCCGATATCGCCGCCGAGGCAGAGAATAGCATACATCGCCGTTCCGCCGCCGTGGAGCGCAGAGGACATCTTGCCTATCGTGCCCGGCCAGAGGATACCCGCAGACAGTCCGCACACGGCGACGCCGACAAGCCCGAGAATGGGCGAAGAGGTCAGCGAAATGAGAAAATAAGAAGCCGTGCAGACGCAGCCGCTCAGGAGCATCATTGAATCGAGATTTATTCTGTTGCCGAACTTGCCGTACATAAAGCGCGACACGCCCATAAGAATCGAGAAGAGCATGGGACCCGCCAGATCGCCGACGGTCTTTGTGAGTCCGAGCGCCTTTTCAGCGAAAGTCGAAGCCCACTGGCTGACCGCCTGCTCGCTCGAGCCTGCGCAGAGTATGAGCACCATGAATATCCAAAAAGCCTTTGTTTTGAGCATATCCTTTATCGAGAGCTTCTCCTCGTCCTCGCCGACGACGGGCGCTATAGGCACGCGGGTGAACATAACAGCGTTGACTATCGGGAGAATCGCCCATATCAGCGACATTATCTTCCAATTATCCGTCGAGAACAGGGCGAAGAACAGGGTGGATATGCCGACCGCCGCGACGCTGCCCCAGCAATAGAACGAATGGAGCAGGCAGAGCAGCTGATTGGAATTTGTTGACGGGCAGGAGTTGACTATCGGATTTGTCGTGATATCCAAAAGACCCGCTCCGACTGCGTAGCAGAACACGGAGATAAGCAGTCCAGCGAAAGCCGAGGGCAGTATCTCCGGCAGAATCGTCATGAAAATAAGACCCGTCGCGCACATCGCATGGGCGAGCACCGTTGAAGCGCGGTAGCCGATGCGGTCAACGAACAGCACCGCCGTCAAATCGACAAATATCTGAATAAAGAAGTTCGCGGTGATTAAAACGGTTATTTTCGAGAGCTCGATGCCGTACTGCGCCTGAAAGGTCAAAAACAGCAGCGGCGCGAAATTGTTGACGACCGCCTGAACGGCGAACGCCGTAAAGCTCGCCGCAACCGTATGTTTATATCCTATCCTTTTCATTTTCGTTCCCCCAACAGAGAATTGCACACAAAAGGCATTTTAGCACAAAGCGGAAGTTAAATCCATAGATTTTGAAAAAAGGGCAAGGTGCTCAAAAATTGCAGAAATGCGGCGGCGAGTTAGGTCATAAATGCAGACAAAAAGCGAACCGCCGGACGGGAGTCCGACGGCAACTATAAGAAATGTGCAGTTTTCGGTATCAAAAGGAGCGGCGCGCAAACCGGACGCCGCCCCGCGAATTCCCCGCCGGGAAGTTAATTTATTTTTTGAAAGGGATGGTCTGCTTGGCGGGGATGGGGAGTAAGCTTATTTACCGAAAAGCTTTTTGAAGAGGTTGATTATCGCGCGGAAGGGAGCGAGGATGATATCAAAGATTGTTGCAAAAACGCCCTTGCTCTTTGCCTCAATTTCAAAAGTATCGGAAACAGTTGAACCGTCAGCGTGCGTTATCGTAACGGTTACAGTTGCGCTGCCTTTGGAATTCGCCTTAACTTCACATGACGTTCCGTCTTCGGACGGAGTGAGAGTGATACAGTCGGACGAAGTCGACCACGAAACGGTCGAGCCGTCGGAAAGGTTGCCGGAATTGATTGAGATCGTCGCAGTTTTTCCTTTCTTGATTTCCACCGTCTCGGTCTGCTGCGCTACACGCTCAACGAGAACCGACGCGCTTTGGCTCTCTCCGCAAAGTACCTTTTCGCCACCTATATCCTGATAGAACTTAATAATATAGTCGTATCTTCCGGCTTCCGAAACAGTGTTGTCAACAAACGAAGTGTTACCGGAATCGGTTTTTCCGATATAAACATATAATTTTGCTTCATCGAGTTTTCTGTACACCTCGTATGTCGAAATTCCGTCTATTTTATCCCAAGCCAGTTCTATACTGAAGCCGTTCGCAGCATCTGCGTAAGTAACCGCTCTGGTCTTCGGCGAGCTGCTGTTGGCTCTGATGTTGATATCAAGCCTCGGATCTTTCGGGATATTGCCGGACATTATCGTGCATACTTCCTGAGAATACTTACTGTAATATGTTTTTCCGTTGTATCTGACAACAGTTCTTGCAGAATAATAGCACTTTGTTGTTCCGGGATTTTTATCGGTAAACAGATTTACTCTGTCAACATCTGAAATAGTCCCTATCAGTTTCTTTCCGCTCTCACCCTGTCTGCGTCTGTATATCTCAACAGTGGTCACTACGCCGCTTTGCGATTCATTGAATCCGGTGCTCAAGAAGTAGTTATTCTTAACTCTCACATCCACTCCGATTGCGCCGACCTTGCAATATATCTCAGGCGTTTCGGCGGGATTCGCCAAAGTGGTATACTCCTCGCTCCAATCGGAATATTCTATCTTTCCGGTCGTCAGCCTTGCATATGTTCTGACCCTGTAGGTATATGTATCGCTGTTGCTGAGAGTTATCGAGTGCGAAGCGGACTTTGCATACGGATTTGCCAAATCGGCAAGCATACTGTAGCTGCCGTTGTTTTTCTTATACTGAACCTGAACACCGCTGACCGGCTTAAACCCTGCCGCATACGAAGGAACATTGAAGTACACCGTAGCTTTGCCGCTTAAATCGATTTTTACCTGCGTTATCGTGCTGGCATATTTCGGGCTGGTCAAAATATTCTGGCAGAGTGTATCATACATCTCCGGATAATCGGTTTTCAGATAATTGTCTGCAAAAATCCAGGATATCGAGATAAGATCTACAAACTCTTTGTTGCTCTTCTGTATGCTGTTGGTGCAGCGTTCTATCTCGTCATACTTCGCATTGCCGCCGTTGATCCAGTTTGAAACGCCGTTTATGAGTCCGTCGTTGCAAGCGGTTTTGCAGAACTTGCGACCGTTTTCGGCATCGAGATTAAGAGCAGAGATATAGAGTCTGACGGAATCTATATACGCATTCGCCGCCTCTGTGGTTCTGTTTGCCGAATACTTTTTCTGGAGGGACATCGACGCTTTTCTCGCTATGTCAACAAACTCAACCGTGCTCTTGGCAAGATAGTAGTTGTCGCGCGTGTTTCCGGTTGAGAAAAGCATATTGCAGATGCCCTCGCCTGCCGCCGCACCGATTTTAACTCCTTTGATAATCGGTCCGGCTATCGGAACCATATTCGCCAGATCGTCCCAAAAATCGCCTACAAACTCTTTCAGAACGGTCACACCGATTCCCGCCACCGATCTTACCATAGTGCCGGCAAGTGCATCCATCTCGCTCACACAATAATTTTTGACATTGCTGAGCGCCGTGCGCATATCCGAATCGGTCGACTGAGCGTACATCTCATCAATAACGGCTTTCAAACTTTCGCGCATTCTCGCGACCATCATGCAGTTGACAAAAGCATTTATTACTTCTTTTGATGACTTTGCAATTTTCAGCACCGAATCGACGCATGTCAGAAGATCGCTAAGACAGTTTACCGCACCGACATCCTGCTGATAATCCTCATACGCCGCTTCAACAAGTGCCTTTGTCTTTTTCTTTCCGCTCGAATTATCCTTGCCGTACTTATTGTAAAAATCTTCAAAGGTTTTTATGCCCTCTGCGCCGTATATCTTTTTTGCCGCGCTGTTGAGAGATTTAGTCCAGCCCACAAGATCGCTCGCGGCAGAAGTCGAAATAATATCACTGAACTCCGGGCTGCCGAGAACATCCCTTATTGCGTCAAAGATAATCAGCTCGCGCTGCTTTTCCTTTTTGAGCGCAATTTCAGCCCCATTCGCGGGATTGGAAACGCATTTAACGCCGTCCCAAAATTTAAAAGCCGTATCGCCCATCTCTTCGACGATAGTTCTCGTTATGGGCTTATATCCGTTGTAATACCATGAAAGGCTCTCATGCTCGGGAGTTTTTTTCTCTCTGTTTCCGCTCCAGATATCGGCGATGTAGGTCGGCTGGTTGAAGGGGGCATTGCTGCCGGATCCGAATACAATGCAGTTTACCAAACAGTCATTGTTCGAACCGATTGATACTTTTGCCCACTGTTCAGAAGTACCAGTATAGTGGGCTGTATGGAGACTTGTGCAACCGTAGAAGGCCCCGTCTCCGATTCTTGTTACGCTGTTGGGGATCGTTATGCTTGTGAGGCCGGTGCAACCGAAGAAAGTCTTGCCTTCGATGCTTGTTACGCTGTTTGGGATTGTTATGCTTGTGAGGCCGGTGCAATCTTCGAAAGCCACATATCCGATGCTTGTTACGCTGTTGGGGATTGTTATGCTTGTGAGGCCGGTGCAATCTTCGAAAGCCGAGTCTCCGATTCTTGTTACGCTGTTGGGGATCGTATATGAAGTCTGAGATTTTCTTGCGGGATATTTTATTAATTCGGTCTTTTTCTTGTTAAACAGAACACCGTTATTGCCGGAATAATAATTATTCTCACTTGCAACATTAATGCTTGTGAGGCCGGTGCAATCGAGAAAAGCCCCGTCTCCTATGCTTGTTACGCTGTTGGGGATCGTTATGCTTGTGAGGCCGGTGCAACAGGCGAAAGCCCCGTTTCCGATGCTTGTTACGCTGTTGGGGATCGTTATGCTTGTGAGGCCGGTGCATTCGAAGAAAGCCTGAATTCCGATGCTTGTTACGCTGCTGGGGATAGTTATGCTTGTGAGGCCGGTACATTTGTAGAAAGCCGCGTATCCGATGCTTGTGACCGGCTTTCCGTCAATTTTAGACGGTATTGTTATTGCGCCCTTTGCCGATTTGTCACAGCCGGTTATGGTGATCGTGCCGTCCGTACCGACCTCGTAGGTATAGATGCCGTAAGTTTTCCCCTCCGCCTCGGCTTTGGGCGCGAAAAGGCTTGCCCAATCAACACCGGCAAGCTCGCTTATCGGTGCGACGCCGAGCACCATGATGAGCGCGAGGGTCAGCGCCAAAAGCGATTTGAAAATATTTTTTCGCTTTGTTTTCATTGTTTTTTACCTCCGTTTTGTTTTTATGCATTATTTTTTACGGCAGTGCCGTTTTATGCCTCGGCTGTGCTTTACGCCTCTTTGGCAGAATTCTCTCAATCATATATTAGCACTCTGTCAGAAAAGCACAATATACTTAGTATAATTGACGGGTTTTGAGGATAAATAACCGTCTTAAATTCTTTATTTCAATATTATTCGCTGTCGATCGGCGTTTCATATGCTTTCGGTGTCGTATATATTTATACTCTATATATCGACAATTGTCAACATATTGAGCATAAATTAAAATGGCGTTGAGGTGATTTTGTGATTACTTATGAGCCGTTTTACAAAACCATGAAAGACAGAGGGATGACGACATACAAGCTGATAAGGGACTTCAACATCAGCCGCAGTCTCATAGACCGTCTCAAGCATAACAAGCCGATAAGCACCGTGACGTTAAATGACCTGTGCAATATTTTGAACTGCGATGTCGACGGCATAATGCACCATGTTCCGGACGAGCCCGACAAAAGCAAATAAGCTCCGAAGCTGTTGCCTCGGAGCTGTTTTTTATATGCCGTTTCTGCGATTATAAAAGTAAAAATCCCCGAAACCGTTTGATTTCGGGGATCTTTATGGAGCTGCTAACCAGATTCGAACTGGTGACCTCATCCTTACCAAGGATGTGCTCTGCCACCTGAGCCATAGCAGCGAATGGCGACCCGGAACGGTCTCGAACCGTCGACCTCTAGCGTGACAGGCTAGCGCTCTAACCAACTGAGCTACCGGGCCAATTTGTCGGCTCTCACCGAACGCACATTATAATAACATAAGATTCCGGGTTTTGCAATACCTAATTTTAATTTTTTTTGCGCCGAGGACGGTTTTTTTGACGAAGTTTGTCTGATATTCTGATTTTTTGCCAAAATGTACCGCGTTTTATGCTTTATTCCCGCTCCCGTTTGCGAATCTGCCGTAGCGTCGCATCGGTACAGCGCACACGGCGACGCCGATCGCGCCGAGGATTATCCAGAAAATAACCGTCGCAGTCCAGCCGAATTTTTCGGACACCGCGCCGAAGCCGTAGGTCGATATCGCGCTGCCTATATATGTGCAGCAGTTGAATATCCCGCCGACCGTCGATGCGCGCCCGAATTTCGCAAAGTGCACCGGTATGAGCGTCATAAGCAGATGGTTCATGGCGGCTATTATTGTAGTAAACAGCGCCAGGAGTATCACGCAAATGACGATAGGATATTTGCCGACAAAGACTATGCCCGTCAGCGGTATCAGCGTCATGGCGAAGCCGAACGCCGACGTTGCGGCCTCATTGTGCCTGAACACCTTCTCATAAAGCTTCGTTCCTATCCACGCGCCGCTGAGATTGATTATCGGCATAATCGCCGACAGCAGCAGCGAAAACGAGGCGGAGACGTCATATTTTTCGGTAATAAGCGTGGGCACCCACGAGCTGACTCCGTCCTTCAGCATACCCTGGACGAGCACGCCGACGCATATGACCGACGCGCCGGAAATCATAAAGAGCTTGCCGAGAGAGATTTTTTCGCCAGTATTCTCATGGACGGGAAGCGACGGCTTCTCCCCTTTTCCGAGGATTTTCGATGTCTTTTTCGCGCATATGCACCAAAAGACCAGCACGCAGGTTATTATTCCGGCAGGGATATAAAACGCAAAATGCCACGACGCGAATTTTATCGCCGCCGCAGATATCACATAGGAGAGCAGGCTGCCTATCGGGAACGACGACGCTATGTGCAGACACGCACGGCTGCGCTGCTTCTCCGGCAGGACGGTGGCTATTATATAGAGCACGGGTGTCCAGAGCATGGACTGAACTATTCCGTTAAGTCCCCAGATAATGCTCATGGTGATATAGCTCGACGAACACAGCGGCATTATAATATTGGCGCACACCGTCCCGGCGAGCCCTGCGCCTATCATTTTATAGGGAGACACGCGGTCGCCGAGGATTCCGCTGAATATCTGACCCGCTCCGTAGCAGAAGAAATAGACCGTGCCGATAAACCCGGCGTGGGACTTTGAAAACACGCCGTCCGCGACTATCGCGGTGAGCGCGGCGGTATAGTTTATTCTGCCGAGATACGAGGCACAATAAGCCGCCCAGCAGGCAACAAAAAGCAGAGCGCCCGCCGAAAGCGTTTTTTCTTTGTCCTTGCGCTGTTCCATGACTCTCTCCCAACCCGTGATGAAGCAATTATAACACCCGGTTATTTTTTGTCAACGGTCTTTTTGCCGCAACTTGTTGAGTTTGGAAATATTATGTGATATACTTAACAATGTATGAGGCAACATATTTCAACGGCTTACAGGAGAGGCAAATGAAATCTATCAAAGAAATTTACAGAATCGGACGCGGCCCGTCAAGCTCGCACACCATGGGCCCCGAGTCCGCCGCCAAGATGTTTATAAACGAGTTCCCGTCGGCGGACAGGTACGAAGCGGTTCTCTACGGTTCGCTCGCAAAGACAGGAAAAGGGCACGGCACGGACAGAGTTCTGCGCGAGACTTTCGCGCCCCGCGTGCTCGACATAAAATTCGACATGACGACGACCGATATCCCCCACCCCAACACGCTCGACTTCACGGCGTTCGACAAGGACGGAAACGTCATCGGCAAGCGCAGAGTCTGCAGCGTCGGCGGCGGTGCGATAGAGATAGAGGGCAGAAAGGACGCAGAGCCGCCCGAAGTCTACCCATTCAAGAATTTTGCGGAGATAAAAGAATACTGCAAGAAAGAAAATATCCGTATTCCCGACTTGGTTGAAAGATTCGAGGGCAAAGGAATCTGGCATTATCTCGACCGCGTGTGGATCGTTATGAACAGCTGCATCAAGCGCGGACTTGCCGCCGAGGGCGAGCTGCCCGGCGGGCTCGGCATAATGAGAAAGGCTTATATGCTCAACAGCCGCCGCCACATGGACGAGAGCCCGGAGACGCGCGAAAACAGGCTCGTTTGCGCCTACGCCTACGCAGTCAGCGAAGAGAACGCCTCCTGCGGCGAGATAGTAACTGCCCCGACCTGCGGTGCGTGCGGAGTTCTGCCCGCAGTTCTGCGATACACGGCGGACAGGCGCGGATTCTCCGAAAATGAAATTCGCAGAGCCATTGCGACCGCCGGAATCATCGGCAATGTCATCAAGACGAACGCTTCGATAAGCGGCGCGGAGTGCGGATGCCAGGCGGAGATAGGCTCGGCATGTTCAATGGCGTCGGCTGCGCTCGCGGAGCTCTACGGCATGGACACGGATCAGATAGAATACGCCGCAGAAGTCGCAATGGAACACCATCTCGGACTCACCTGCGACCCCGTCATGGGACTCGTTCAGGTGCCCTGCATCGAGCGCAACGCAGTCGCCGCGATGAGGGCGATAAACGCAGTGAGCCTTGCAAACTTTTTGACATACACAAGAAAGATATCGTTCGATCTGATAGTCGAGACGATGTATCAGACGGGCAAGGATCTTTCAAAAATATACCGCGAGACGAGCGAGGGCGGACTCGCCAAGCTCTATAAACCCGCACAGAAAAACGAATCCACGGAGGAAATAAAATGAGCAAGCAGTTAAGACAGCCTGCAGCGGGCGACACCGTTGCAACGATAAAGACAAACAAGGGCGACATAAAAGTCGTCCTCTTCCCCGACGCCGCGCCCAAGGCGGTCGAAAATTTCACGACCCACGCGGACAACGGCTACTATGACGGGGTTATCTTCCACCGCGTTATCCCGGATTTCATGATCCAGGGCGGCGACCCGCTCGGCAAGGGTATCGGCGGCGAGAGCATCTGGGGCAGACCGTTCAAGGACGAGTTCAGCCGCGACTACCACAACCTCAGAGGTGCGCTGTGCATGGCGAACGCAGGTCCGAACACGAACGGCAGCCAGTTCTTTATCGTTCAGGCGCCGTCGGTTGACGAGCGTTTTATCCCGCAGATGGAGCGCCTGCCCGATATGTTCACGGACGAGTCTATTGAAGACTACAAGGCAGTCGGCGGAACCCCGTGGCTCGATTTCAGACACACCGTGTTCGGTCAGGTGTTCGAGGGCATGGACGTTGTCGACGCGATAGCCTCGGTTGACCGCGATTCTTCGGACAAGCCGCTCGAGAATGTCGTTATAAATTCCGTCGAAACTCAGACGCTTTGATTTTTGCTCTTTACTTTCAAATTTTAGTGTGCTAAAATATATACATGTACGCGGAGTCAAACCCAATATGACCGCGAAAAGGAGTAACTTTGATGAACGGCAAGCTGAAAGACAGCAACGTTGATTTTCTGTTCAAAGCGGTTCTCGCCCTCGAGAACATCGACGAGTGCTATGATTTTTTTGAGGATCTCTGCACCGTGACCGAGCTCAAGGCTCTTTCGCAGCGCATAGTTGTTGCGAAGATGCTCAGCGACAAGCAGGTTTACAGCGAGATAGTCAGCAAGACCGGCGCAAGCACCGCCACGATAAGCCGCGTCAACCGCTCGCTCAACTACGGCTGCGACGGATACGAGAAGATATTCGAGCGCATCGACGCCGCAGATGCAGAGAAAAAAGACTGATAATGAGCGAATATTCATTCTTTGCCCGTTTTTATGACGAGCTGACGCAAAATGTTGATTACGAGAGAAGAGCAGAGCATTTTTCTGCTCTTCTGCTTTCATATGGGGTCGAGAGCGGAACGGTGCTCGATCTCGCCTGCGGCACGGGTAATTTAACCTCGCTCATAGCCTCGCGCGGATATGAAATGATAGGCGTTGACTCAAGCCCCGATATGCTTTCCCAGGCGCAGAACAGGGCTTTTGAGGAGGGGCAGAACATTCTGTTTCTCTGCCAGCAGATGCAGACTCTCGACCTTTTCGGAAAAATCGACGCCGCGCTCTGCACGCTCGACAGCATCAATCATCTGACCGAACCCGAGGATGTCAGAGAGACATTTCGCCGACTCGGCACATTCATCCGCCCGGGGGGGATGTTCATATTCGATGTGAACACGATATACAAGCACCGCGAGATTCTCGCAGACAACTCGTTCGTCTACGAATACCCGGATGTTTTCTGCGTCTGGCAGAACAGCCTTGACGAGGAGACGGACATTGTAGACATCATGCTCGACTTTTTCGAGGAAAACGAGGACGGGACATACGAGCGCACGAGCGAAGATTTCAGCGAGCGCGCATATAGCCTCAACGAACTTTCAAAATGGCTCGGCGACGCGGGCTTTGACATTGAAAACATATATGACGGCATGACAAATGAACCCGTCAGAGAAGATTCCGAGCGCGCGGTGATTGCCGCGAGGCGCAGGAAATAACAGGAGGACAAAAATATGGGCAAGCTTATACGCTGCATTTCCGAGGACGGCACGCTGACCGTTATGGCTGCCGACACAACGGATATAGTAAACAGGGCGCAAGAGATCCACGGCACATCCGCCGTTGTTTCGGCGGCTCTCGGCAGGCTGCTGACGGCGGCGAGCCTCATGGGCAGTGCGCTCAAAGGAGCGGACGATTCCGTCACGCTCAGGATAAACGGAAACGGCCCTGCGGGCACCGTGCTCGCGGCGTCGGACAGCCACGGCAACGTCAGAGGATACGCTGTGAACTCCGTTGTTGAGCTGCCGCTCAACGACAAGGGCAAATTGGATGTTTCCGGCGCAGTCGGCAAGGACGGCTTTCTGACCGTTATCAAAGACCTCGGGCTCAAGGAGCCTTATGTCGGTCAGGTGCAGATAGTCAGCGGCGAAATCGCTGAGGACATCACGAATTATTTCGCAACGAGCGAGCAGATACCGACCGTCTGCGCGCTGGGCGTGCTCGTCAACCCCGATCTCACGATAAGAAAAGCGGGAGGATTCATAATCCAGCTGCTCCCGACCGCCGACGACACAATTATAGACAAGGTCGAGAAGTGCATCAGCGACATTGAGCCTGTGACGACAATGCTCGACAAGGGGCTCTCCCCCGAGACCATCTGCCGCACCGTGCTCCCCGCTTTCAAGCTCGACGTGCTCGACACCTCGGAGCCGGAGTACAGATGCGACTGCTCGCGCGAGCGCGTCTCCCGCGCGCTGATAAGTATGGGCAGAGATGAACTCGAAAAGCTCAAGGAGGACGAAAAGGCCGAGGTCTGCTGCCAGTTCTGCGACAAGAAATATGTGTTCACGCCCGCAGACATCGACAGGCTGCTTGAAGAGAGCAAGGGAAAAGAGGATAAATAAAATGATAAGCCCCCTTCGCAGGAAAAACTGCGGAGGGGGTTAAAATTTACGAAAATATAAAACGTAGTACTCAGGTCAAAACTAAACGAAGACAAACCAGAAGGCCCATCTGCGTCATAATGAAAATCCACCATACTGCGGCTAACTTCAATACATAATGAAAAGTCCTCGGTTTTCTGCCAACTCTTATTTTTGCAATATCATCGCAATATCGCTGAGAAAATCTGTATATATCATAGCGAAGAAAGGATAAAACATCCTCGGAATGCGGCCACCAATCCAAATCAAACGACAAATATTTATGCTTTTTACAGCATCTGTAATCTATATTTTCAACCAGAGATTTTTTGCCGTAAGTCCAAGGCTCCCTGGTAGCATACGTTTTTTGACCCTCTTCGCAGATAACATAATAGACTACATTATCCTGCGGTTTACAGCGTGCAAAGCAAAACAGAATGCCTAAACGAACCTTATACAATGCCCAGCCGTCCGCTTCCATTTTCGAGAGCATATTTTCAAACGCTGCGATGCTCCAAAGAATCCACGGGCGAAATATCAGCTTTCTCTCTTTCTGCGTGTTATCTTTTTTCATTTTTATTCCTTTTTCAGTCAGTCCTTGATGCTATTATAACATAAAGCTCCGCAAGCGGCAAGGCTTTTTATGATTATTTTAATACGGATAAGGCACGAGGTCTTTTAGAGTCACGGCGGTATCGGAATCAACAAGAATTTCTATATTCTCCGGGCTGCCGAGTTGCATCATAAACTCACGGCAAGCTCCGCACGGGGGCAAAATCTCTCCCATTTTTGTTACTGCAACGACTTTTCTTGCGGCATACTCCCCGTAAGATATCATCGTCGACAGCGCGTTTCGCTCCGCGCACATACCCAGCGAGCAATCGGTGTCGATACACACGCCCGTATACACATTCCCTTTATCGGTCAGCACGGCGGCACCCACCGGAACACATTTGTTCCGATATCACTTTCGGCACTGCGACAGCAAGCGCGGCGGCATATAATTTTTCCCATTCCGTTGTCATAGAATCACCCTTTCGTTTTACTGCGCATTTTGCTTTGCGGTGTTGAGGGAGGAGATGAGGAGTCTTCTTATGGTACCGCATTGAGCATACAGCACCTTTGCCGTCTCGGGTTCTAAAATTCCAGATTTTATAAATAATTCAAGCCAATATTCAGTCTCATAACATTCCTTGAGCGAAATCTGAAGTTTCGCAACAAAATCGGCCTTGCTCTGCGCATAATTCGCCTCATGAATGTTTGCACCTATTGAGGTTGCGGAGCGTTCAAGCTGATTAACTAACGAATGATGACCCTTTATGCCGTCACACATTTTGACAACATTCACCGAAAAATCCACAGACAAACTGCGAAGCTTTGATTCTGCCATACAGATACCACCTTTTTATTCAGAATACTACAAAATCTCTGAATTATCAAGTGAAATCGCTCGCTAAGCTCGCGGTGAAATAATTTGCTCTGCAAATTGTGATATTTGATGCTTCGCATCAAGTGAAATGAAATAAATCCCTCACCGCCGCAGCGATTTCACACGCCGAAGGCGTATTTCACGCCCGCAGGGCATTTCACAAATCCCGCAGGGATTTATTTCGTTGAAAAAAGAGCATTGCAAAGCAATGCTCTTTTTTTCTGTCATAACTCAACACTATAGATTTTTTGAAATTGCTTTCAAAAAATCGGTGTATGACAGCAAGAATAACTTGATGCGCAGAGCTCACTTGTCTTTTGATTCTTCAGTTGTGTCAGAGACTGCGCCTTCCAGCAGGTCCGTCACGACCTGATTGAGCTGTGCGGCGTTCTTGGAGGTGATGACCGGTGTGTCCGACTGAGACTCAATGTCTTTTCTGGTTCGCCCAGCAACCTGGCCACCTGCTTTGGCAACTGCCAGATTCTCTTGGAAAGTCGTCGGCTTGCGATCCTTTGAGAACTGCGTGGTAGTGGCCTCTGCCAGCATGTTGAGCACCAGTTCCAGCGTAGTCATATTATCACGGAGATTCTCTTTTTTCAAGCCCTTCAGATTTTTGTACTGGCGGGTGGACATGCCGGACCACGCGCGAGAGATCTCGTCCGTGAGGATGGCGTACTCGACGCCCTTCTGCACACCACGGGCATCCCATTCATCTGTCAGTTCCTTGCGGACTTGAATAGCCTGCAGCCGCTGGTTGATCCACTCACGGCTGTATCCCTTCTTGAGATAGGTTTCCAATGCCCGGTCAATGGTCAGCTCCGGGTCGATGGTCTCCTCGATACGCTCTCGACCGACCTGCGCCAGCCACAGCTTGAACGGCTCAGCCTTCGGTGAAGGAATGGACTGGATGATTCGGAGAAGCTGCTCCGTGTCGGCCACGTCGGTATTATATCGCTTGCCATCTGCGGAGCGCATTTTCAGTTGACTACAATTTGTAGTCAACTCACTGCCTTCTTTTTTTAAGCGAGTCTTGAGAACACTCCAATATTTTGCCGCATGGCGCTGATCCGGCTGATCAGTCAGCACAGCTACCACATCAACGATGGAAAAGTACCATTCTTCCTTTTCCTCATCCCATGCGGTGCGAATACGCTTGTCTTCGAACAGTTGGATCTTATCGTTTTGTGCCATTCGAATCACCTCATTCTGTCATAAATTCTTTCAGAAGTCCTTGGCAGCCCTCCAACACATCCCGCCAGGTCGCTTCGAAGTCCTCGGTGTACCATGGGTCCGCCACATTGCCGTGACGAACGGTGTGATCCATCAGGAGGGACATCTTTTCGGCGTAGTCGCCGCCGCAGATGCGGTACATATCCCGGAGGTTGGCCTGGTCCATGCCGATTAGGAGATCGTATTCGTCGTAATCCCGATTGGTCAGTTGCCGTGCAGCATGGCCTTCGCAGGAGATCCCATGCTCGGCCAGCTTGCGCCGTGCCGGAGGATAGACCGGGTTGCCGATCTCCTCCCGGCTGGTGGCCGCCGATTCGATATGAAACTGTGATGCCAGCCCAGCCTTCTTTACCAAATCCTTCATCACGAACTCGGCCATCGGGCTGCGGCAGATATTGCCATGGCAGATAAACAGGATCTTCTTCATACTGTGTTCTCTCCGAAATCTCATCGTTGCCCTCATTATACCACACATCGACCTTTTCGTCGAGAACACTTTCCAAATACGCGGAATCCGTGATCATTCGCAGAAGCTCTGACTTGGATAGATTCTGTGCGGCGGCCTGCCGGATGTACCAGCGGCGCTCTTCTGCGGTCAACTCCGCCTCCATGATCACAACGTTCTGCGTCCAATTCAAGTGAAGCGCTTCGCCAAGCATTTCCGGCGTTCCGCTGTACAACTGCCAGAAATCCCGCATCCGGCGCACATTGCGCGGAGAGAAGC
>OHMI01000515.1_pt1 | contig 14646 bp, 10 predicted proteins | sample 1569271 | NCBI WGS metagenome assembly OHMI01 (sample SAMEA3879529, study PRJEB24766) | human gut metagenome | biome: human-associated habitat; feature: feces | place: USA | collected 1985/1987
AAATTTTGCCCGCCGCACCGTATAACTTTCCGCCGCCGCGGCGATACTATGGCTGTAACAAACAGCGCCCGTCACGGCTGAAGGAGGCATCGGTTTTGGTAAAAGGCGTTTCCCGCCGCGTGATCGTCGTGGACTCTCCCGACCCGCGGATATTCGAGCAGGCTATTTTCATCCTTCCCACGGACGGCGGCGGCGTCAGCTCCCGTCAGCTGGTGGACGAGGCGGTGCGGATCGCCCGCAGCTATGCCCGGGGCCAGACCGGCGCCCGCCGCCGGTGGCGTCCGCCTGCATGGCTGTGGGCGGTATGGGGCGCGTGTGCCTGTGGCCTGGTGTGGCTGCTGGCTGCGCTGCTGTGACCGCCCGCGGTCCTGCGGCGCAAGGGCGCTGTATCAGCTTACTTCCAGCGGTTTCCGCTGTTTCTGCCCTTTTTATCGCGGCGGCTGTGAGCAGTCACCGCCGCAAGGGTCCTGTTTTTTCTCCTCACTTGGGGCGGACGCGCGGCGTCCGCCCTCCTTTTTTACCCGGCGGTATCGTATGCCCTGCTCAAAAAAAAGACGCCCGCGGGCGTCTCTTTTTTTGTGACTGCCCACAGGTTTTGTTGTCCGTACTTCCACATACCGCAAGGAAGGGGGAGTGTGAGGGGGAAACCTTTGCGGGTTTCCCCACTCGCGTTCAGTCATCCGCCCGCAGGCGGCACTTTTGCACAGCAAAAGTGCCGCACCAAAAAAGAAGAGGCACACAAGGGCGACTCCTCATAAGGACATCTTGAAAACACCAGATTAAACCGATTGAGAGAATCTCTTGGTGTCGACCAAACGGGAATAGCCATCAACCATTTCATCGTGGTTGGTGGCTATTCCTGTTTAAAGGTATATTCATGTTGAAATCCGAACCGGAATCTTTGTAAAATTCCCTACCGCTCTTTAACCAGAAACAATGGGTAACCGCATGCCTAACCGGGAGAGCAGTTCGTTGGTAATCGTCCCACAGCATGCAGCCAGTTCCTCTGCCCGAATCACCTGACCGCCATCCCGGCCGATAATAGTCACTGTATCGTCAGGAGCGACCTCCGAAAGATCGCTGACGTCCACCAGCAACTGGTCCATGCACATCCACCCCACCATAGGACAACGCCGGCCCTGAATCAGCACCTGGCCGCCCCGCTGAGGCAGATCCCGGGGCAGACCGTCCGCGTAGCCGATGGTGACCACCGCCAGTTTGGTTTCTTGCTCTGCCTGAAAGACCCGCCCGTACCCGGCGCTCTCTCCGGCTTGCACAGTGCGGATACTGGCCACTCTGGCCCGGAGAGACAGAACCGGCCGCAGGTCAAGGCTTCGCTGAACAGGCGCATCATCGCTTCGAACTCCATAGAGTGCGATTCCAGCCCGGACATAGTCACAGGGCTGAGCTGGGAGGTTCCAAAGTCCATAGCTGGACTGGATATGAACTTTGCCGGGATCATATCCGGCAGTTCGGAGCCAGGCCACCGTATCATAGAACAAGGTCAGCTGCTCCTGGGTGTAGGCAACATCTTCGGCTTCCAGGCTGTCCGAGACGTATAGATGAGAAAAGACACCGTCCACTACCAGGTTTGGAAGCCGGAATGCCTCCAGGATCTCCTTCCGGTTTTCCGCCAGGATGCCCAGCCGGTGCATCCCCGTGTCCAGGGCCAGATGGACATGGACACGCCGCCCTCTGGCTGCCAAGGCCCGCCCGTGGTCAATATCCGCCACCGTCTGGGTCAGATGCCATCGTGTCAAGAGCGGAGCTTCCTCCGGGGAGGTATAACCTAAGATCAAGATCGTCCCCCGGATGCCCGCCTTTCGCAGAGCAATCCCCTCGGCCAGGCAGGCCACGGCAAAGGCCCGGACGCCCGCTCGCTGTAAGGTGCGGGCGGTCACTGCCCCGCCGTGACCGTAGGCCTCCGCCTTTACCACCGCCATCAGCTCTGTCCCCGGGGCCAATGTGTTCCGCAGCACCTGGGCGTTGTGCCCAAGGGCCGCCAGATCCACCTCCCGCCAGGCCCGAGCGGTGGGGCTGGGCTTCTTTTGAAGCCTCAGCAGGCAAGGGGCGGAGAGCAGCGCACTGAGCGCCAGCACCACAATAAAATGGAGAACACTGTTTTCAATGAGCATTTCTCCCAGTCCCAGTAGCTTTGCCGCTCCCCGGACCAGTACGATGCAGAGGGGATGGAGCACATACACGGCTGTGGAAAATTCCCGGACTTTCCTGGACTCGCCCTTGTTTCCGCCCAGCAGCAGAGAAAAAAGGCATACTATGCACAGGGGGAGGGCGAGGTACATGCTGTCGTGGCGCTGGACATCCATGCGATGGAGCCACAGCCCCTCGGCGCTCATGGCTGCCAGAGAGAGGAAGAAGCCCGCCAGAGACAGCTTTTGGTTCCACCGCCTTCCGGCGGCCCCAAGCAGAAGGAACAGTGGCGCGAAGAACAGGCCATTGCGGGTATAGCCGCACAGTGTAAAAATGCCGTCGTAAAGGGTCCGAAGCAGCGGGATCTGGGAAACCAGTCCATAGTAACTGTCCCCGCCCAGACCGATGAGATAGAGTAGCGCCGCCACAGGCAGAGCCACCCGCAGGCCCAGCCGGCTGAGCCACCGGGCGATGACGATGCCCAGAATGGTCGCCGGGAAATACCACAGGTGGTAGAAGGTGCCGTCCACCAGCAGTTTCCGCAAAACATCCGCCGGACCGGTGAAGCTGCCGGCATAGAGATTCACTGGCAGATACAAAAGGATGCAGACGCCGTAGAGCAGGCAGAGCTTTTTCAGCTGCCGCCCCACACCAGCCCAGTGATTCCGGCTCAGAAAGTACCCAGTGGTCATCAGAAAGAATGGGACTGCCACCCGGGCCAGTACCCGGGTAAGCCAGAAATCAGCCATGGCAGACACATCCGCCAGGGGCGAGGTGTGGTTCATCACCACCAGCAGGACTGCCGCCAGACGAAAGAGGTCCAAAGTCGGGACGGTTTTCTTAGCCGTTCTCATGGGTATCCCCCCACCATGTCAGGATAAATCCCTCCACATTGTCGCCGGATATCTGGCAGCAGCCCTCCGGCACTTCCACCTCTGTGACGGCTCCGGCGGCGGGCACATAGAACACCTGGGCCATGCGGCCGTTTTCCAGAGCGACGCTCCGGGGACCCTGCCGCAAAAAGTCCCGGTACTCCTCCAGACACAGCCCGTTGGTTTCCATCAGCTGGGCGTGGGGCGCCCCCACATAGCGGAAGTGCCACGGCTCAGCCGAGATCCCGGTGACTTCCTCCTTGCCCCGCTGGTAGCGTTCGATAAAGCCGTACCGGGCCGCCAGACGCCTAAATCTTCCGCAGACGCCGTCATAGGGAAAGGCAGGCCGGATGAAGTCGATGTATCCGGCAGCCTTTCCCAGGTCGATGGCGAGGCCGGTCTGATGCTCACTGCATCCTGGAAGGGCCACATACTGGCGGGTAAATGTCTCCCCATGCTCCGCCATGGAGTCGTCCCAGATCCGCTGCTGTTCCTGCTGGCTCCGCCAGCCGGACACCGGCACGATCTCCCGCTGTCCCCCCGCCTTTTGGATACAGGCAGACAGTAGCTGCCGTGCCCGGCTTTCAAGAAGAATGTCGGGGTGGTGCGGGTCCACCGAGGTCAGCGCAGATCGCTCTTTTTCATGCAGGGGATGCGCCCGGTTGACCAGGACCAGCGGCCCCTGAAAAATCTGCTCCCGGGGAATCGACACGGTTCTCATCCCGCCACCCCCAACTCGATCAGGCGGGTCACCAGCTCCCCAAAGGAAATGCCGATGCCCTGCATCATGCTGGGGTAGCGGCTGTGGGCGGTGAAGCCGGGGATGGTGTTGACCTCATTGAAGACGATCTCCCCATCCGGGGTGAGGAACAGATCCACCCGGGCGAATACCCGGCAGTCCAGGGCACGGTAAATGGTTTTTGCCGCTGCCTGGATCTCTGCCGCCTTCTCCGGCGGGATGCGGGCGGGACAGTGGATGGCGGAGGTCTTTAAGGTGTACTTCTCCTCATAGTTGAAAAAGCCCTCCGACAGCGCAATCTCGTCCACCAGACCCACGGTCAGTTCCTCGTTGCCCATGACCGCGCAGCCCACCTCAAAGCCGGGGATCGTCTCCTCCAGGATCACGGCGCTGTCGTGGCGGAATGCCTCCTCCATGGCGGCGGGCAGCTCTTCCGGCCCGGAGACTTTGGTGATACCGAAGGAGGAACCGGCCCGGACCGGCTTGACAAACACCGGGTATCCCAGTTCCTCCGCTGCCTGGGCGATCCGGCTGAAATCATCGCTGGAATGAAAGACGTGGCTCCGGGGGACCCGGATGCCGGCCAGGGCCGCCAGCTGGTGGGCCCGGTCCTTGTCCATGCACAAGGCGCTGGACAATGTCCCGCAGCCGATGACCGGGACCCCGGCCAGTTCAAAGAGTCCCTGTACCGTACCGTCCTCGCCGTTCTTGCCGTGGAGGACTGGGAATACCGCGTCAAAGAGGAGACGGCGGCCGGAGCCGTCCAGCAGTAGTAAAGCGTGGGCCTCCCGTTCCACCAGCGGGGTGCAGGGGATACAGTCTGCCGCCTGCTGCCAAGTACCGTCCTCCAGCCGGGAGAGGTCGCCGGTATAGCAGAGCCACTGCCCCTCCCGTGTGATGCCCACAGCCAAAGGAGTATAGCGGGCGGGGTCCATGTGGGACAGCACCGCATAGGCGGAATGGAGAGAAACTTCGTACTCCGTGGAGCATCCGCCGAAGAGAACGAGAATGGTTTTCATGGGATAAGACCTCCTAATCAAAATAAAGCGCCTGGTTCTGATACTGAAATGGTACCAGAACCAGGCGTTTCATACTTGTCTATCTACCAACGGATGCCTTGCAAGTTTTCTGCGAAATTCTTGTGATTTTCTTACGGCGCTTCTGAATGGTCTGACGGAAGACAGATGGTGAAGGTGATCCGATCCTCGGTGCTGTCCGCCCGAATGGTCCCGCCGTGGAGCTCCACGATCTCCTTGGCGATGGCTAAGCCAAGGCCCGCACCACCTGTCCGGGTGGCGCGGGAGCTGTCCAGACGGAAGAACTGTTCAAAGATCCGGTCCAATTTCTCCTGGGGGATGTTCTTTCCCGCATTGGAGAAGGTGAGTACGATTTTCCCGGCCTCTATCCGTCCGGCAATTTCCACCGTGCTGTCCGGCAGGCTATAATAAGACGCGTTGCGCAGGAGATTATCAAAGACCCTTGCCAGCTTATCCGGGTCACAGGAATAGTGCAGCTTGGGCGGCAGATCCAGGCTGCATGACAGCCCCGATTCTGCGAAAATGGGGCGGAATTCGCTGGCGACCTGCTCCAGCATCCGCGTCAGGTCCACGCTCTGCCGCTCCAGCTCCAGGCGAGAGAGGTTGAAGCGGGTGATGTCGAAGAACTCGTTGATGAGGTCCTCCAGCCGCTCCGCCTTCTCCAGGGCGATGCCGGTGTACCTGGCCCGGATCTCCGGGGAGATCTGAGGCTCATCCCGCAGGAGGGTCAGGTAGCCGATGACGCTGGTCAGGGGCGTTTTCAGGTCGTGGGCCAGATAGACGATTAGGTCGTTTTTCCGCTGTTCTGCCTCCCGGGCTGCCCGGGCGTCCCGGAGAGCCTGCTCCCGGGCCAGATTCAGCTGGATGGAGATGTCCTCCAGGGAATCCGGCAGCTGGATGGGCTCCTCACTGGGGCGGGATAATTGCTCTGCCGCATTGGCCACCACGTCCAGCTGCTTGATGGGCTTGGAGATAAAATAGAAGCTGATGACCACCCAGCCCGCCAGCACTGTGACGATGCAGACCAGAACGATGTAGTCTCGAACCCAATTCAGGAAGTCGTAGAGCGGCGAGGGCTGCCAGGTGATGCTGGCGCAGATGATGAAGCCCAGGAATGCCAAGGCCATCACTGCGACCACCCAAGCCATGAGGACCAGCAGGTAGCCGCCCCAGATGCGCAAAGATCTCCGGCGGCTGCGGGTATTTCCTTTCTTACTCAATGGTGTACCCCACCCCCCAAACGGTCTTGATGAATTTGGGCTTTCGGCTGGGCTCGTGCATCTTTTCCCGTAGCCGGGCGATGTGACTCATGACGGTGTTGTTGCTGTCCATAAACGCCTCGCCCCAAACATGTTCAAACAGTTCCTCGCTGGACACCACATTCCCCCGGTGCTCACATAGATACCAGAGAATGGAGAATTCCAAGGGCGTCAGGGCCAGTTCCTCGCCGAACAGGACGCACTTGTGAGTGGCCTTGGAGATCTGAAGGCCTCGAAAGTCGTATTCGGTGACCTCCTGGACTGTCCCCTCCCTGGGGTTGTACCGGGTGTAGCGGCGCAGCTGAGTCTTGACCCGGGCCACCAGTTCCAGAGGATTGAAGGGCTTGGTGATGTAGTCGTCCGCTCCCAAGGTCAGCCCCATGATCTTGTCCATATCCTCCACCTTTGCGGTGAGCATGATGATGGGGAACAGGTGGTCCTCCCGGATGCGCTGGCAGAGGGTAAAGCCGTCCATGTCCGGCAGCATCACATCCAGCACCGCCAGATTCAAGCGTGTCGTCCGCACACAAGCCAGGGCGTCGGAGGCATTATAGAATTTGTGGATGGTGAAGCCTTCGTTTTTCAGATAGACCTCCACCAGATCTGCGATCGCAGTCTCGTCATCGACGACTAAAATATGTGTAGCCATAGTTGCCGGCCTTTCGTGTTTTTCTGCATTATAGCACGGAACGTATAAAAAAGCGAGTATGACTCTTGATTTTTCCTAAACATGTCCTAAAGGGGACTGTTGCGGTCTCCTGTCTGCGCAAAATTCTCACCAGACTGTATCGAAACTACGATCTTCCAGACTCCTGATTTCGTAGGGTCGAAGTCGTGAAGCTGCGCCGCAGTGCTCTGTCATCCTTCGCTGGCAGGATCGGTCTGCGTATCATACGATGAACATTCCTCCAGATCTGCAGCCTGCTACCCGGATAGGCTTTTTTCAGCTTTGTGACAGCACGCTCCTTTGCCTTTTCCACGGCGGACTCCTTCATCATGTGGTACATGCCGATTTCCTTCAGCGAAGTTTTTTCAAATCCGAATACGCCGTAGAATTTTCCGAGGATGTCCCTGTCCTTCTTCGGGAGAGCATCAAATAGTTCCTGCAGCAGCTCAATGCAGACTTTTCGATACACGACCTGCTCCGCAGAAACAGAGAGATTCCCAGGCATCAGCCGCTCAAAGGGATCACCGTCATAGCTCCCAGGGATAAGATCATTGACACCAACAAAATGGGTGTTGTAACGGATGTGCTTGACAGCCTGTTCCAGAAGGACATCCATTTTCTCCGCGATCTCTTCGATGCTGAACTGACCTGAATGATATAGCCTTTGTGCCTGCCGGACAGCATCCATCTCGTGCTTGCTCAGAGAAAGATTTCCGATATGTTGCTCCAGCCAACGGGTCATCCGGCCTTTCAGATGTGGGTACAGGTAGGTGGCAAGCACAGCACGGCTCTCATCGTATTCTCTGCTCTGGACCCGTGTCAGAAATTCCAACGCACCCTCGCCGCAAAGATCCTCCAGAATCGTTTTCGTATAGCCGGACAACTCTCCCGGTCTTTCCCTGTCCATATGCAGACAGTTGAACTCTCTGGCAGTCTCCCGGGCGATGCGCCGGATCAGCCCGAGATTCCTGCGGTACAACTCCTCCAGCGCGCGCTCATCACCGCCGTAATATCGGCGGACCAGTTCTTCATTGGTCATGGGTCCCACCCGCCTTTGCTTTCGGTGGACGCCCTCGGGGCTTGCTCACTCTGGTGATGCGGCAATATTCATACACTTGCGCAGTAGATATTTGTTCAGAAAACTCCTCAACAGAGATATCCGGGCTGCGCAGCGCATCGTAGAGCCGGTCTCGCACATGATCCTTGGCTCTTCTGGCATCCTCCTGAGAGATAGCTCCCCGCTGCATATCCTTCGTGATCCTGGAAAAGGCAGTCAGCTTGGCCTTCACCTTAGGGTTGTTCTTTGCCAGTTCCTTTTGAACTTCCACCGTGCCAAATTGCCGACAGGTGTAGCCAGGAGCGTGGGGACAGGCCCCTTCGCAGTACAAAGCGTGGACGCCGCTCTTCAGCATGAAGTATTTCCCGCAGATGATGCAGCGGCGGATGTTGTGTCCACTATTCAGGGCCAGCATATAGTCTGCCTTCATCAGCGCCTGTAAGCTGTCCGTCACATGCTCCTGACAGATGGCCATGGAGCCGTCCGGCAGCTCCCGCGGGACATAGGAGAGCATATATTCATCGTGTCTCCTGTAGCAGTCCCCGTGGTAAGTGATGGGGTTGACGATCAGCTTCTCTGCGGTGCGATCATCGTTATAGAAACCATAGAGCGCTGCCGCATAACTTTCCGGCCTATTGGTCGTGAGTGTGGAGAGGATAAACTTGATGAAATTCCGGATGGTAGGAACAAAGGCACGGATGTCGTGAAGATACATCATGTAGCGGTCGATGTATTTCTTGTAGGCACTCCAGGTATCTTCGCACGCTCCCAGGAGGCGAAACATCTCGTAATAAAACAACTCGCCCTTTTCCTCGCTGCCCTCTCTGCGACGAAACAGATCCAGCAGTCCCAAGGAGATTTCAGGATCGCTGTCCCCATCATCGCTCTGGAGGAATTCTTCCGCTGAGGCGCTGAGAAGTTTTGTCTGATCATCCTCTGAAAGGCTGTGCTCCTCGGGAGGAAACAAGCTGAACTGTCCTGTGATCTCCCGTATCACCGAAAAGAAAGCGTCATAGCAATCGTCCGGTAGCAAGCGGAACACAGTATATCGGCGAAGTTCCTGACAGAGCTGCTCCATCTCATCATTCAGTTTCCACCAAAGTTCACTCTTGCGGACATACTCGTAGATGTCCATAAGGGTACGGATGCGCACCATCCGTTCGTGCAGGGGGTGGTAGTCATCCGGTGATAGATTCAGCAGATCTTCGGTCAGCCTGCCTGCCTCAAACTGCTGCCCGTTCAGCTCCAAGGTGCTGCCGTAGGTATAGAATATGATGCTCCCCTCCATTTCCGCTGGCCCCCTCCTCTGCAATAATTTGTCCTACTTGATTTTTAATCTGTCCATGCTTTTTATCAGGATACCATCTTTTCCACCACAATACAAGCAGAGGGGCAAGGGGATGCTCAAAAGTCCTGTGGGCACTGCTCCTCTAAAAGAATACTACTCCCACTTCTTTCGAGGTGGGAGATTTTTGTATTCAGATATTTTTAATTGGAGGTACTGACTATGAGCAACAAAATGGACCGTCCTCTGGTCACGGTGGACGGTAGGACGCTGATGGACCGTCCGCTGGAGCCGCCCAATTTTGTGGTGGACACGCTGATCTCTCAGGGTCTGCATATCCTGGCGGGTTCACCCAAGGTGGGCAAGTCCTGGCTGGCCCTGTGGCTGGCGGTGACGGTGGCCAAGGGAGAACCGGTCTGGGGAATGAGCGTGAAGCAGGGCACCACCCTCTATCTCTGCCTGGAGGACTCCGTCCTTCGCATCCAGAACCGCCTCTTCGAGATCACAGAGGACGCGCCGGACAGCGTCCATTTCTGTACGGAGTGCGCTCCCATCGGCCAGGGGCTGGAGGAGCAGGTGGAGGGCTTCCTCGTAGCTCACCCGGATACTGTTCTGGTCCTCGTCGATACGCTGCAGATGGTCCGCCCCGTCCACGATGCCACCTACGCCAATGACTACCGGGACCTGTCCGTGCTGAAGCGGCTGGCGGACAAGCACGGCATCGCCATCCTGCTGATCCATCATCTGCGAAAGGAAACTGCCGATGATGTGTTCAACCGTATCTCCGGTACGACAGCCATCAGCGGGGCGGTGGATTCCAGTTTTACTCTGGTGGAAGATCGGCGCGGCAGCGGTAAGGCGAAGCTCTCCTGCATCGGTCGTGACATTGAATACCGGGAGCTGTCTCTGGAACGCAACGTTGAAAACGTGTGGGAGATGGTAGCAGACAGCAGAACGCAGCCGGAGCTACTGGGCGACCGGATCACCTATCTGGTCTCTGAACTGATGCGCGACCGTACGAAATTTATCGGCACTCCCACAGAGCTGTCTGAAAAAATCGACCCTGTCGGTATGGAGCGTATCTCGCCTAAGAAAGTGTCCCGCCTGATCCTGCAAAGCCTTGACGCGCTAAGCAAAATCGGAATTTTCGGTATGGTGCGCCGCAGCAACGGGAAGCGGCTCATCGAGCTGCGCCGTGCCGAAAGTGACGATGCCCAGGGTGTACCTGTGGTCGCCCCTGTTGACCCTGTTGGGGCGCTGTGCGGCGATTTGCGGGAGATTGCCGGGCATGGCGAGTAAACACCCGCAGGGAAAAAGAAACGCCGTTTGTGGCCATTTGTGGCCGAAAGCGGAGCGCGGGTGTTCGGTGCAGGGAAATCACCTCCTTGGAGGTGGCCAGCATCGCGTTTGTCTGGTCTGCGGCAACGCCGCTGCCCGACTTCCGCATGAATTCCGGGCAGAAGCCCGGGCCCACTTTATCTACGATTTGGAGGAAACGACATGAAAAAAGATGTTAAATTCAGCACCCGCATGGCGTCCACAGACCGGGAGGCCATCAAGGAGTTGGCGAAGCAGTCCGGGATGTCCATGAGCGACTACGTCACTGCCTGCTGCCTGGGAAAGCAGGTGGTGGTCATCGACGGCCTGAAAGAAGTGCTGAAGGAGCTGAAGTCCATCGGCAGAAATCTGAACCAGCTCGTCACCCTGGCGCACATGGGACGAGTGACCGTGATCGATCTGGAAAGCGTATGTCGGGTGTTCTCTGAACTCTGTGGTGCCGTTCGGATGATCCTTGAACGAAAGCGCTGGTAAGCTATGGCTATCATCAGCTTCACAAACTACAAGCGGGGCCAGACCACCGGATGCATGAGCGCCGTGATGCGGTATACCATGCAGGATAAAAAGACCGAGTTCGAGGGGCAGCAGTTGGTCACAGGTATCAACTGTCAGCCGGAATCTGTCTACGCGGATTTCATGACCACCAAGCGGCTCTACCACAAGACGGACGGTGTACTGTTCTATCACATGGTACAGAGCTTCCCGAAAGGCGAAGCAGTCGACCCGGTCACCGCTCACGCGGCCGCGCTGAAGCTGGCCGAGTACTATGAGGGATACGAAGTTCTGGTCTGCACCCACACAGACCGTGAGCACATCCATTCCCACTTCCTCATCAACTCGGTCAATTTCGATACCGGACGGAAACTGCATATCGCAAAGGAGCAGCTCCAGGAACTGCGGCAGCGCAACGATCAAATCTGTATGAAGTTTTCTCTCCCTATGTTCCAGCCCAAGGATAGGAAGCAGAAAACAAAGACTATGACCATCGGAGAGTATCACACGGCGGCCCGCGGTCAGAGCAAGAAGCTGCAGCTCATGAATATCATCAATGACTGTATGCGCCACGCTTCCAACCGCGAGGAGTTCATTGCGCTGATGGAGAGCGAGGGCTACAAGGTTCGCTGGGAAAAGTCCCGAAAGAATATCACCTATACCACGCCGAGTGGCTGGCAGTGTCGGGACCGTTTGCTGTTCGGTGACAAATATCTAAAGGAGAACATGGAATATGAATTCAGGATCAGAGAAGAAATTATCTATGGACGAGCTCATGGCCCTGAACCGGCCCGAGCCTTCACCGCAGCCGACAGCGCAGGAGTCGAGTTCACCGATCACGCCCATTGTCATCCAGTGTCCGCTGCCGGAGGCTCTGACGATGCTGACACAGAAGACAGAATCCATCGGGTGGGAAGTGCGTGGAATGCGGGAGTATCTTCCGAACCTGAGATCACACACAGACCTGACAGCGGTGCAGAACAGCATGGCGAAGATCCAGAAATCGTTGACGGAGATGACCACTCTGCTGGAACAGGCTGGGAAGAAGAAAGAAAAGCATTCCTGCAAATGGCTGGACTGGCTTCCGGACTTCGACCTGATCGTAGTGGCCAAATGGATCGTACTGGTACTGCTCATCGTGGCGGCACTGCTGGGGATGGGGTATGGCACAGCGACAGTGGTCAGCAACATCCGCAACCTGTTTCTATGAAGCCGCTCCACGCTGGACTGTATGGTCTGGCGGTAACTGGAGCGTTACTGGATGATGGTAACGAAGATGTCGAGGAACGTTACCGCCGTATCCAGGCAGAACAGGAAGCCAAAAATATCGGCGCTGTCATCGGACTGGTGGCCGGCGTAGCCATGGTGCTCACACAGGATGAGCAATCATCTACAGAACAGCAGTGGACCGAAGATCAGCAGGCAGAACAAACACAGCAGCAGACCATGTAACGGTCTGCTATTTTTGTTGCCTGACTGTAGCGTCAGGGGAAAGGAACGATATGGCGTATAAATTCAAATACAATGAGCGTCCCCGCTCCTACAGTGAAGAAAAGCATGGAGATGAGGATATTCCCTCTGCCAAGGCAGTGCGGGATACCGCAGTGGAAGAAAGGGACGACAAGATTATAAAAAGCCGCCGACAGCATGTATGCGGCAGAGAGTACATTGTGTTCGCGGAATTCAGTTTCGGAGGAACGCAATCTACGGTCGATCTTATGAAACAGGTCATCGACCTGGAGCAGGACGCAAAAAATATTTCCGCCTGAAAAACAGGTTCGCATAGACAAACAAACCGATTGAGGGTATTGTATGGTTGCAATCTCTCAATCGGTTTGGCGTTTTATGAAGGAGGTCAATATGTTACAGCCAAACCAAAAGATCACGGCGCTCTATTGCCGTCTGTCCCGAGATGATAATCTGGAGGGCGACTCCAACAGTATCCAGAACCAAAAACTTATCCTGCAAAAGTACGCCGATGAGAATGGGTTCCAGAACACCAGATTTTATGTGGACGATGGCTATTCCGGCACGAATTTCAATCGCCCAGCCTTTGAACAGATGATGGATGACATGAGCAACGGCGACATCGCCATCATCATCACAAAGGATCTTTCCCGCCTTGGAAGAAACCAACTGCACACCGGTCTTTATATCGAGGAGATATTCCCTTCCAATGATGTGCGCTACATCGCTGTCAACGACAATGTTGACACCAAGTATGAAAACAGCAACGAGCTGATGCCTTTCAAGAATTTGTTCAATGAGTGGCACGTGCGGGACTGCAGCCGCAAGGTGCGGAATGTAGTGAACGCCAAGGCACAGCGGGGAATCCGGGTGGGGACACGAGCTCCTTACGGCTACCGCAAGGGTGCAACCAAGGACTCTCCTCTGTTGGTGGATGAGGAGGCGGCGGCTGTCGTCAAACGCATCTTCGCCATGTGCGCCGGCGGAATGGGACCAGCCCAGATTGCAAAGCAGCTCAAGAAAGAATGCATCTACAGTCCATCCATGTACGCCTATACGAAATTCGGCACATCCCATTCCGGGCTGAATGCAGAGCGGCCCTACAACTGGACTGGCGACATGGTGGCGGATATGCTTCAGAACATGGTCTACCTTGGGCACACGGTCAACCTTCGCTACAGCACCAAGTCCTACAAGGACAAAAAACGATGTGAACGCCCCAAATCAGAGTGGCTTATCTTTGAGAATACTCATGAAGAGCTGGTGGATCAGGAAACCTGGGATATCGTACAGGAGGTGCGATCTCATAAGCGCCGCCGCACGAATATGGATGAGCAGAATATGTTCTCTGGATTGGTGTATTGTGCGGACTGCGGTAAGCCCATGGTATTGCACCGGGCGCACACCATGAAGCCGGAACAGAATCATTTCACCTGCCGCACCTACAAGAAGGACGGGGCAGAAGTGTGTAGCGCTCACTATATCCGGGAAGTGGCACTGAAGGAAATCGTGCTGGAAACAATCCGCAGAGCCACAGAGTTTGCCAGGAGCGACCCGGAGCGGTTCGCCGCATATATTCAGCAAAAGCAATCTACTGAGGTGGCAAAGGAGATCCGGGGGGTGGAACGGGAATTGTCCACGATGCGGAAACGGGATGGCGAACTGGATGTAGTGTTCAAGCGGATGTATGAGGACAGCGCCTTGGGACGGGTGAGCAATGAGCAGTTCCGTTTGCTGTCTGAGGCATACTCCAAGGAGAAAGCGCAGCTGGCTGAAGCCATCCCTGCCACGGAGGAGCGCCTGGAGAAACTACGCAGTAGCATGGCCAACGCCAAGAACTTCATCGCCAAGGCCAGAAAGTTCACCGACATGACGGAACTGACCCCGGAACTGCTCCGCACCTTTGTGGCGAAAATCATCGTGTATGAGAAAGAGGTCAAATACTCCAAGCACGCACCGCAGAAGATCCACATCTGTTTTCGGGACTTCAACCTCAACGAGACAGACGATATGCTTCTATGCGGAGAGACAACAGAAAAGGCAGACAGTACAATTGCACTGCCTGCCTAATCCGAGGACACGCTTCAAGGTACCCCTATCAGGAGTAGCGGAAACGTGTGTCTCTTCTTTTTTGGTGCGAGCGATGGGACTTGAACCCACACGACCTTACGGACACAAGCACCTCAAGCTTGCCTGTCTGCCGATTCCAGCACGCTCGCGGACAAGATACCTGACTATTATAGCAAAACCGGGCAGTTTGTCAAGTACCGGAGGAAAATTCG
>OHMI01000536.1_pt1 | contig 14317 bp, 11 predicted proteins | sample 1569271 | NCBI WGS metagenome assembly OHMI01 (sample SAMEA3879529, study PRJEB24766) | human gut metagenome | biome: human-associated habitat; feature: feces | place: USA | collected 1985/1987
TGGACGGCCGCAAGAAACTGGGAGTCGTGGTACTGCCGGAAAAAGAATAAGAACGAAAGAAGCTGTTATATAATAAGGAGGCGGGCAAATGTCGGTGGATGTTTGCCCGCCTCGGGCTTTTAAAAAAAGACTTCGACGAATGCAATAAAACGTTTCGGCGTTCGAAGGAAAAGAATTCGACGTTTTTTAAAAAGCCCGAAGGGGAACAGGCACCGTGAAAAAGTGTATTTGGAATAATTTCCTAAAATAAGAAAAAAAGATCAAAAAATGTCCGTAATTTTTTGTCTGTTTTTCATATGATGTGAAAAATAGAACAAAAGTCGCAAGGATAGACCTTGTAGGTGTATTTATTTCCCTCTTACTTTGCACCCGATTTGAAAAGGAATAACTATTCATTAATTATTAAACATTATTTCATCATGAAAAAAACATTATTTATTGGCTTATTCTCTATTGCTTTGGCCGGAGGTGTGCTGACTTCCTGCAGCAGTGACGATGACTCATCTGTCGTATCTCCGATCACACAGACTAAAACTTATGCGGATGCCAGCGGGCTGACTCTTACATATAGCGGTGCTCCTATGCTGGGCAAGCAGGTTGTCTTTACACCGGATGCAAATGACATTACCAAGGCAACGTTGACTTTATCAGGTGCTCAGACAACTTCTCCGTTGAGTGATAATGCTTCCGGTCTGGCTACGGCAGGTGTCATTCCGGGCGAAGTAAGTACTACCATTGATGTAGACCTGACAATTAAAAACGATACGGTAACCTTTGCCGGAGAAGAAAACAGGGGAGGATATACCTTGAAATATCAGGGATCAGCCACCGATGCTTCTTTGAATCTGGCCTTGAATGTGACTTTTGTTGAAACTGCCTGGACCAATACTTCCTGGCAATTGCTTCCTCCGGGAAATCTGTTCAGTGGTGATCCGATGCAGCCAATCCATGTGAAATGGGATGCAGATCCATTTGATTTTAATGGATCTCCTTATGAAATTCAGTCATTGATTTCTTTGGCTATTGGTATGACTCAAATTGAAGGAAACACTATTCCTAAAATGCTTTGTGGAGTATTAAATAAGGTTACCTTCCTTTCTGACGGAAATGTTCAGGCTGAATACAAGGATTCGCTGAATGCAACAGAGTGGAAGACTTCACCTTTGAATCTGGCCACTTATACTGTGCCTGAACCCAATAAGATCCGTTTGTTCCTGAATCCGGCACAAATTGCAGCAACAGCTTCCGGTAAGAGCCGTGCCGGTATGACGGATGTTCTTTCACAGCTGATGGCTGCTGTTACTCCGATGCTTTCCGAAGGAATTCTGATCACTTTGGAAAAAGGTGAAGAAGGTGTGCTGAAAGCTTATCTGGATACAGAAACTCTGCTCCCGATTCTGAAGATCGTAGCACCGCTCTTTGAAGATGAAGCAGCAGTGGAACAGATTCTTTCTATGTTGAAAGCTCAGGCTGGTGAGATGGCCGGAATGGTTGATGTATTCCTGAAGCCGGCTCTGGTTGCGATGCCGCAGATCATCGGTTCAACAGAAACCATTCAGATTGGTATCAAGATGCAGGCCGCTCAATAAAACAATAAGAAAAGACCGCAGCCGTTTCCGTTTGAGGAGAGGCTGCGGTCTTTTTTGTATTCTTACGTGTCGGATCTTTCTGCTCAGAAAGCATATCCGAATCCGAAATTCAGATAAATGGGATACATGGCGAATGAGATTGTCTGGAAATCTTTCTGGAAAATATCATTCAGTCCCCATGTCAGGTCGGTGAATACTTTCAGATGCTTGAATGCTTTCCAGTCAGCGCCAGCCTGTACACCCCATTGAAAATGGTTCATATCATTATGGAAATCATATGTTGCAACGGCACCGTCCGTGAATACAATCTTCTGTCCCGTAGGGTTTCCTTCCCGAAGATAGCCTTCATATACTTCACCGGAAAAATCCCCGTCCATCAGATACGAGAAATAAGGGCCCAGCTTGACACTCCATCTTTCGCCGAATTTGTGGGTGGCCAGTAAAGGAATGGTTACCAGTGAACTTCTTAATTTGGTTCGTACGCCGCCGGTCCAGTTTCCTTTCAACCGGTTCCCGTCGCTGCCGATGATTTCCATTCCGTAGTTTTTCACCGTAGCCCGTGTCGTCATGTTTTTGTTTTCCAGTCTCAGTCCGGTGGTCAGTCCCCATTTCTTTTCTGCCCCGAACCATTTGATTGCATTTCCCTCCAGCATGATGGCAAGCGTGGGATTATACGAATCAATACTTCTGATTTCAGCTGGCAAAGGCAGGGGAGAACTTCCTCCGATACTGATACCTGCCCGGACTTCGTATTCCCATCCGTGCAGGGCTGCATTCAGCAACGTCTGATTCTCGTTCTTTTGGGCATAAAGACAGCTTCCGGCAGTAATTATGGCAGCTGTCAGTGCAAGTAAATATCTTTTCATATTCTTGTCAGATTCTGTTTTATGGATCTTGAGTGATCCGTCCGTTTATTCAAAAATCAGTTCCATCTCGTCAATAAGCAGCGTACTTCCCGGTGCACCTTCAAAAGAAGCCCCGTCTTTGCTGGAAGCCATGACAATGCCCAGGCTGTATTTTCCTTCGGCCAGTTTCTGTGCATCTACTCCCTTTCCGAAGGAATCATAATCAAAGTTGAGGCTGAAGCTGGTCCATTCATCTGTTTCGTGAGCATCCTTGATGCGTGCCACAGCTACCATATCCGGATGAGTATATCCGTTAGACGGCAAACTTCCGTCGAGCATGCTTGTTCCGTTGCTGTTGTCAAAGAAGAACGCATAGATGTCAAAAACATCTTTCTGATCCGTATATGCGCCATTGGCAAAGAACTGTTCGCCCGCCTTATACTTATAATATCCTGTCAGGCGGATCGGTTTGCTATAGAAAGGTATTCCGAACTTGGTTGCTTTAGCCGCAGCCTGGCTGACTGCCAGAGCATATCCGCCGTTTCCGCTGGCCCAGGTAAGCGAATGCTCTCCCTGCTGTTCATAGAATACATAATAATTGCCCGAAGTCTTGACATTTTCAAAATGATATACCGTCGGTATGTTGGTCGAAGTCTGTTCCGTGACCGACACACTGTAAGTGCGGTGCCATTGTCTGTCTTCCGAAGTCACGGTATATCTCACTGGGGAAGAGAAGTCATGAATGCTTCCGCTTTCCGGGCTGATGGTTGCCCCCGGAGTCAGTTCAAAAGTCGGTGCGAGGCTGGAAAGGTCAGTACCTTCCTTCACTTTTATTTCTATGGGATAGGCATTCAACTCATCACTGTAAGGCAGTCCAACCTCAATGGTATTGCTTGCCAGACAGTCCACAGGCAAGAGTGAGCAGGCCGTGATGTCAGCTTCTGCATTGGGAGCCTCTTCCTGGATGCAGGAATTCAGGGTCAGTCCCAGCAGGAAGGTTCCGGCTGTTGTTACATACGTTTTTTTCATACTTTAATCTGTTAGTCTGTTTAGTTTATCCATTATTGCGATATTCCAGCGGGCTCATACCCACGTTCCGCTTGAAATACTTTCCGAAGAATGACATATTTGCAAAGTTCAGTGAATCTGATATGTCCTGTATGGACAGATTGGTAGATTTCAGCTGCGATTTGGCATCCATGATTACCATGGATGAAATGATGTCCACACATGTCTTTCCGGTAACTTGCTTCACAGTCGTGCAAAGGTGAGCATGCGTGATACCCAGTTTCTCGGCATACCAAGCTACGTTTCTTGTCTGGTTATAATGTTGCATGACCAGCTGTCCGAAGTTCCGGCAGATTTGTTCACTTTTTGAAACAGGACTCTTGTCCGTATTCTTATTCTTATATAATATGGATACACCTTTATGTATATCCGCATACAGATTGGGAGCCATTTCTGTTCGCATCTTCTCGGGAAAAGTCTCATACATCCGGATCAGCAGTTTCAGGTAATCCTGCATAACACTTGCTCCTTCCGGTTTCAGCGAGAGGACAGGATGTCCCAAAGTCAGATAAATGGAATCCAGCATTGCTCTGGTCTGATTGCTTTCCTCAATGTATTTGGAAGAAAAGCCCAGAAAATAGATTTTCAGATTTCCGTCCACACGATAGATCTGGAAGATACTTCCCGGAGTAAGCGTAATGATGTCGTTGGGGCGTACCTCAATACGGTTCAGGTTCACTGAGGCATCCACTTCCCCGTCCATGCAGAGCACAAAGATTTCACATTTCAGTCTCACCGGATAATTGGTGTAGAGGCTGAGCAGTTCCTTGCTGATGTCCGTACCGATCAGCCAGGGTTCAGGTAAATCTATTTTAGGCAATTCTTTTTCCATGTCTCTTTTTGTTTGAAAATATTTCATTTGCAAAGTTAGCCAATTTGAAATATCGGCTATAAAGTAATGCTATAAAATAACATAAAACAGAGAAAATCGGTGTGTTATGTCTTTCTTGAAAAGGTAAAGATAAAGAATAGACCAAAAATAAAATAAATTGACCTTGTGAGGGTGTGTAAAAAGCCGTTACTTTGCAGCCAGATTCAGATGCTGTGGAATTGGTATTTTACAGTGGTAGTTGAGACCAATTAATTAGAGATATATAAATGAAAACAATAAGAATGAACAAAAATTATTTAATGTTGCTGGCTTTGGTTGCATTGGGATTGTCTGCATGCCGAAGTGACGAACGTACTCCCTCAGGCGGCGGTTATCTTGCTGTCAGGGTGGCAGCTGATAATGAAGTGGTTTCTGCCGCTTCACGTGCAGAGGGTGATGGAATTCCAGATGTCGGAGACTTCAGTTTATCCATAGCCAAGGAGAATGGAGAATTGGTTAGTAAATGGGATAAATTCAGTGATTACGATGCAGAGGCTACAGTCGTTCCGGTAGGAACTTATACAGTTTCTGCTTCTTATGGAGATGCAACAACTGAGGGCTTTGACGGATTGAGCTATGCCGGGAGTACGACTGCCAATGTTGCTGAAGGCGAAACTACTGATGTGACTATTGACTGTACAATCAATAAAGCCAGAGTCAGTATCTCTTATACAGATGCATTCAAGAGTTATTTTACTTCTTACAGTGCTTATGTTTCTTCTTCTCGTGGAAATAAAATTGATTATACAGCTGACGAAACCCGTGCAGCCTATTTTACTCCCGGGAATCTGGATGTTTATCTGAATGTTACTCGTCCAGGCGTTTCCGGTTCAGTGGCTTTGAAGGTTAAGACGCTGGCAGCGGAAGTAAAGCATGAATATCGTCTTACCATGGATGTGGATGCCGGAACTTCCACTTTGAATATTATCTTCAATGATGATCCGGAGAGTACACAAAATGTTGAATTTAATATTTCGGATGCTGCGTTGAATGCACCGGCTCCCACTATAGTTGCTCATGGATTTACCTCTGGTGAGGCTATGGAAGTAGTGGAAGGTGGAAGCGTAGAAGGTACTTTGCAGGCTTATCTGAATGCGCCTTCTGGTTTGGCCGGTTGTGAATTGGTTACCTCATCCGCAGCATTGAAAGCACAAGGATGGCCGGAAAAGGTTGATCTCATGGCGTTAAGTGCCGAAGATCAGCAGAAGCTGACTGAACTTGGTCTCGTAATGAAAGGTTTGGGAAGTACTCACGATAAGATTGCTACGGTTGAGTTTCAGAATGTAGTACCTTATTTATATTGCACCGGAGACGGAAACGAAGAACACTCCTTTACACTGACTGCTACCGATGTATATGGAAAGACAACAGAAACTCCTTTGGTGTTGAACGTAACGAGCCGTAACAATGGTTTTGCAGTAACATTGCCTGAATCTGTACCTTATGGAAGCAATACGATGAGCTTTACTATGAATCTGGAAGGCGATGCTTCGAAAGTGACGTTCTATTATTTTGCGTATGGAGCTGAACAGTCGTTTAATGCAGAAAATGTTTCAATCTCCAGTGAAGGTACTACACATACTGTTACCTTAACTTATCCGGATCCTTTGATTGATACAGAAAGCGATGTGAAATTTAAAGCACAATATGGCTCAAAGACTATTGAAAAGGCTTTTAAAGTAGAAGATCCTGAACTTACTTTGTCTTTGAAGAACGGTGATGCAGATGTGTGGGCAAAGCATGTGAATTTTCAGGTAAGTTCTAATACCGATGATGGTTGGGTTGCTTCTGCAGATAATGTTATTATACAATATATGGATAATAAAGCCTGGAAGAATGTAAGTTTTACTTATAGTACAACAGGCTATGTAGTAACAGGACTTTCTTCTGGTCAAAGTTATACATTCCGGGTTATTGGTAAAGATGATCAAACAAAGACTTCTGCCTTTGTTGATATTACAACTGAATCGGAGTTATCTGTTCCTAATGCAGGAATGGAAGACTGGTATTATACTCGACCAAGTGGTGTTGAATATTGGGAAGTGTGGTATGCTTGTAAAGATGGAGAACAAGCCGTATGGAATACAATGAATCAATTAACGACCTCTGAAGGTGGAACCTCTGGAGGAATAAATAGGGATAAATATCGTTATAATGCAAATTCTGGTACAATACGTGCTGAAGGTAAAAATGGAGGTTATGCTGCACAGATAAGAGCTGTAGGATGGGGAAAAGGTAATAGTGCAGTTGGTTCTGCCAATGCGAAATATGGTACTGTTGGTGAATTGTATCTTGGTTATTATGATTCAGAAGCAAAGAAGGCTGTATATGATGGAATTGAATTTACATCAAGACCTAAATCTTTATCGTTTGATTATAAGTATACTCCAGGAAAAGGTGGTGATCAATGTTATGCTGAAATAGTAATATTGAATAAACAAGGAGATGTTGCGACTGAAATCGGTCGTGGATTGCTTCGAAAAGGTGATTCTGTACAGGAATGGTCGTCTACTAGCGTTGATATTGTATATACGGAAGAAGGAAAGAAGTTAAAAGCAACAAATATGTATATTGTCTTTAAATCTGGAGATAAATCAGATAATAGTTCTTTTAATACTGTGCCTAGTTTTGGAAACCTTTCTAAGGGAGAATATGTAGGTAGTGAATTCTTTGTTGACAATATTGTTTTAAATTACGAATAAAAATAAAGCCTATAAATATGAAGAATATATTTTACACTGATGGTCGTACTCTTTACATTTAGTGCGTGCCATAGTGAGAAAATGGAAACAGGAGCAACAGATGTAACAGGGCAGTTGAGTCTGGCTTCCATGAAGATGGAGGTGGATTTGAAAGTTGATACGATACCTCCTCAATCCCGTGCAGGAGTTGATGTAAGCAACTTTCTGCTGACTATCAAGAACAGTCAGGGAGAGCAGGTGGAACAATACACTTATAGCGAGATGCCGGAAATTATTTCTTTACCGGTTGGTACCTATACTGTTGTGGCTTCTTCTGCAGAGGCAGCTACCAATGGTTTTGATGTTCCTTTCTATACAGGTTCAACTGAGCAGTTTACAATTAAGGAAAATGAATTGACAGAAGTATCTGCATTGACTTGCAGACTGGCCAACGTGATGATCTCAGTTGAGTATGATGAGGGACTCCGTAAACTGATGGGAGAAGATGTGGTAACAACTGTTAAGATTGGAGATCATTCATTGGATATTCCTTCTTCTGAGACCCGTAAGGCTTATTTGATTGCTCCGGCTTCTGCAGGTTCAATGGATATTACATTGAAAGGAACAATTGATGGAGAATCTGTGACGGAAGTAGCGCGTAAAGATAATGTACAAGCAGGACAGTATCATATTATTAAGAATGTGCTTTCTTTGGTGAATGATGGAAATAATAAAGTCGGGGGAAATGTAAATATTGCTATTAATATAGACTCTTCCATGACCTCTTCTGATGAAACTGTAGGAGTTAATCCGGGAGAAGAACCGGGCATAGATGATTTCCCGACAGACGGAGGAGAAGAACCTGGTGACGGAGATGGTGACGGCGGAGATGAAAGTGGCTCTGATCAGAATATGCCGACTATTGAAGGGACAAGGTTTAACAAAGTACCTTTTGATATAGATAATGACAGGTTAACAATATCTGGGGCTGCTGAATTGCAAGTCACTATTGGGGCACCTAATGGAATTGCTAATTTGTTTGTTGAAATTATTTCTGAAACTTTGGATGTATCAGAAGTAGGATTACCTGCAAGTTTTGATTTGGCGCATCCTGGAGAATATTCTGAAGCTCTAAGTGGTTTAGGTTTTCCTGTAGGAGATGAAGTTATTGGTCAGACTGAAGTTCCTTTCGATATTTCAAACTTTACTATACTTTTACCAACCTTTAAAGGTAATCATGATTTTAAAATTAGAGTAGTGGATTCTAAAGGTTTGGAAGAGACTAAAACATTAAAATTAAAAGTTGAAGAATAATGAAAATAACCAATTTCTATATAGTAACGGCCCTTACATGTATTTCATTTTGTCTTGGAGCATGTAAAGAGGACAGAGATATTGCCGGGGAACAAGGTACATTGCAGTTATCTGTTGGTATGTCTGACAAGATAACTGTTGCATCCCGTACGTTGAGCAGTGAAGAGCAGACTCAACTGGAACAGGCTTGCAAAGTCCGTATTTATAATGAAACCAGTCTGGTACGGAAATATGAAGGAACAGATAATGTACCTTCCAGTATTCCTTTGATGAGCGGAACTTATTCTGTTCGTGTTACTGCGGGTGATTCTGTGGCTGCCTCATTCGATCAACGCTTCTTTGAAGGAAATGAAGAGTTTACAATAACCAAAGGTCAGCAGAGTCCGGTTGAAGTGAAATGTGGTATTGCCAATACTGTATTGGCTTTTACATGGGACGAATCTTTGAAAGAGGCTTTTGAAGGAGATTGTCAGGTTACTGTTACTTCTGCTACCGGTGAACTGGTTTATTCATCTGCCAATGCCGATGCAAAAGGTTATTTCAGCCTGCCGGCCGATAACCGAAAGCTGACATGTAAGTTTACGGCAACTAAACTGACAGGGGGTACGTATGAACAGACTACAGAGTTGACAGATGCACAGCCTGCCACCTTATATAATATGACTTGCAAATACACAGCCACAGGACAAGAGACTACAGGTGGTGCATGGTTGACTTTGAGTGTTGATGAAACCCCATTATCAGAAGAAACTACTACTATTTGGATAAAACAGCGCCCGGTTATCGTTTGTAAGGATGCAGATAATATTGAATATGATTTGGAACAACCGATGTATCTGGCTACAAATACAAAGGGAACTTATTATTTGATTGTATCTACCTCGTCTCCTTTGACGGGAGCTTTGCTGCAAAATGATAGATTTACAGAGTTTGGAGTTCCGGCTAATAGTATGGATCTAATGAATCTGGGAGGAAAGGATGCCAGTGTAGAAGCTAGCGGAATTTCTTTACATGCTCCAAATGCGATTATGGAAACAGGCGGAACCTGGAAAATCCAGTTCTCTGAAGAACTGATAGCCAAGATGACGGCACAGGAAGGACAGGTAACGACTACTTTGACAGCAACAGATAAGAATGGCAAGCAGCGGATGGTTACATGGAATATCGTTGTTTCGAATGCTACTGTTGCAACCACTGAAGCAATTCCTTATGAAATCTGGACATCCAAAGCTACTCTTCATGGAAAGGTAACCGGTACGTTGGCTTCTACACCGAAATTCCAGTATCGTGTGAAGGGATCCGGTTCTTCATGGACAGTCGTAGATGCGGACTTAACAGAATCAACCTTTAGCAAGGAGATTACAGGATTAAATCCGGGTACAACCTATGAATATCAGGCAATGGATGGAACGCAGGCGTCAACTGTTACCTGTGAATTTACTACAGAAACGACTTTCCAGCCGGATAATGCAAGCTTTGAATATACACAGACATATAAAGTTTCTACCATGTTAGGTAATAAAGATTGTCTTTTTTTCTATCAAGCAGGAAAGGAAATGTGGTGGGATACGGGTAATACCGGATCTGCTACTGCAGGTAAAAATCTTACTACCCAAGACTCAAATATTAAGAACTCTGGTAATTATTCGGCAAAATTAGCTTCTGCTAATATTATGGGTACTTTTGCTGCCGGAAATCTGTTTACGGGTAAGTTCTTGGGTACTGAAGATATGACAAAAGGAATTTTAGGCTGGGGGCGTCCTTGTACCAGCAGACCTAAAGCTTTAAAGGTTTGGGTTCGTTATACTCCTGGTACTGTGGATAAAGGAGATTCTCATATATCCAATGGTGAGACTGATAAGGGTATTATTTATGTAGCTGTGGGTGATTGGAAGTCTTCCGATAGTGCATATGGATCAGAATGGCCGATTGTTGTTCGTACGAAAGGGCCTGTATTGTTCAATCCTCATGATGAAGGTACAATAGGGTACGGCGAACATATTTTCACGGAAAACTACGGAACTGAAACAGAGACAAGCTTAAAAGAAATTACCATTCCATTGGATTATGAGGGGTATGGTGGTTATAATAGAAAACCGGAAACTATTTTGATTGTAGCATCTGCCAGTCAATATGGGGATTATTATGAAGGTAGTTCTTCTAGTGTAATGTGGCTTGACGACATGGAACTGATTTATGAATAAACTTCTAGTAAGTGAGTAAGTGAGAAAATTAATATATCTATTATGTTTTGCGTGTTGCGCCTTGGGGGTGCACGCGCAAAGTTCGCAAAAGAAACTTCCGCCTAAAGTCTTTGTTCCTAAAGGACAATGGATAGTCGGAAGTTCTGTTTCGTATTCGGAACATACGGAAAACAACTACGATTTTCTGATTGTAGAGAAAATAAATGCGGATGGCTATTCCTTTAAAGTCAGCCCGATGTTTGCGTATGCATTGAAGGATAACATGGCATTGGGAGGCCGTTTTAAATACGGACGTACCCTGGTAAGAATGGATGAAACTCAATTGAATCTGGATGATGAAAACCAGTTTGACATCAATAACATTTATCAGTTGAAGCATTCTTATTCGGCCATGGCGATTTTCCGGAATTACATACCGCTGGGAGACAGTAAACGGTTTGCTCTGTTCAGTGAGACACAGCTGGAAGTTGGAGGAAGTCAGTCAAAGGTTGCCAACGGAGAAGGAGAGGCACTGACAGGTACATATTCCAAGTCAACGGACTTGGGATTTGGAGTCGCTCCCGGCCTGGTGGCTTTCATTAATAACTATACGGCTGTGGAAGTCAGTGTCGGTGTACTGGGAGTTAATTTCAGTAAGAAGAGGCAGGTCACCAATCAGGTAGAGACAGGAGAACAGTCGTCCACTTCTGCCAATTTTAAGATTAATATTTTCTCAATAGGTTTGGGAATTGCATTTTATTTGTAAACATGATGAAATTTTTATATAGTTGTTTCTTTTTGTTTGCGTGTCTGAGTTGTCTGCATACTCATGCTCAGAAGGCGGATTCCCTGACTGTGGTCCGGGGAGACTCTGCGATCCGTTATAAGCTGGTCGTTGTCCACGATACGGTTTATGTTCCGATTCCGGAAGCACAAATGCCGGTTGACTCTTCGCGCATTATCCGTACGAAGCCAGTAGGGCGGTATGACCGTGGTATCATTAATTACCGTTTTGTTCCCAAGCACAAATGGATTGGTGGTGTTACGGTTTCGGTATTTAATTTTGAAAGTGACAACAGCCGTCTGTTGTTCTCCTTGCTCAAGGATATTGATCTGGATCTTCGCACGCTGTCTGTGAATCCTTTTGTCGGATATGCAGTAGCTGATAATGTGGTCGTGGGTCTGAAGTTTGGTTATTCACGTATTTCAGGCGGTATCGATAATCTGGCATTGAATATTGAGGATATGGATATTTCATTGAAGGACATTCGCTATACGGATGACTCTTATTCGTTTAATTTCTTTCATCGCTCTTATGTCGGTTTGGATCCGAAGGGACTGTTCGGCTTATTTAATGAAACGACTTTGGGATATAGTACCGGATCTGCCCGTTTTTCCCGGGGTAAGGATGAAACATTGAAATATACGGATTCAACAATCAATCAGCTTCGGGTAGGTATCAATCCCGGTATTGCTATTTTTATCATGCCGAATGTGGGAGCTGAAGTTTCTTTCGGTGTTGCCGGTTTTACCTACAACTGGGAGAAGCAGAAGAAAAGCAACGGAGAAGAGGGCAAGCGTACGAACAGTGGTGCAAACTTCAAGATCAATCTGTTTAACATTAATATTGGTATAACTGTCTGTATCTGATGAGTATGAAGAGAATTTCAAGAATATTGGGATATTGGGCATGCCTGGCTGTCTTTTTGCTTTCGGCATGTATCGAGAATGATTTTCCCTATCCGACAGTGAAGTTATATCTGACCGGACTGACCGTAGAAGGGCAAGTGGGAACAACGTTGCTTTCCAATGATGACCGTACGGCAACGGTGGAATTGGATGAGACAGTAAATATCCGTAAGGTACATATCCAGAGTCTGGAAGTTACGGAAGGAGGAAAGGCTTCCATTCCTTCAGATACAGTAGTGGATCTGACAACTCCGCTTCAGATTACCTTGTCTTTGTATCAGGATTATCCCTGGACTATCATAGCTAATCAGACGATCGAGCGGATTTTTTCAGTAGAAGGACAGATCGGGCAGGCTTATTTTTATCCGGATATCAGGGAAGCTTCTGTCAACCTTCCGAAAGATAAAGGACTGGATGTGATTTCAGTAACTGATTTGAAACTGGGACCTTCAGGGGCAACTTACAATGGTGTGAATGGAGTTCCTGAACTTCAATGGGAAAAAACAAAGAATTTTGCTTACGCAAAGGTTCAGGTGAAATACAGCGACTTTGTGGATGAAGAATGGACTTTGTATGTGAATCTGTCGGATGTCAAGGTGGGAGTGTCATCGGTTGATGCATGGACCAAAGTGGCCTGGGTCAATGGATTCGGACTTGAGGGACAGGACAACGGCTGTGAGTATAAAGAGGAAGGTGCGGAAGAATGGATACGCGTCAGCTCATCGGAAGTTACACATGACAAAGGAAGTTTTGTTGCACGTCTTACTCATTTGTCGCCTAACACGAAGTATGTCTGCCGTGCTTATTCAGGAGATGAAATGGGCGCAGAGCAAAGTTTTACGACCGGAGAGGAAGCAACTTTACCTAATGGAGGATTTGAAGACTGGTATCAGAACGGTAAAGTGATCTGTCCATGGAAGGAAGGTGATAACTCATTCTGGGATACCGGAAACTGGGGTAGTACCACACTTTCGGCTGAGGATAACATTACAAAGTCGACTACAGATGTCTGGAGTGGTGCTGCGTCCGGTAGTCTGGCCGCTGTACTGGGATCAAAATTTGTAGGTATCGGATCAATCGGTAAGTTTGCTGCCGGTAACTTGTTTGTCGGGGAATACCGGGCTACGGATGGAACCAATGGTATTCTGGGATTTGGACGTGAGTTCTCTGCCCGTCCGACAAAGTTGAAGGGACATTTCAAATATACGACAGCGAACATTGCTTATACAGATAACGCCCATGCAGATTTGATGGGAAAACCGGACACCTGTATCGTCTGGATTGCATTAGGCGACTGGAGTGAACCTGTGGAGATCCGGACAAATCCGAAGAATTCAAAGTACTTCGATAAGAATGATCCGAATATCATTGCTTATGGAGAAATGAATTGCGGAGAGACGGTGTCCGGATATCGTGAGTTTGAAATCGAACTGGATTATCGTTCCACGAGCCGTGTTCCGAAGTATATTTTGCTCGTCTGCTCGGCAAGTAAGTATGGAGATTACTTTACGGGGGGACCGGGAGCAACCATGTGGGTTGATGATTTTAGCCTGGAATATGATTATGATTAGAACTTTCTAACCCACCCCCAGGTAATCACTGAACTACCCCGCAGTAGTTGTCGCGTTACCCCGTAGTAACGGATAGACTACTGCGGGGTAGTTTTTTAGGCAGGGAATGATGATTCTTTCCCGGTAAAAGCGTATTTTTATCCCGACTTTTACTTAATGAATGACACAAAAATTGCCTATGAGAAGATTAGACCGATGGAAAAAGACTTTGCTGCTGGCCTTGGCCGTGGCTTCGTGTGAGTGGATGGGAGCGCAGACTGCTACTATTTTACCTGCTCCGGTAGAGATGACAATGCAGGAAGGATACTTCCGGCTTATGGACGGAATGACCATCTATGCCGAAAAGGATGAGCTTCGTCCCGTGGCGGATTATTTTGCAGAAGCCATGAAGGAAATGAGCGGCGTAACGCTGAAACAGGTTGATACGGATGGAAAGAAGGCAGATATCCGTCTGAAGATCAGTAAAGATCTGTCACTGGAGGCTTATCGGCTGACGGTGGATGCTG
>OHMI01000537.1_pt1 | contig 14290 bp, 19 predicted proteins | sample 1569271 | NCBI WGS metagenome assembly OHMI01 (sample SAMEA3879529, study PRJEB24766) | human gut metagenome | biome: human-associated habitat; feature: feces | place: USA | collected 1985/1987
GGCAAAGGTATAAACTTAATCACAAATCATAACACAGGGGTTTGCACTTGATCCATAATTTGTATCCTGCCACTCCCCTTGCAGAACGGGCACAAAAAAAGACGTGGGAGTCATACTTTTGCTCATCCCATCATCTGGCCTTGGCTGCCAATCGTAAAGGATAAGCAACTGCAGCTAGCCCACGTCAGGATGATATGCAGTACAACACCACGCCTATACGAAGACGTGGATGACCGAATTGTCATCATAAGTGGACGCTCCCGTTGCCGTTTCTTCTTTACGATTAATCAAATTGCCAAGTTTGATGATAGAAGAAAAACGTCAAGTAACGTCTTAATATGTCTGCCCACCCATCCCTGCAGTCAAACCAGCAGCATCAAGATAAACAACCGATGCACTGTTTTGAATGCCGGGCCAGCTGAACATCACAAATATACACTATTTTACTGAAAGGATAATAACTGCCAGCTGAAATTTCTTAAAATGTTTAAATTCGCAAAACGGATATTAAACAGATATTAAACGTATGGGCATCAAGAACTATATAGGCGAAACCACTGAATATGATAAGAAGCAGGAAGTGGAAAAGCGGAAAGTAAAGAGCTGGTTAAAGAGTGTGAGCGCTTTTGCAAACGGCACTGGCGGATACCTCATATTTGGCATTACAGACGATGAGGTTCCGGTCGGACTCTCAAACGTAAAAGAAGACTCTGAATTCATCAGTCAGAAGATAAAAGAAAGAATAGATCCTATTCCACAAGTTGTTATGAAGATTGAATGCATTGATGACAAAAATATACTTTTTCTCCATGTCAATGCAGGCAATGACACGCCTTATTATTATATTGGCGATGGGGTTCTTGAAACATTTGTCCGTGTCGGCAACGAGTCGGTTGTTGCCGATTCTACAGAGCATAAGCGTCTTGTTTTACGTGGACATAATTCTACATTTGATGCACGGGCAAGCGAAGAATCGTTTGGTGATTATTCCTTCAGTAAGCTCAGGAGCCGTTATTATGCATGGAATGGTGTGAGTTTCAATGACAAGTTCTTTCAGTCATTCGGCTTGGTCGACAGGAATGGAATGCTGACAAATGCCGGGCTGCTTATGGCAGATGATAATTCCATTCGCCAAAGTAGGGTTTTCTGCACACGTTGGAATGGCAAGACAAAGGCTGGAGGAATGGTTGACGCTCTTGATAGTACAGAAATTACAGGAAGTCTTGTGGCCCTTCTTGAAGATACAATGTCTTTTATCCGAAGAAATGTGCGGACAATCTGGTATAAGGAACCGATGCAACGGATTGAAATCCCAGAATACATTGAAAGAAGCGTTATGGAGGTCATAACAAATGCTCTTGCACATAGGGATTACTTGATTCAGGGTAGTGAAATTCACGTCGATATGTTTGATGACCGTATGGAAATATACTCTCCAGGTGCAATGCCAGAAGGCAGATTGATTCAGAATATGGATTTGGACAATATTCCCTCAATACGCAGGAATCCCGTCATCGCCGATATTTTCACCCAGCTTGGTTATATGGAAAGAAAAGGCTCTGGAATGGGCAAGATCATATATCCGCTCAGGGCATTGCCATATTTCACAGAACGAATGCTCCCTGTCTTTTTCTCGGATAGGGCACAATTCAGTGTGACATTCCCAAACATTGTCAAAATATGGCTGGAGGAGCACCCTGATATTGAAGCGAAATTTGATGTCACTCAAGATGTCACTCAAGATGTCACTCAAGAAACGGACCTGGATCAATGGATAGAGTATCAGATCGCTACAAACCCGAAAATAACGACACATGAGTTAGCGGAACTGTCCGGAAAGACTTCTCGAACCATAAAGCGTCATTTAGTTAAACTACCTCATATTAGATTTATCGGCAGCGGATATAGCGGGCATTGGGAGATAGACAAGAAATAAAAGCCGAACTTGATTATAATGAAATTATGCTACGGTCCGTAGCAGTTTTGAAAGAATCTCAAAAGGAAGAAAAATTCCAATCAAAATTGCGAGTTGGCCTGCGAGTTAAAACCAGCTGATAGACAAAAGGTTATACAGTCTCTTTTAGGTGAAAGTTGCGAGTTGAATTGCGAAATCGTGATTACGCAATCTCTGAGTTAGATACATTACATAAAGATGAAACAAGCCACTGGGCTGTGTCTCGTCCTCTCCGAGATTTCGTCGCTCGTGCTCCGACATCCTTGAACGCAGTGCCACACCAGGGCAGCGAGAGCGCCAAGTGGACATCGCGGACGTGCTTCTGGAGGAAATGCTGAAGCAGAAATGACGTGATATGGAAATGTCTTAGTCAAAAACGGTGTTGAATAACTCAAACATCTCAAGTAACAGAGATAGCGTCATTAACTTGACTAACGGATACAAGATACTGATGATAATGTGGTTGCTACACATTGTTGTCAGTATCTTCATTATCATTACATTACTCGACAGGCGGCTTGCGGAATGAGGATACCTTTTCTGCTAATATGATTGCATGAAGTTGCATATAATACCGGACCAATTTTACGGAAAGTGTTGAAAATTCGTTATTTTTGTAAGAGTACGTGGATAACTCAATTTAATTACGCAACTATGAGTTATCCTGGATATTCCGATATTTGGAAGTGTTGAAAATAGACTGACATTGGCAGTGGACCGTCTAATGGAAAAACATAAATTAGTGTAAGACAATTTATTGAATATTTGTGCTATGGATATACATAAACTTCTATATGGTGGTGAGCGTGTAACGCTCGAATGCAAAAGGGCGTCAAAGGGCTTGCCGGCTTCTCTTTGGGAAACCTATTCAGCTTTCGCCAACACATACGGCGGAACAATACTGCTGGGTGTGGTAGAGCACATGGACGAGCCAGATAAATCCAAACGATTTGAAATAATCGGAGTTGACGATGCTGATAAGATTCGAAAGAACTTGTGGGATATTGTCAATAACAAGGAGAAGGTTAATGTAAACCTCTTGAAAGATGACGATGTTCAAACCATAGATGTCGAAGGCAAAGCAATTGTCGCCATTAACGTGCCTCGTGCAGATTATACCATACGTCCCATCTACATCAATGGCAACCTGTCGAAAGGAACCTTTAAGCGTAATCATGAAGGCGACTATCACTGTTCGGAGCAAGAATTGAAGATGATGCTCCGTGACGCTAATGAAGCCGGTAACGACCGAATGATTTTGGAGTATTATACAATGGATGATATTGACATTCCAACCTTGGAGCGATATCGCATCATGTTCAAGACAAGTAATCCAGACCATGTTTGGAATGGACTTGATAATAAGGAATTCCTAAAACAACTTGGTGGTTATGCCATCAACCGCAAGGATGGAGTGGAAGGATTGACGATGGCGGGTCTGTTGATGTTCGGTAAAGGTCTGCCGGTAAGGGAAAGGTTTGACAACTTGCGTATGGACTATATTGATAAGTCTCATTTGATTGGTGACCAGCGATATAGCGACCGTCTTACGTATGATGGCACATGGGAGAACAACCTTTTTAACTTTATAAGGTACGTGCTGCCGAAACTGACAAGTGATCTGCCGCGCCCGTTCAATATGGAAGGTGTTGTTAGAAATGACGACACCCCGCAGCATAAGGCTGTACGCGAGGCGGTGACAAACATGATAATACATGCTGATTTCATGGTGAACGGACTGCTAAGGATTGAAAAGTATGATGACCGCATCGTTCTTACCAATCCTGGTTTATTGAAATTGCCGTTAGAGCAGATATATCATGGTGGAGAGTCAAAAGCCAGGAACCAACGAATGCAGAATATGTTCCGAATGATTGGCTATGGTGAGAACCTTGGTTCTGGCTTTCCGCTCATTCTCAATGCTTGGAATGAAAAGCATTGGCTCAAGCCAGAACTTCAGGAACAACCGGAACTGATGCAAGTGAAATTAACTCTACATGTTCAACCTGACCCAATAAATGGACCAATAAGTGGACCAGTAAATGGACCAATAAGTGGACCAGTAAATGGACCAGTAAGTGGACCAATAAACTTGACCGATAGGCAGGGGCTGATTTTGCAAATGTTTGCTGAAGACAAAAGCCTGAGTATTGGAAAGCTTTGTGAAAAGACTGGTCTTCCCGCTACTACGGCTAAACGCGAGATTGCATTCCTCAAAAAGTCTGGTTATCTGGAACGTATCGGGAGTTTTAAAACTGGATATTGGAAAGTAACTGTCATTTGTGATAAGACGAGAAGGTGATTTCATCCGCACAAATCCACTCATAACCGCACAAGTCCGCTTGCGACCGAAATTCAGGAAATGGGATGTTGTCGGGATTTGCCGCACTGGGTGCGTCACATCCCTCATCGCCTACGCGGCGGGGCGGTGCTAAACAAATTGAAGCTCAAAGGCCTGGCGGCCTTTTGGGCTTTTCCCGTGCGAGGCCTTACAGGAGCGGGGCTCCTGACGGCCTTGCACGAAAAAAGCCCAGCGCAAAGCGCTGAGCTTCAATTTGTTTGCGGAGAGAGAGGGACTCTATTTTGGCGATTTTTGTTTTCTAATTTATTCATTATCAGATACTTAAAATTTCAAAAAATCATATTTTGGACTGTTTTTGACCCGATTTTGACACGTTTGGCGGAGAGTAAAGTGCTCTCCGCCAACTATTTGGGCCATTATTCGAGGTCGTAAATACCCTGATTTCGCCCCAATTCCCCCGCTATAATGGAGGTGAGTTCATTACAATCTTCATTGGTCTGGAACCTGTCGCCACTGGCCATCGTTATGATGGCATTATGTGTGTCGGGGTCCTTCTCTATAAATGCAATCTGCTCCAAGTTTACGAGCACGGTCTTGCCGATAAGATTGATTTTGCGCAGTCTCATTTGTTCAGAATTTCTATATTGTTTTCTCCGAAGACCAGTTTGAGCACCTGGTCCTTTTTGTCCTTTTTCAACTTGATCTGCAGGATGGCTTCTACTGGCTCATCATCCGGCTTTCCAATTTTGACATATTTGTCCGGGTATGTCATTATGTCTATTTCAGACATTGAAAGATTCGTTGCAAGTTTTGACAGTTTCGCAAAGGATATCTTGACCTTCCCCGTCAGCATCTTACTGAATTGGGATGGGGTGGTATCCATATATTCCGCCATTGTAGCACCAGTTAAGTTCTTATCTCTCATTATCTTAGCGATACTGGCGACTATATTGTCATAAAAAGAATTCTCCATGTTCAAATTTAATTATTGATACTCAATTACTTAGCTTAAATTTTGACATTAAATTTCATAAAATGACAGAATAAATGTCAAAATATGAAATATATTTACTACTTTCGTGGCGTGAAAGTTTTGTTGCGACAAATGTAACTCAACACTCACAGGCCCAAATGGGGAATAATCACCAAAAAAGTAGAAATATGACACAAGTAGCATTCGTAAAAGGGTGGAAGCAAGCCCGAAAAGAAGAAGCAACCAGGATCAAGGAAGAAATCAAAACAGCCCTGAACGTCAAATCGGATCCGACATTCTACAGACGTATGAAAGGCCGGCCGGAGCCGACAGTGACTGAGGCCAGAAAGATAGAGGATGTATTCCATCGATTCGGGATTTATAGCATTTGGGGCGATGAATGACAATCTGACCCGCAGAGAGGAGCAGGTGGCCGAGCTCGTGGCTTGGGGCGCGGCATACAAAGAAGTTCCGGACCTGCTGAAAAAGAAATACGGCGGTCGTGAAATATCCCTGAATACGGTAAAAAGGACGATGGAGAACATCTTCTCCAAACTCTACATCAATAAGGTCAATGAACTTTCCGCATGGTGGTTCTGCCATCGCTGCGGGGTGGATGAGTCTCTGTCCCCATTCAAAGAATTCAAGAAGACGCTGTATTCCATTCTTTTTCTGGTCATCATTACGCCGCAGATTGCCTCTGCAGATCTTGACCAAGCAGTCAGGTCGTCGAGATCCAGGACATCGAGAACCGAGAGAGTCGAACGTTCAAGAAGGAGGGAGGAATGATTGAAATGACAGAAAAGCGGCTTCGGATGATAAATAGCGCCCTCTGTGCTTACATCGCCCGGCTGGAGTCCAACCGCCAGACATTGGACGAGGATGACCCGAGCTTCCGACAGTTCACGATCCTCATCGATGAATACACCCTCCTGAAGGAGGACATTGAAATACTATTGTTAAGATATTAAATATGCCACGCATTAAACAAGATATATATGACAGGATAATAGACCGGCAGAACGACGACAAGGTTCTGCTGGATATTGTCGGTCAATACAGCGAGCTCCGGAAGGAAGGTGCCTCATACAGGACGGAGTGCCCGGTGTGTCACAGCCATTCGCTGATAATCACTCCAGGAAAGGGATTCAAGTGCTTTGCCTGCAATGAGGTCAAAGGCCGCAATGCTTATCATTACCTGATGGCTGCAGGGCATAAGGACTCAATGGACGTAATCAAGGAGCTGGCGGCGCATCTGAACATATTCATCGAATATGAAGAAGAACCGACACGCATCAAGTCCAAGACGAAAGACAAGAACGACTACTGGAAGAGGATGCTCCAGGCGTCCGGATTGGCCAAGTCGGACGTCACTGCCAAAGTACGGGCAGAGGACGGCACGACAAGGGAAGAACCGACGTTCTTCTCCGGGACGATGACCCCGAAGGGCGACATCATAGAGGGTGATGATTGCGTGATCGCATACTATGATCTGAACGGGCGCCCCGTCACCTATATCTCCAAGTACGACAAGGAGGAACGTCCGAGGGAATACTACCGCGTCAGGTATCAGAACCCCGATATGCACAAGGACCAGAAAGAGGGGAAATCTATGAAGTACCGCACGCCTTATGGCGCGCCTGCTTTCATATATTACCCTCAGAAGATCCGCGAGCTATACCAGAAGCAGACCCCCATCAAGCGGCTGTTCATCCAGGAAGGCGAGAAGAAGGCCGAGAAGGCGACCAAGCACGGCATCCTCAGCGTGGCGGTGTCCGGAATCCAGAATATAGCGTCAGGCGGCAAACTCCCTGAAGAGCTCATCAGCCTTGTCCAGGTCTGCAAGGTGGAAGAGGTCATATTCCTGCTCGACAGCGACTGCAATGACCTCTCGTCCTCCCTTACCGTCAACAAGCCCATCGACACCAGACCCCGCGGTTTCTTCAACGCCGTGAAGAATTTTAAAGAGTATTTTGACACTCTGAAGAATAACGGAATCTATATCGAGATTCTTTATGGCCACGTGATGAAGAACGAGGCCCAGGATAAAGGTGTCGATGATTTGCTGTCCAATACGCTCAAGGGAAAAGAAGACGAACTCCTGCAGGACATTGAATCTGCCCACAACAGTAAGCCGATGCAGGGCAAATGGGTGTATCTGCGCAAAATTACCACGCTGCCAGACAATAAGCTTCTGGAGGACTGGCATCTTCATAGCGCTCAGGAATTCGCCCAGGCGCATTATGCGGAGCTGAAGGATATGCCTGAATTTACGTTCGGCCGCCGCAAATACAGGTTCAATGACAATGGGGAGTTCGAGTCGGCCCAGCCCGTGGAAGCTGATGAAAAATTCTGGATAGAGTCCAAAAAGAAAGACGGCACCACGGAATGTTACTTCGATTATGACGGCTGCAAGAATTTCCTTGAGCATCGTGGATACTGGAGATGGGAAACATTGAACCACGAATATGAATTCGTGTATGTGGCCGACAACATCGTCGAGACCGTCAAGCCCCATCAGATAGCCGATTTCGTCAAAGCTTTCGCCAAGGACACCCTCCAGAAAGGTGTCCGTCAGATGCTCTATAAGGGCACGGCTCAATACTTCGGACAGGTCTCGCTCTCGATGCTGGATTATTTTACAGGCAAGTTCGATGTCCCTCAGAGGGGTATTGAGCGCCTGTTCTTCCGTAATACCATCTGGGAAGTCAATGCCGGGGATATCAAGGAAAAATCATACACCCAGCTCAGTTACAATATATGGGCATCACAGAAGAAGGACTACGAGGTCAGCAAGCTTCCGGAACTCATCCGGATCCGCCATGAGGATGACCAGTGGAGCTACGAAATCACCGAAACTGGCAGAAAGTGCGATTTCCTCTTGTTTCTGGAGAACGCCTCGAACTTCACTTGGAGGAAATCTGAACCTACGCAGCAGGACAAACTTGAGAATGCACAGCATTTCATCAGCAAGTTGTCCGCTTTCGGCTATCTCGTCACATCGATGAAGGACAAGTCCATCTGCAAGGCGGTCATCGGAATGGACGGGAAGCAGTCAGAGGTCGGCGTCAGCAATGGCCGTTCCGGAAAATCGTTGCTTGGAGAAGCCTGCCGGGTGGTCGTGAATACGCTGTATAAGAATGGCAAGGAATTCCGCGGAGGGCCTCTTCAGCCGTTCGTCTGGGATGGTCTGGACAATCGCACGAGGCTTGTATTCCTCGACGATACGCCGAAGGACTTCGATTTCGAGGGATTTTTCCCGCTCGTCTCCGGAGACTGGCCGGTCAACCCTAAGGGCCACAGCCCTTTCACAATCGCCTGGGCTGATTCCCCGAAGATCTACCAGGCCACGAATCACGCCAATTCCGGCGACGGAGACAGTTATGAGGACCGCCAGTGGCTCATAGCCTTCAGCGACTTCTATAATGCCAAGCATAAGCCTATACAGGACTTCGGCCGTCACTTCTTCTCCGACGAATGGGATGAACACGACTGGAATCTGTTTTGGAATCTGGTGGCCACGGCCATCCAGATATATTTTCGTTTCGGATACATTCCTGCCCCTGGGGATCGACTTGAGAAGAGGAAGCTCACCCAGGAGGTCGGAGAGGAATTCATCCTCTGGGCTGACGAATACTTCAGCCCATCGACGGATCCGAGCAAGCCGTCACGCCTGAATCAGGTGGATATACCGAGAAAGGATATGTATGACAACTTCCTGGAGTATATCGGGCCGTCGAGAAGGACATACTATCAGCCGAGGACCTTCAAGACGAAACTCATCAAATACTGCGAACTCAAGGGATATATCTTCAATCCTCAGATCTTTGACCCTGAGAAGAACGAATATATCAAGATCAAGGACGGCATCATCGACCGCTCAATCAAGCGCAACGGCTGTGAGTTCTTTACCATCGGCACGCGCGAATTCTACACCTGCCGTCAGACGCAATACAGCAGCACGGGGACGGTCATACCTCCGATTCCGGAGGTGGACATTACCGACCTCGATACGTTGAATCTACTTGACATTGAACAATGACGGGGCGGCAAAAATATCTCCTGTATACACCCGAGCAGATTTCTGGCTACCGGACACGATACGCCGCATTTATAAGCAAGTATCGCAAGGCTTATCGTGACTGGTTCCAGAGCCTTCCGGGTTGGGAATGGGTGCGTCTTCCGGTCATGGACGAACGCACTGCAGAGATGGTCATCGGGATCCTCTGCATCCTCTACATCGACGATGAAATAAATCTCACGGTTGACAAGACCGTGACAATGGTAATGCGGAACCCGCTCAATGCGGAGGAGTATGAGCAGTGGGCCGCCAAGGTTTTCAAATCCCCAAAAACACATAAAAAATGAACAGTTATGTCATAAAACTTGACGGTCAGGATTACGGGAGTAATACTGACTATTATGAGGCGATATACGTCTATAATACGCTCGACGAGTCTTGTCCATTGGATCGTGACGGACACCCGAAGGCTCTTGTGGCGCGCATAAACGGGGAGGATTATCCTCTTCGCAAGGGCTTCGTCGAGAAAACCCCTGAGCATCTTCTTGTCCACCGGGAGAATGCTGTTGTCCTGATGGCGTCTGGAGAGCTGAAGAAGGCGCTGCATAAAGGGAGCAGATTCGACCTCGAAGAGTTGCAGGCGCTTGTTGATGGCTATATCGAGGTCGTGCCTCTCGATGGGAAAACAGTTATGGTTCTCAACGAGGAAGGCAAAATTAACGGCTTGCCGTACAACTGCAGGGCGTCCTATCTGCATCAGAAGTATAACAACACGGGAGATTTCGTAGTCGGCGATGTCGTCCTGTGCTATTCGGAGGAAATAAGATGATAACCAGGAATGAAAGAATCATCGTGGAAGCCGTCAGGCGCGCGTCTTCCATGTCCATTCGCTTCAATGGAGTAGAGATTTATGTCAGGAACGGGGAATTCAGCCACGACGTGGCCATCGCCCTGCAGTCGCATTTCAACCGCGTCCATAAGGCACAGGAATATAGTAAGCCCGAAATCCTGGCGCGCAACGTCGGCCACATCGATAAATGTAAATAATAGTAAAAAATCTATTAAATGATTTTGCAGATAATGGGAATATTACTATCTTTGCAATACCAAACAACACGCAATATGAAGTCAGATGAATTTCACAGATTGGTAGAGCGGAACGGCTGGACATACTTGAGGAAATCAGGCAGCCACGTAATCTACAAGAAAGGATCCAGAACTTACCCTGTTCCTTACCACGGATCCAAAGAGATGGGAACGGGAATTGTAAACAAGATTAGCAAGGAGATGGGGCTTAAATAAAGCCCCTTTCCTCCAAAAACACAGAAACACATGAAACAGATTTCAGCAATCATTGAAAGGGCATCAGACGGAACATACTCCGTCTATTGCAAGAACGAAATTTTCTCCGGAATGGGTGACACCATTGAAGAGGCCAAGGCTGATATGCTTCAGCAGATGGAAATCTATAAGGCTACGGCCAAAGAGGAAGGCTTCAAATATCCGGAGTTCTTGGATGGCGAATTTACCATCACTTACACTATTGACGCGTTGAGCCTTATGGAATTTTATCTCAGCAAAGGCTGGTTTTCGCTCGCGACTCTTGAAAAGGTTACGGGTATTTCGCAAAAGCAGCTTTGGGCTTATGCTCACGGAACAAAACCGAGGAAGGCCCAGGAGGATCGTATCCGTAACGGACTTCAGAGTATATCGAGAGACCTTGACGCTATATTTGCGTGATTGTTTGGTAAACCTCACACGGGCGTCAGGTACGGCCACCGGATTTTCCGGTGGCTTTTTTCGTAAAAAAATGCAGATTTTTTGAAAATAAATGCTTGAATGCTTTCATAATACGAAAATTCGTACTATCTTTGTATCGTAATCAAAAAACAAAAGGTTTATGACACGTTTAACAGAAAAAGAGAAGGAACTGATCGAGGTAATCAGAAACTTCAGAAAGGCCAAAGGCCGAATGGAAAAAGAGACCGAGTTCCAATGGTTGATTTTCAAACTTCTTGAGGAACTGATGTACGACGAGAACTGAAAAACGGAGGCCTCCGGGCCTCCCTTAAAAACACGCAATATGAAGGGTACAAGAATTAAACAGGAAAATATCGAGTTGCTTCTTGACATCAACGTAGGAAGCCTCGCAAGGAAGTATTTCGGCAAATCCGGTTCGTGGCTATATCACAAACTTGATGGAGTGGATGGGAATGGCAAAGAGACGGATTTCACCCCTGAGGAGTTAGAACAGCTGAGAGGGGCACTCTGCGACCTTGCCGATAGGCTTCGGGCCGCTGCTGACAAATTATAACGCCTCCTTAAATCTTTTGTTTTTGATTACATCCGGCCAGAAGGAGGCTCTGGCCACGGCCCTCGGAGCAATCCGGGGGCTTTTTTTATTCCGGAACCGAAAAAACTTGCACGAAATGAAAAAATTGTCTTATATTTGTGGTGCTCAACATATACCCGATCTTCTATCTTCTGGCCGGAGAACGATAATCCATACAGAAATATAGACGATTGCCTCGCGATGGGTCACGCCCGGGAAACTTGGCGTAAATATATACGGCAGAAATGCGGTGTGTGTTGAGCAACCCTGTACGCGAGGCTTTCGTCATTTTTAGTGTTAATTATGCTCAATACACACCAAATCAACCGTCAGCAGGCCGAAGCGGCCGCTGCAGCAGTCAGAAATCTATTCCCGAACCTCAAATGCGTCCACGCCAGGACGGACGGATGGGGCAGGTGCCGCATCTGGGCCTATTGCCGGCTCGACTCCGGGGTCAAGCAGAGCGCCGTCGCCAGAGGCAAGGGAGCGGCCACAGCGCTGATGAACTTCATCGCCCGCATCAATGCCCAGCCGGAACTCAAGAAGGCGGCCACGGCCGTGAATTGACGCATCGATACGGCCACCGGAGAAATCCGGTGGTTTTTTGTTTTCCCGGAACCATTAAAGTTGCATAAAATGAAAAATAACCAGTATATTTGCGGCAGTTGCTCGTATTATGGAAAAGAAATGGCCAGTTTTGTTCCCGCCAAAGGCAGCGCCTCTCGACGATGATATATCCAAGATGCGCTTCGATGCCCTGTACAACTCATGGAAACAGCAGACGGCAGTCCTTTCTTCAGCGAAGGCCATGGTCAACCAGAAAGATTTTCAGGCGATCGTCGCAATGGGGTATGATGCCGTTCCGTTTATTGTCAACACCATTGAAAAGGAGCCTTCCCCTCTTGTTTGGGCGCTGAATTTTATTTTCAACGCGAAAATCTCCAATAATCCAAACACGACAATTACTGAAGCTTGCAAGTTGTGGGTGAAGAAACTCCGATAGGACAGATGAAAAGAACATATTTTTGAGAGGGATGGCCGCAACGCCGTCCCTTTTTTTATTCCAAAACTGAAAAAATGCACGAAATGAGAAAAAATTCACATAAAATGATAAAAAAATTTGGTATAATGTAGGAAAATTCCTACATTTGTAGTGTGATAATCAAGGAGCTCTATGAAATACAACGAATTGGAACGGAAGCTGCTCAAATTCGGTTGTTACCCCACCGGGGAGCAGCAGCACGGACATCCTGTCTGGTTCAGTCCGAAGACCAACAAAAAATTCACGACCAGCAACCACAAAAGCCAGGAAGTCGCAACGGGGACATTGAAATCAATCTTGAGGGATGCGGGGCTGCAATAGCCCCACACCTTCATAAAATAGGAAGTTATTGAGTTATGAGGAAATGTAAGGTATTTATCGAGAAATCCGAATACGGATATTCCGCCTATATCGGGGATACTCCGCTTGAGTTCGGGTGCATCGGGGAAGGCAAGACCGTCGAGGAGACTATAGCGGACTTTCTCGGAACCTTCGAAGCAATGAAGCAGGATTACATCGCTGCCGGCAACAAGTTTGAGGATGTGGATATCGAGTTCTGCTACGATACGGCCAGCTTCCTCTCTGAGTATGCAGGCATCTTCTCCCTCTCTGGACTGGAGAAGATTACCGGAGTCAGCCAGGCACAGCTCGGCCACTTCCTGCACGGAAGACGCAAGCCAAGCCGCAAGACCATCGAAAAGATCCAGAACGGTGTTGACCGCTTTGCCAAAGAATTAACGGCCATAAAGTTCGCTTGATTATCACACAGGCGCTGGCCAGGCCCTCGGAGCAATCCGGGGGCTTTTTTTATTCCGGAACCGAAAAAACTTGCACGAAATGAAAAAATTGTCTTATATTTGTGGTGCTCAACATATACCCGATCTTCTATCTTCTGGCCGGAGAACGATAATCCATACAGAAATATAGACGATTGCCTCGCGATGGGTCACGCCCGGGAAACTTGGCGTAAATATATACGGCAGAAATGCGGTGTGTGTTGAGCAACCCTGTACGCGAGGCTTTCGTCATTTTTAGTGTTAATTATGCTCAATACACACCAAATCAACCGTCAGCAGGCCGAAGCGGCCGCTGCAGCAGTCAGAAATCTATTCCCGAACCTCAAATGCGTCCACGCCAGGACGGACGGATGGGGCAGGTGCCGCATCTGGGCCTATTGCCGGCTCGACTCCGGGGTCAAGCAGAGCGCCGTCGCCAGAGGCAAGGGAGCGGCCACAGCGCTGATGAACTTCATCGCCCGCATCAATGCCCAGCCGGAACTCAAGAAGGCGGCCACGGCCGTGAATTGACACTTCCATCGATATAAGCGGAACGTCCGCACGGATTCAAAACCCGAGAGCCGAGAGGCTTCCGGGTTTTGTTATTATGATACCTATTTTTCGCCTTCACAGAGGCTCTCTGAAGAGAGCAGATTTCGAGGCTGACAAAAGCATCAACAGAGGTAAAAACGGCGAAAAATAGACCGATTTTCATTCATTTTCACTCTCAGTTCTGTTTATCAGAACTGGAAGAGTGCTGACTTTTCAGTTCTGAAGGCGGTCCCTTCCCCGTTTCCCCATCCCGTTTTTATTAAAAAGAAAAATTGAACTTCTGGACTTAACATAGTGGAAATCAGCGAGTAGCACCCATTTATATATTTTATTTTTAT
>OHMI01000540.1_pt1 | contig 14233 bp, 15 predicted proteins | sample 1569271 | NCBI WGS metagenome assembly OHMI01 (sample SAMEA3879529, study PRJEB24766) | human gut metagenome | biome: human-associated habitat; feature: feces | place: USA | collected 1985/1987
TAGTAGGCATTCATCTTAAGCTCGTAGTCATACCCTCCGGTGGAAGTGTTATAGGTTGGCTTCTGAAGGTCTGTTATCTCATAGATTTTCGCCAGCTTTCCACCGAGTGATTCATCCAATACGCCAGACAGATCTACGTAGTCACCCAGCTTGAACGGTATGGGAGATGGCACAGAAAATGGGAGGATGATGTAGTCCTCTTTCATCAGTGTGAACTTTCCCTTTGCCCCTTTATTAATGGGGGTAGAAAACCTTGTCTTTCCAGATATGTCCTTAATTTCAATCATATCCCCAAAGTTCATAAATAGAAAATGGAAGCCCTAAAAATCAAGACTTCCATTCGAAACAATAAAAGAAATGTTCGTTATTCGCTTCTATCCATCGGGTTTGGTTCGCAAAATTTCCCTGAAACCTTGCCAAAACAACGATCAGGACTTAGTCCATAGGAAATACTTTTCCCTAAAAAGACAAGCTTATAGACTTCATTCCCTAATGTAGGAACTTTGATATTTACAGCACCTTTCTCCAATTCTTTCTGGAAGAATTTCTTTTTTGTTCGATAGTCGCTTTCCGAGCTTCCTTCAATCGTAAATTGCAAAGTAATTTCACGTGATGCCACCTTCGCATTATCCGTTATAACACGTTTCCCATGCTCTAATCGGCTTTCATTCTCGATATAGTTTTTCATCTCATTGAAACCGTCAATACTGTCAAGGAAGCCGTTTCCCATGCGTACGCCCCATGTTGTCCAGGCATCTTTTCCGTTAATAATCAAATCTCCATTCATATTAATACCTTTCCTGTTCCATCGTTAATAATCTCATAATTACCACTTATATTCTCAATACGTACCACTGCATAATTACCCACTTTAATGCATGCATTGCCGCCATGCATAAGAATAACCTTATAGGCCTTATCTGTGCCATGATAAGTCAATTGGGCAGTACCACCGATTATTGCCTTATCTTCGTTTACAGCTTTCACATCCTCCTCTATATGTACTCCGAATGACTCTACATTGCCTTTCATGGTGCGAAACATCTCCAGTGATGGGTAATTATTACCACGGCAAAATTCACAGCCTTGTGGTGAAAAGAATAGCCATACTAAACTTTTCCAGTCTGTTGCCTTACCGGATTGAGAACATGCACCCAATCCGATAGCCTTATTTAAAATATCCTTTACCTCTATCATAATTTTGATGTATTACGTTTAACTTCTGCCATATCAGCCTGCATCTGTTTGATAGGCTTGATAATCTCACCGGTATTCTCCCTGATTTGCTGTAATTCCAAATAAGAATTAGCCAAAATAGTACGTGTCTCGTCAGCAATATTATACATTCCGGATGCTTGGGCCGTCAATACACTTATAGAGCCACGTAATTCAGTAATAGCTACAGTATGCTGTTGTTCGGCTGCTTCAATACGGAGATTGGATTCATATACTGCAGTGAACCGTCCACTTAATTCTCCGGCATCCTCGTGAGTCATTTCAGAACCGAAACCGCGACTGGAAGCTGATTGCTGTTCCTTTGAAGACTCACCTTCCCAACCGTAAATCTGTGCAAGACTATCTCTGTCTGCAATCATGGCACTGGCTATATCCTTGTAATCTTTGCGTAACTGCTCAACTTCAGCTTCTGTAAGACCATCCTTTCCGTATGCGGTCCATTTTTCATAAAGTTCTTTTATTTGTGAATCATATTTATCTGCCATCAAGCCGTTTAAAATAGCCTTCTTCAAGTATTCCTCAAAGTCATCTGCAAGATCTTCTACTTTAGCATCCATATCGGAGAGAGAATCCAAAAAGTTATTTCTGAAAGAATCAAAGGAGATGCCGGCAATAGCTTCTTGGGCTTTTTCTACGTTATCCAGAATTTGTTCATCAATATCTTTCAGCTGCTGCTCCCATTCCTTGATACGTTCATCATCCGTTTTCTTCTTATCTTTCTCCTCCAAGATCTGTTGTTGGATCAGAAGCTTTTGTTGCTCCAAAAGTTCATTTTGCTGGTCAATCAAATCAGAGGCATCTGTAGAATATGCCTTTTCAATAGAACGGGCCAATTTATTGTATGAATCATCAAGTACGTCTATCTGATCTTGCAGTTTCTCAATGTTTTTTTCATTCTTGCTGTCGTGAATCTTTGCAATAGATGTCGCCAAAGAAGTCACAACTCCAATTGCGGCTCCAGCTGCAGCACCAATCGGTCCAAACATAGAACCGGCTTGCGCTCCTTGCATAGCAGAGTTCATAGCATCCATGGCCACATTAATACCATCAGCAATCCCGGTAAACGTATCGTTTCCAAAAGCATCACCAAGAGATGAGAATGTATCAGAAAGGAACGAGCCTACTTGCATGATTTCATTCATTCCATCTCTGATTCTTGCGAGAGCTTCTTCAAGCTTCTTGCTGTCGTTTCCGGCGTCAAAGGCATCTTTTATACCATCAGCAACTTTCTTATAAGCTGGCTGGAGATCATCTGCTGCCTTTCTGTTATTCACCAGAGCATCGGAAATAGCTTTTATCTTTTCCGGATCATTACTCCAAGTCTCAAAATTCTCTTTGGTAATTCCAAGTTCCTTACCTTTCTGCTCGTCCCACTGCCCGGATTTTAGAAACTCTAATGCCTTTTGTCCGGCTACATTGATAGCCTCAAGGTCCTTCAGAGTCTTGTCTTTCATATCTCCAAACAGCTGAGATATTGCAGATGTAGTCTTGTTAGCTTGTTCATCTATACCGGATAAAATACTATCTCGTTGTTTGCCTAAGGTTAATTTTTCTCCTTCGGTAGTAGCCTTGTTAATCTTATCCTGATATTGCTCAATGATAGCTTGACGCTTCTGCATATAGGTACCATATTCAGCCAGATAAGCATTCATAGCTTCCCTCTGTGCATTCAAGTCTTCCTGGACTTGCCGTTTGTCTGTATTTTCCTTCAGAATATCAAATGCACTGGTGTCAACGCTTACAGAAGAAGAATCAAAACTACGCTTTTTGTACTTAGGATTCTTCTTTGCTTTCAAATCTTCTGTCGCTTCAAAGATTTCTTTTTGTTTGGATTTCTTTCTGAATATACTCTTCTTTGGCCCGGTCAATAGCTTGTAATTCCTTCTTGTTATCCAGCTCACGTTGTGCAAGTATCTTCTCACCTCCATCGGCCATAGCATTAATACGTGCTTGCTCAACCTGATTTTCCAAATCAACAGCTTCTTTTGCACGTTCTAATGCCAACTTACGTTCCAAGTCTGACAGTTTCCCTCCGGCTGATGTTGTTGAGTTTTCTCTTGACACATCCTTATTCCTAACTCCGGTAAGTGTTTCTAGGGTCTTTTCTACACTCTGTAACTCTTTTTCCTTTGCCTTTATAGCAGATTCTACAGTCTTACCAGCTTCTGCCTGCAATTTTCCGCTACGAAGGTCGGTAATTTCTTGTTTGAGTGTTTTGATACGTTTGGTGGCTGATTCTATTTCTTCTAATATGTTTGACTTCGGTAAATCCTTCTTTCCGTTATCTACTGAAGATTTTAAGCCATCAACACCAAACCTTTCACGAGCCAGTTTATCAAGTCTCTCTGTAGATTTTATGGCGTTGAGAATATTTGCTATATATTGTTCTACCGCACGATTCTCAAGTATTCCTCCTTTACCAGCTACCTTATCTAGTGCGTTATTTGTTTCCTTGTCAAGTCCGGACAGATTGAACGTCCCGTTAATTGCCTTTACGCTCCCTTCAAGGATTGCGTTCCTTATCTTAGTATAGTATTTCGAGCCTTCTTCGTCACCTAGCTTATCTATAAGCCTTTCCTGTATCTTGGATAGGTTTTCCGACATAAGTGAATCAAGTTCTTCTGTCTGTGTCGACTTGAACTTTTCGTATTGTCTGGCTCCGTATGACTTCGTGATGGCATCAGTAAGCCTGTTGTAGGCTTGCTCAGTAAGACCTACTTTCTCTATTTCTTCATCCAATCCGTCATAATATTTATAGAATCCCTTAACAATCTTATCTTTGACTTCATTGTACTCATCGGTGCCCTTTGTCAATGCAGATAATTCACCCTTGAGCTTTGCCAGTTCTCGCTGCTCTGACAAAGAGGCCTTTTCAGATTCAGCTAACGCTAAATTCAGTTTCCCTTGCGACGTTGTTGCATCATCGGCATTCTTAGAAAACATGTATACCGCTGTTCCGATTCCTACCAATGCAGCCAATAGAGTGACATATACATTCGATTTTGCCGCAAGGTTGAAAGCCTGTTGTGCAGCGGTGGCCAGTCCCAATTCCTTTCTGTACATTCCTATCAGACGGATACTTTCAACGAATCCGACCGCCTTCTGAGCAACGGCGGCGGTAATCAACGCGGCCTTGTACGTTCCGTAAGCTGCAATCAGTCCGCCCATGACAGACAACACATCATCAAGACTTTCCACCAAGTCCTCTGCTGTACCGATGCCAAACTCGAACACTTCCTTATACTTGTTCCCGAACTCATTCATTTTCTGAAAGAGGGTATCTTCGATATTCGACAGTCGCTGGGGCCACGTCCCGGCAGAACTTTCCATAAGGTTGGCAAACTTTCCTCCTTCGGATGTCATGTTTTTGAAGGCCTGTTCGACCTCCTTAAAGCCGACCTTACCTTCCTTCACAAGTTCACCTACCTGGTCTTTGGAAACTCCTAATACCTTGGCCAGTTCTTCGTAGATTGGAATACCTCGTCCGGCGAATTGACGGATATCTACGGTCATGGCCCGTCCTTGTGTTCTCAATGTTCCATACAGATAAATGAGCTGCCCGATAGGAATCTGCAATCCGGAAGCCACATCTCCAAGCATAGAAAGTTCATTCACGACATTATCGGCCGAGGAACCGTATGCCAAAAGCTGTTTTGCTCCTGTCGCCACATCGTCAAGATTGAATGGTGTTTTGGCCGCGAACTGGACAATATCGGCGATGAGCTGGTCTGCTTTTGATTTGTCCTGAAGGATGGTTGAAAGTGCTACCTGTAACTGCTGCATCTTTCCGGTTGCTTCAATCACATCGGAGCCGAATTTTTTTATCGCCACCAGTCCACCGATTTCAGCGGCTGTACGCTTTAAAGAATCCGTCAGGGATTTTACTATCTCATCAGCGTTATTCGTTCCACTGGCAAACTCCTTGTACTCTCTCGTAAGTTTCCTCACTTCAAGCCTGTTTCTGGCCTGCTGGTCCTGTAACTCGCCAAGGGAATATCTCTGCTCGTTCAAGGCTGCTTTAGCTGTATTCAGTTCAGCCAATTTAGCTTTTGAATTAGGAGAATACTTACCCATCTTTGAATATTCATCAGACAGCCGTCTGACATCATCCTGCGTATCACGGATGATTTTCCGTTGTTTGATAATTTCCTCCGTCAGCTCATCGGAGGCCTTTGACGCAGAATTAAGCTTTTTCTTCAAATCATTCTCCATCACAGTACCAGCCTTAGCTGCCTCAGTCACCAGTCCCATCATTTGCTGACGGGTGGATGCCAGTTGCGTTTCTAAAGCTTTTGCTGCAGCCGGGGATTTGTTTACGTCCATCTTTTTGAGCTGTGCTTCCAGTTTCTCACATTCCTGTCTCAGACGGATGACCTCCTGATAGTCTGAACTGACTTTAAAATATAGTGTAGCCATATCTATTTCTTGTTTCTTCTTCTGCGTGAAGCCATATCCTTACCCTTTACCTTTGTAACCTTGGTCCCGGTAACGGTATGGAGCTTATCGCGCTGCATTAATACTAAATTCCTGTATGGTATCTCATAGACCACTTCCCGATAAGACAGATGCAGATTTTCCATGAACGATGCTATCTGACCAAGAAGAGTATCATTTCCTACAACCTCGGTTTCGCTGCCAGCAGACTTACGTTCTTCGCCAAGCTGACAGCTTTCAGAAAAACCTTTGAGTCAATCATGGACAATGCTTCCTCCAAAGCGTTCACGTTCTCTTCGTATGTTCCATTGGCTAACTCCTCACTCAAACTCTCATCACCTGTAATCAACCACGATAATGCCTTACTATACGCTCTACTCTCTCCTAAAGAGAACAGAACTTCTTTCAGATTGTCCGCTTCTTGTACTCCAGACAAATGAGAGATTGCACCTGATAAATTGTTAACAGTAGGAGGATAAACAGTATATGCTTTCCCATTAACAAATACTGTTCTAAAGTCACTGCCAATAATAGATTCTGATATAATTTTTGCTCCTTGATTCATAACTAAAAGAAAAAGGGTGAAGCCGAAGCCCCACCCATTAAACATCCTGAAAACTAACCGCCACTTTCTTGAGCGAGAGTTATTTTCTTCTCAACGGTCTTGAAAGCATCAGACAGGGAGGTAGGTATACTTCCTGACTGTGTGGTATAGCCTGCCTTTGATACTTCATAGGAAACGGATATCCCAGATTTCACCCTCTTGGTCTTGACCGTTTGCCCGTCCAGCTTTACTGTTGCATCTGAAGGCGTTGCTACGACCTTTACATCAGTTCATGCCTCTTTAACTTCTTCGGAATCGAACCAATACTCCGGCGCAACTGCCGAATTTTTCGGTTCTAACTCCACAGCACTCACTGGAAGTCCGATAGCCTTATCGGTAGTCGCTTCACGGGCACCGATGTCGGCACGAGGAATGACACAATACTGATCGTCTTCAGTTTGGGCAACAATCAACTTTTCGATGTTCACCTTACCTCTCGCGCGCTTCCAACCTTTGTCGGTATTGATGACATCACCACCCATGAGGTCTTTCTTAGTCGGATAGTCATACTCTCCAATCGTAAAGTTGACGGTCACATCGCCCATTTCCTTATCACTTCGATAGGTCTGATTCGTGAGCTGGTTCTTGTAGTTCGTTCGGCTCGCTTCCGCTTCTTCGAGCGTCCACGTATCCTGGTGGATATTCTTTACCTCTTTCAAGGTTTCACCCTGCAAAAGAGTGTATAAAGCCTGACCGGTCAAATCGGCTGTAATAGCACTCGTCTCGCCATACCAAAGTTTCTTGATATTCACGGCTGTGATTTTCTTTGCTTCTGCCATACTATTTCACATTTAAAATTTCAAACAAAATTCTTACATTCACATAGTGACACTTTAAGGCTGTGTCCTCCTCGGTTCCGATTGTGTCGATGGAATAATGATAGGTGGTACCGTCGTAGCGTCCGGTTACGCCGTCGAATAACTTTTGCGCCTGTTTCTCCAACTCGTTCAGCCGGATGGTGTTGGCTTCGCCTTCTTTCAGGTCTGGAACGCAAAGGTTCACCTCTACGAAAGACTTCTTCCAGTACGTTCCCGGCTGTTGTTTCTTTGCGTGAATGACAATCCTTTCGGATTTCAATTCGCCCGTCAGTTTCTTGCCATGGGGAACGATTTCAATACCAAAAGGCTGGCAGTCACGGTAAAGTATGTTCGCTATGTCGGTAGTTACTATCATTGTACAATCTCCCAATCTTCTGCAAATACATCACTAATGGACGGAACCCATGAATCAGCACGTCCAGTATTCTCGTTATAGATAAGGCACTGGCTTGTGTAGTCAATGAAGCCCTTTCCTTTCAGGATAAGGTCTTTGGCTGACTGAGGAAGCGATTGCATCTTCGGAATAATTTCGCTCTCAATATGCGCTGGAACTTGCTTTATAACGAATAGTCCTTTGCCATTCCAACCTTTTCTTCGGATTGCACCTCCTTGTTTCAGGACTTCAATAGCATCACCGAAGCACATATTTTCACTTTCTTCCGACACTTCGCGATACGAAGCTTCAAACGGTTCTGCCGGCGACCAGCTTTCATAACCGTCTTTATACTTCACATGATAGCCAGCTTTATCCTTTTCGGCTTCCGATGGGACTTTGCCAGCTTGCAGAAATCCTTTACTATAAGCATTACCCATTGTCATAGGTTCTGCTTCTACTTGTTTTGTTCCAATGTATTTCTTCATTTGATTTCCTCCTTTAATCGTTTCTCAGCATATATGGCTGCACCAGTCAAGACTTCGTAACCTTTGGATTCAACGAAAGAAGCGTATTCAGCCTCATTCCTTAACTCCAGTCCATCATCCTGAACTGAGTATTTGTTTGACTTACGGAGCGTTCCGGTCCGGTTCTGGTAACTTCCGTTCTTCACAGCGTAATCGACAGCTTCCTTGCCAACTTTATCTTCAACAGATTTCACCTCGGCATAGCCTTGCTCGAAAAAGCTATCCACGTCCGAAAAATCAAATTTTACAGCCATATCTCTGAGTAACCAAAATAGTTTGTATTCTTCACCATGTAAACCTTGCCAGTTCCACGGATATTCTTACCGTCCATACATCTGACCTCATCACCAGCCTTCAGTGAGGTTTTCTTCTCACAGACTACGTGATAGTTCGGTCGGTACACTTCTCCATTCTCCGAAGTAAACTCCTTGGTCGAGTTATCATCACAACGGCATTTACACACGTTCTGCCAGTTTTCACCGCCGGTACCGGGAATAGGTCGGCCGAACTCATCTGTTTCCATCGGAGTAGTAACCTTGACTTGTAATGTATGTGGTGCGAATATCATAGGAATCTGACTTTAGGTTTGTCTGACAGTGTGTCTTCGAGTCCGTACTTCTTGCACAAGAATGAGTAGTATTCCTTTACTCCCTTGATGTCCCAGGACATAGAGAAACCGTTCTCGCTGATGGAAGTGGCACGTAGCAATAGAGAGGGGATGAACTTCGCCATATTCACCGAAACCAGTCCGATGTTTGACGGGCCCATCTCATCCTCTCCGCTTATCCCTGAAGACAGACTTATCTCCAAAAGGTCAGCCTCCGACAAGTTAATGCCGAAGGTCTGAAACTTCTGTGATATGTAGTCATTTACTATCATGCGTTCATGGTTGACAAATCAAAGTTCACAATCAGGTTCGGGTTCGTAATCTGAGGAATCCACTCTGCAGTGTATTCCAGATAACGGCCGTTCTTGTCCTTGTAACCGGAAATAAGCATATCACCGTCTGCCTGAGTGTAGTTACGTCCCGGTACGCCGTCCACTGCTTCGTACGGAGTGTGGAAACGCATATAACCGACCTTATCCTGCGGAAGCAAGGTGATACGGTCGTCGGTGTAAATCTGTACGTTCTTTCCGGTCTGGTCTTTTACGTAATCTTCCTTGATTTCAATGGCCGGAAGCCCGATGCCAGTGAACACTTGGGAAGCCAGTTGAGAGGTAATCAATCCGGTTGAAAGATACATCTCATTTCCTGTAAGCTGCATCTTGAACTTGTCACCAAACTCAGCCGATCCGATGATATTCTTTACGAAAGTTCCACGAGACATGATCATTTTCTGGAAATTACCATAGTCCGCTTTCAGTGCATTAATCTGCTGTTGCAAATAGGTGATGAAGTTCGTCTTCGCACCAGTATCAGGCTTAATGAACTTGAATGGCAATTCAATGTTAAGCAGATCAATACCTCCGGCATTGTCGTCCTTGTTCTTGACTGTTGCTTCTCCGGTCATCAGAAGTGAACCTACGATAATATCCATGCGCTTGTGCGCTGCTAAAAGTACCTGGCGGTAATCGTCGTAGATGAAGTTCACAATTTCCTGCATGGCTGCTACCTGGTCGGCAGGTTTAGCTGCATTGAACTTGTCAATCAAATCCTGAAGCTCAGACAAGCGGTCAATGGAAATTTGGTAAGCATCGCCAAGATAAGCGATTTCACCATATCCTGAGCCGATATTCCGGCGTTCACGGATAGGCTTCTCGCCGTAACGAGAGTTGATAGAACCGGCCATCACGCCCGTAACTTGTCCAATGTAGTCCTTGAACACGCGAGTAGTTGTTCTACGGAAGTCAAGATACTGCTGCCAATAGATAGTATCCTTACGTGTCTGAAGGACCCGCTGAATAACGGCGTTAACGATGTTGGGGTCGTTAAACAGAGTATGAATAGTTAGCATCATATATTAGTCCTCCTTTCTTTATTTGCTTGCAATTATACCTGCTGCTCTCAACGATGCTAGAAGAGCATTAATTTTATCTTTCTCATCACCACCTGCTGCATCATCAACTTTTGCACCCTGCTTTACCAATCCCAAGGTACTTGAGTTAGCTGCCTGATAGGTAGTGTTATTGTCCGTCCAAGGTACTTCTACATACGCCTTTCCACCTTCCAATGCTACTGGATATTTCTTTCCGCTTTGAGAGAATCCCAACTGAATACCTCCCATCACAGAATCAGAAGCTTCTGGCAGTTCATACGAAACACCAGCCGGGGATTGCACGCCTGCAGCGTTGAACTGGAAATGCGGCATGTTAGCCTTATCAATGTCAGAGAAAGGCATAGCCAATTTGGTAGGCTCAATTTCAAATGCTCGCATCAAAAGAGCAACTAATACAACGCCTTCTTCTACTTGTACTCTTCCGTACAAAGCTGAGTTAGCAACTACCTTTGGAGTAGTACCATCTACAGCTGTCGCTTCATAGAGTACAGTACCAGCTTCCATTGTTTCGCCAAAGTCGGCAGCCAGTGTCAACTTATCGAAAGCTTTGTCTGATTTGTCAATACTGTTGATGGTAGCTCCATGAGAACCATTACCCAGATGCATACCCACATAAGCCAAAGAGTTTTTCTTGATCTTCAAAGTGGTATTGGAACCGGTGGTAAACTTTTCATAGACTTCTACACGGATGGCCACCTGAGCGGTTTTCTTTACTAAGTCGGCGGCAATGGGAGTGAAAGATGGTAGGAACGAACCAGCAACAAGGTTGGTCGTCTCCAGCTTGTAAGGGCCTCTACGTCTTACACCTGTAGAAACATCGTAGCGTTCCTCTACAGACGGTTCTGGCTCAATGTTATACTTAAATCCTGCCATAAATTACTTGTTTTGTTGTTCGACAATAGATTTTGTGCCATCATTTATCATTTTGGCAATCTCATTAGACTCCTTCTCCTGCTTCTGTTCAGCAGTCTCAGGAGCTTTGGAGAACTGAAAACCATTGTTAGACATATCCTGCTTCATGTCCTTGAAATAGGTATCCAAGTCCGTGTTCTCAGGAATGTTGCGGTCTTTCAGCATAAATTCGGGAATACCGTACTTCTTCGCCACTGCTGAAATTTGAGAATTGCGCTGCGCCTGCGCTTCTTGTTCCTCCATTTTGGCCAGCTTGTCTGCAAACGGCTTGATACCGGCGGCGATGCCATCGGCAATCATCTTTGCTATGTCTGTCTCCTGTGGCTTTGGAGGGTCGTTTGGTTTCGGTGGTTCTGGTTTCGGATTCTCGATTGGTTTCCCGTCCTTCAGTCCATGCTTCTTCTCGTAGTTGGCTATCGAGGAAGTCTGCGCCTGTCCTGCACGGAAATCACCATAATTTTGCATCACGTCCTGAAATGAAATACCCTCAACAATGGAGGTTACCTTCGTTTCGTCCGTTACACCCTCAGCCTTTTTCGTAGCTATACGGGTAAGTGTGGCAGTATCCGCCCCAGAGAATTTCTGTTGCAGTCCTGCCAAGATTTGTTCAAAGATTGTCATACCGTATGATTTTGATTAATAATTTCATACGGTAAATTTACTTATAGAGGAAGGGAAGAGAAAATTTTAAGGCTAACGATACGAAACAATTAAGAGAATGTTCGTTTTTAGGGGAAAAATAGCGGCACCTCGAAAGATACCGCTACTCAATTCGTCAATATTTTAGATTTTCATCCGTGTCCTTTGTATAAATCCCGTAATTTTTCTGATTGAATTGTTCTATTCTTCAGATTTTCTACTGGAACTTTTGATAGATGAAAGTTGCTTCTGTTTCTCGATGTCGTTCTTCTGTTTCTCGGCCTGTTCTTCCTTGATGGCTTCAATCTCATCCATCACAGAATCTACGTTCCCTACAAAGGTGATGGCTCGTTTCTGTGACCAGATTTCTCCGTCTTTAGCTTTGATGGCTGTGTCTATCTTGTCTTTTATATCCTCCAGCTTGTAGGGCTGCATCTGAACATCTACGTCAATAGTCTCGGAGGCTTCTTCTAGGGTGGAATTCACGGAACCCAACGCGGAGATAAGAAAGTTCACACGCCGTTGCATGAACTCTCCGACTGTTTCATTCAGGTTTTCCACATTCAGGTGGGTTGACATGAACACATAATCAAAGGTTACACCGGAAACAGCATTACCTGTACCCTTCAAAGAGTCGAAGGAGATTCTAGGTGTGTTTGTCAGTCCGTAAATCTGACTTAACAGCGTCTCCACTTCAAATTTTACTGTATCGGGCACCTGAGACCAGGTAAGGTACTGGGCATTTGCTCCCTGGCCGGTCAGCTCGACCACCCGGTTTTTGAACTCACCGGAGAAGTTCTCCACGTTACCAAATAGCATGAGAATAGGGAAGAAGTGGTAATCGATACAGTCTGCATAGTTAGAAAGAAGTTTCTCCAGTCTTACACGCATGCTCTTTATCTTTTCACAGTATGCTTCTGGTCGGTACATATAAATAACCGGCATTTTTTTGAAGCCATGAGTAAATGAACCTTTGTCGGACCAGCTACTCGTCAACTCCCACTGGTAAACCATATCCTTGGTAATGGTCATAAAGCAGGTAATCTCTACATCGTTCAGGTCTTTTTTCTTGTACTCACGGGATAGGGCCACCAAATCCCCCTGGTCATTGAAGAAAGGGTAGAGTTTGTCACCACGGAACGGGGACCAGATGGCACTCTTCAGACGGTACTCAGGTTTTGACTTTCCGAAGATTCCTGAAATTTTTCGTTTGAGTTTAGCCCAAAAACCTTCATCCTTCACCACATACCAGTACTCAGCCACTTCCTGCTCGGCCAGCCATGCCCGAACAACTTTCTTGTTCTGGTATTTCAGCTTGTTCTTCTTAAACACTTGCTTCAAGGCAGAAAGAAGGCTTTCTTCTGATTCATCCGGCTGGCAGTCAAGCACAGGCTCCGTTCCAACCGTAAAGGCTGTTTGGATATTTACGATATCCTGCTCAATGGGAAGAGCTATCCTATTCGGGTCAACTTCTTTCTTCACAGCTGGCTCGACATACTCTTTACCTGTCGTCGGGTCTGTAATCCGTTTTTCAGGTTGGGTAGTGATTTTGATTTTCGGATATTTTTCCTCGTCAATCACAATTTCATGTTTATTTGGATTCCAGTCATTGTAAAGAGCTTGAGCGTTTGGTTGCTCAGTCTTACGTCCTTTCTTCAGATAGTAGATTTTTCTCTCTACTTCAGGTATTGCTAATATTTCTTCTAAGGTTCTCATATACTAAAAAATTAATGTCCAAATATTCCTGATACATCTTTCGGTTTCATAATTCTTCCAAGAAGTTCACCCAAAACATAATAGCGTGCAGCGTCTATACCATGATTATCGTGATCTTCAGGTTCATTGATGTAGTTTCCATCCTTATCCTTTGCCCAAACATAATTTCTGTACTCCCTCTGCAGGTTGTAAGAACGTCTAGTGATAAAGATTTCCATTCCCTGCATCTTGTCGATACCGGCATTGACAGACCCCTGCCCTTTCTCTACTGGATAAATCTTGATGCCACCGTTGTGGATTTCCTGAATAAGTCGCGGGTCCGCGCTATCAGCAATCACTTTCAGATTCCAAGGCCGCAAGGTTTTTATGATGTCGCCGGAAAGTAATCCAGTACGGTAATCTATTTCATCCAGATACAGTGCATTGTCTATGATTCCACATCGGATAGCAGCTGTATGGTCATTGGTATAACCAAAATCCAGCCCGATAGCCACCTTCTTACACCACATGGGGAACTCATCCACAATACCCCATTTCTTGAACACGGCACCTTCGGCAACGTCTGCCCAGCGTCCAATGACAGTATGGGCGTACTTCTCAGGATTCTTTTCCTTCATTTCCTTCACTTCATTCAGGAACTCCGGGGAAAGATTCTCGATATTGTCGAAATAGGTCGTATGGATATGCAGTACATTCGGATGAGTGGAAATCTGCACCTGCACGCCATCTATCTCCACTAAACGGTGAGAGTTCTCAATGAAACGCTTATAGACCCAGTGGTTTGAGTCAGTCGGGTTCATCACGATAATGATGCGGTTCTGGATTCCTTTCTGACGAATAGAGAGCATGATAGTCTCGAACTCTTTCTCCGACACCCACTCCTCGGCTTCATCTACTACGAATGTGGTTATACCGTGGATGGATTTTAACTTTGCCGTCTGCACGCCTGATGATGTCTTGATACCCCGGAACATGAC
>OHMI01000544.1_pt1 | contig 14177 bp, 16 predicted proteins | sample 1569271 | NCBI WGS metagenome assembly OHMI01 (sample SAMEA3879529, study PRJEB24766) | human gut metagenome | biome: human-associated habitat; feature: feces | place: USA | collected 1985/1987
AAAAACATCAAAGAACGTTGCTTCGCCGTCATCTGTGCTTTCGGTCTGCTTTTTCTGACTCATCGTTTCCATAGGGGTGATACTGCTTGTAAGCGGTACTATAAACATTTATATCAGTTCCTTTCGGGTATCGTTAGTTGTTTCCTATGCTGAGTGCCGTCTGCGCCATTGATTTCACGGCGTTCAGCACAGCAAGGTTAGCTTCATACGAACGTGTAGCCGCCATAGCGTCCATCTCTTCCTCCGCTACGTCAACGTTCGGCAGATAGTAATAGCCGTTCTCGTCTGCATCGGGATGTGTCGGGTCATAGACCGGTGTGAGCGGTGTTTCGTCCTCGACTATCTCAGTAACAAGAACGCCCTTGTTTTTAGTCGCAGAAACAGTATTCGCAGGCACTCCACCTGCTATTTTTTCTTTTCTCTTTGCTATAGTTTCCTCAAGCACAGAGTTGAAACCCTTGTTTTCGCTGAACACTACGACCTGCCTTCTGTACGGCGTACCGTCCTCCGTTCTGGTGGTTTTTGCGTTCGCAACGTTCTGCGAAATTACATCAAGACGCAGTCTTTCCGCTGCCATGCCCGATGCGGCTATATTAAGCGAGCTTAAAAATGCCATGCAAAAAACTCCTTTCTGTATGTCAAAAAAGCGTTGAAATCCGTTTCACTGTATATAATCCATTATTTTAAAGCGTCTGCTTTAAGGCAATACCGCATAATTATTGCTGTGCGATTGCGCAGTCAGATTTTTCGTCAGATTGTATAAATTGAACGCAGGCAGGCTGGCGCCTGTCAAGCGAAATTTGTGCAAGATGGCGGAAAATATGCAAGCTTAGCGTGCGGCAAAGGCGATAGCCGTTAATTGTGCGGTATTGCCTTAAATTACGTTTTCATTGCCGAACGCAGCCTTGTGAACTCTCCGTTCATCTGGTTCTTGAGAGCCTGATAGTGAAGCTGTACCTTCGCAAGCTCGTTTGACTGCGAATCAACGTCTACGTTGTTGCCGTCCGGCTGAGTGTTGGTCGCTGTGTCCTCGTACACTCTTGTAGCAAGCTCGACCTGCTTTGAGCCTTCCTTCGCCTTACCTCCGACAACGCTTGTGCTTTCCATTCTGTCCTTGAGTACAGCGTAAAAATCAAGATACTTGCAGTTATATCCGGGCGTATCCTGGTTAGCTATATTCTGTGCGATAATCTGCTGCTTCTGCCACAGAACAGACAGACCCTGTTCGGTAATGCGGAAAGCGTTTGTGTTGAAAAGTGCCATATATCCTCCTTTTCAAGCCGGTCCTTCTCAGAAAATGTTCCCCGTGTCATAAACAGTTAATACGATGAACGATTTCCGTATTTTGTATTTCGGTGTAACAAAGTTACAATATGTAGAAAACCACCTTAAGTTATGTTAACATTACATGGTTTTTGGTGCGATTTTAACAAATTTCGAGTTACAGTTCCAGCAACTCAATTGTATATTATACAACATTTTTTACCGTTTTACAAGGCTGGTAGAAGAAATCTGTTGATTTTTGTACGATTCTCTAAAAGCGGTGACTGACAATATGCAACGGCTGCATTTTTTAGTCAGACTGCACAATAGTATAAGCTACCACTTCCTGTCGAATGTGGGAAGCTCGGTAAACGTTCTTTTCCTTGCCTGCCTGTAGACTATTCTTGTTTTCGGCCTTAAAACGGGCTTTGTTTCGGCGGCTTTCTTTTTCTCGCACCTTAGCTGATACCGCTTCTGAGCGAGCGAGCAGTGTCTGAAAATCGTTTTCTGCTTCGGAAAGCACTTGGGAAGCGTCAGCGAGGATATTTCCCTGAAGCCGTTTTCATTAAGCCACCAGCTGTCAAATTCAGGCTTGCCCTGCCTTATGTGGTACCCCAGACGGTCAGAGTCGCCCTCATAGCATCTGATTTTTCCCGTAAAGACAAGCCTGCCCTTTTTCACAGACAGCTTCATCTCGTCATACGGTATTATATAAAGCCTGCGTTGTATCCCGCCCGTGTCCGCCGATATTTTTCCGCCGTACCTGCTGAGAATGGCGGCGGATTTCTGTATCTCGAAGTAGGTGCATCGTTTTATACGTCTTGACCGTGTTTCGCATATAAAGAACAAAAGAAAGGTGATCGCAAGCCACACGGCAACGCATATCGCAGGAATCGCAAGTCCTGCGGCGAGAAACCCCTCCGTCCGCCACTTTCTTGTCTGTATTATCAGCGACATAAGGCTCAGAAGCGCCGGGAGCGCAAGCACAGCTCCGACAGCAACGCTTGCTTTCTGGCAGACAGTGCGTGCTTTCGATGTGTCGGCGTGAAAAAAATTCTGCATAGACCCTGCGGAACAACATTCCGCTACCGCACCTCCCTTACGACAAACTTCTGCTTATACTAATTATATTATAGCCGCCTTACAAAAGTCAACGAACTTTTCTTAATTAATTTGTATAAAAACAAGCTGTACTTTTTAAACAATTCGCAGAATTTTTAAAAACCGACTAAAAAACTGCCGATTCTGCTTGATTTATTGTTCAATTTATTGTATACTTAATGATAAATGATAATATAGGCGTGTTGGGTGCGGCTGTAATGCCTTTTCCCCGTGTCTTAAGGAAAGGGGAGTTGTGCTTTTTGAGCTATAAGAAAGAAGACTTTACTTCTTTTGAGATAACCTCGCTTGACGGTGAGCGGCTGATGTACACCGAGAGCAACTTCGACTTTCCGATAATGTATGACCTTAACGATAATATTATCGACAATATGCTGATGATAAAGGGACGGAGAATGCCCGAGATCGACACATCTCAGTATGTTTACGTCATTGCCCGTATGCGTGACGGCGACCGCTACAGATACAAGACGAACGTATCCGTATCGACCGACCGCCAGCTTAATGTGATATTAAGACCCGATAAGGCGGAGCTTCTTGAAGAGCGCAGAAGATATTTCAAGATAAAAACGAATGAAAGAGCGTTTATAACACTAAGAATGCAGGAGGGCGATGACAAGCCCGTTCCGCTTGATCCGCCTGCCGAAATATACATCAAGGATATAAATGTCGGCGGAGTATTTTTCATCTGCACAGACGCACGCAGGCATTTCGCCAAGGGCGACAAATTGCTGATGATAATCAATCTGTCCGGCTCACGCCTTGAGCTTAATGCGGAGGTGCTGAGAGAACAGGCGATAGATTCGCAGGAAACCGGTACAGGCTACGGTTGCCGCTTTATCGGTGTTTCTCATTCGCAGGAAGAAACTATTTCAAGATATATCTACAAGCTGCAGTTTGAAATGCTGCAGAAGGAACGTGAAAAACGTGATATGATTTGACAGATTTTAAATTAACATAAAATTATGAAACGGTTGATTGATATTGAATTTAAGGGTTTCGGAGGTTTTATAAAATGCAGTCATTAAAGATCAAAACGACTTTACGCATACTCACTACGGCTTTCGCCGTAATACCGATGCTGATAGTCGGCATAGTGGGGTATTTCAGTATGACGGGCTTTGCCGCAAATTCGGTAAGCCAGTTTGCAAGAGCGGCAGGTGCGGCTCAGCAGGAGATAATCAATCAGTACATAAACGAGTGTATATCCGATGTTGCTTATCTTTCATTAAGCAGGCCTGCAGGAACGCTTGCACAGAGCGGTCAGGGTGATGACGCAAAGGCATCGCTTTCACTCATTGCCGAGAATATAGCCGACAGGAACAGCGGCTTCAAGAACCTTGTGATAACCGACTCTTCCGGCAATATCGTTTACGAATATGAGGATATACAGGGCATGAAGGAGAGCTTCTTCGGCTTCGAGGAGCTTGAGGGCTATTCCGAAGGCTCGACAAAGATTTCAAAGATCTATATGAACAACGAGGACTACGAAACAAGCGTGTTTTACGTTGCAAAGAGCATAGATGCTGACGGCCTTAACAATATCGACGGATTCGCCATAGAGATTATCGACCTTTCAAAGATAAACGAAATACTGTCTAAGACGTCATACGGCGAAGGCAAGGGCTATCTTTCCGTAACCGACGGCACAGGATGCGTGCTGAATTACGAGGGTAACGCCGTACAGAAGATAGACGATATCACTGACAGCGGAATAAGAGATGTTATGAAGTCTACAGTTAAGCCCACATCGGCTGAAAATAACATTGACTATAACGTAGGCGGTAAGCTCGGTTGCTACAATTATTTCACAGGTGCGTCCTCATTAAACTGGAAGTGGGTAAGCGTTTACCCTGCAAATATGGCAATGTCGCAGATTGCAGTTCCTCTTGCAATATCGCTCGGTACTATGGTGGTTCTTGCCGTTATATGCGCACTTCTCGGTATTCTCATCACAAAGTCTATCGTAAACCCGATGAACGAGATGGTAAAGGTTGCCCGTGAGATACAGGAGGGCGACCGTGACAAGCGCCTTGATATAAAGGCACACAATGAGTTCAAGGATATTTCCGAGCTGTTCAACAATATGCTCGATGACGTAAGTATGTCTGAGGAGCTTCACAGAACGATCTCCGACATTTCGGACAATATGCTGTTCGAGTGGGATTTCCACAAGGAAACAATGTACGTTTCGGATAACTTCAAGGAGAAGTTCGACATAGACCCGTCAGAAGCTCAGCTTGCAAACGGTAAGTTCCTTGATAAGATAATGACAGAGGATTATGCCGAAATCTATAAGCGTGATATAAGCGCACTGCTCAAGAACAGAACAGGTCACAGCGGCGAGTATCAGATGACCACAAAAAACGGAAGCCTGTTATGGTTCTCTATCCGTGCGCTCTGCGTTACCGACCGTCTTGGCGAACCGCTCCGTGTTATCGGTGTCGTAACCGACATAGACAGCGAAAAGAAGCTTGAGCTTCAGCTTTCCGAGCGTGCAAGCTATGACTTCTTATCACAGCTTTATAACAGAAGCACATTTGAGCGTGAGCTTAAGAGCGAGATTGAGCGTAGCGCACACGCAAAGGTTGCGGTACTCTTTATAGACGTTGACGACTTCAAGTTCATAAACGACCGTTTCGGACATTCCGTAGGTGACGAGGTTATCAAGTATGTTGCCGGCTGTATCAAACAGCGTGTAAAGGGAAGCGGATTCGCAGGACGTTTCGGCGGCGACGAGTTTGTTCTTTGTATCACCGATCCTAAGCAGATTGAGGAGATAGAGAGCCTGTCGCTTGATCTTATAGATGAGCTTTACGAGGGCTACCACTCCGAGCTTGCTAACGTTTCGATAAACGTAAAGGCAAGTATCGGTATAGCGTTCTACCCCGAACACGGCGATGACAGCAACAAGGTAGTTGCCGCCGCTGACGAGGCTATGTACTTCGTAAAGAAGAACGGTAAGGCAAACTACCACATCTATCAGTCCGAAGATTCCGAGATGGAAGATCTTCAGCACACATTGTAATAAAAGTGATTAGAAATATTCATACCCGCTTTTTCGGCGGGTATGATTGCTTTTATCTGTAAATAATTTGAAAAACTAAAATTTAACCCGATAAGGCAAAGAGAGGATACACTGTATGGCAGTTGTTATAGCGATAACAAATCAGAAGGGCGGTGTCGGCAAAACCACGACCTGCTCCGCATTCTGCGGAGGACTAACCGAAAGCGGCAAGAGCGTTCTTGCAATAGACCTCGATCCGCAGGGAAATCTCAGCTTCAGCCTTGGCGCTGACGCAGAAGAAAGCTATACTATGTACGATGTATTCAAGGGAAACTGCACCGTAAAAGAGGCAATACAATGCACGGATAACTGCGATGTTATCCCCGCAAACATACTGCTGTCGGGCTGTGAGCTTGAGCTTACGGGCGTTGGCAGAGAGTACCTTCTCAGAGAGGCGCTGTCGGACGTTATGGACGATTATGATTACATAATGATAGACACCCCTCCTGCGCTTTCCATCCTCACGATAAACGCATATACGGCGGCGGACAAGCTGATTATTCCGATGATAGCCGAGATACTCAGCCTGCAGGGAATAGCACAGCTTAAAGAAACGATTTTCGCCGTAAAGAAATATTACAACAAGGATCTGGAGATCACAGGCATATTGCTTAATAAATATAATCCCCGACTTGTGCTTACAAAAGAAGTTGAGGAGCTTGCCGGAATGATAGCCGAACAGCTTGGCACAAAGATACTCAGCTCAAGGATAAGCACGAATGTTTCTCTTGCGGAAGCTCCTGCACACGGCATTTCCATAATGGAATATGCCCCACGCTCCAAGGCAACCGCAGAATACCGCAGTCTTATCAACGAAGTGACCGGTGTGCCGATGAAAAAATCGCAGAGAAAAGACAGCAAACGTCCCGTCCGCAGACCGTCAAAGAAACAGTAATTCATGAAAGGAGCGCCTCCTGTGGCAGAAGAATATAAATCAAGCAAGACAAGACAGGTAATGAATCTTATAAATGCAAAGCCCTCAGGTGTCAATCCGTTCTTACCGCCTGCCGAGCAGGAAAGAGAGAAAAGATCGCTTGCCGAAAGTACCGTAGAGGACAAACTGCGTAACTATACGCAGTCAAAGCGAGGCACATCCGCTCCTAAATCTCACACAAAGCATAACCCGATGCTCCATATCCCCGAGGACGATGAGCCACAGCAGACGGTTAAAAGCGTAACACGTCACACAGGACAGATAACGATAGACATAAACCGTATAATCATTGACGAGATACTTGATGATGCGTTAAGACGTTTCAACACCTGCCACTGCGAAAAATGCAAGCGGATAATATCCGAAAAGGTACTTGACCTTGTTCCCGTAAAAATAGTAACGGTAACGCAGGATGAGGAGCGTTCGGTAGTAGACGGCTATTGCAGCTACGCCCGAAAGGATATATATTCTGCGATCGTCAAGGTCGTTCTTGAAAATAAACGCAGACCCTTCCACAACGAACGGCTGTGAGCCGCTTCAAATTCCGACCTTTTTAAAGGCTGGTGCGTTATTGAGGTTAGCAAAACGGTCGGGAATAAGCGTTAAAAAGAAAAACCAAAAGTTTCGGTTAGTCCTTTTCAAAATAACCGCCGCTCTCATTTCACCGTTGCGGTGCTTGAGTTTAGCGACAATATGAAAGCCACAGCAAAAGCTGTGGCTTCAGTTATATACCCGAAATTCAAATCAGATAATGCAGAATAAAACAAAAACCCCTCCGCCATAAGCGGAGGGGTTGTATGCTCTTTAATTAAAGCGTTTAATCACTTAAAAGCGATTACTTGCTTCTCTTCTTAAGAACGATACCTGTTGTAGCAACTGCTGCTGCTGCGAGAACTGCAGGGATAACTGCTACTGCAGCACCTGTAGGAGGGTTAACGGGCTCGCCTGAGCATTCGCCGGGGTTTACAGTACCTGAAGATGCACCGGGCTCAGCAGGATCTTCTGTTTCGCCGGGCTTAACAGGATCTTCTGGTTCGCCGGGCTTAACAGGATCTGAAGGCTTTTCAGCTCCGTTGGGTTCGCCAACTGAGAATGTTATTTCGAACTTTGTGAAAGAGGGAAGCTCAACGCCTGATAAAGGAGCGTTGCCGTTCTTGAAGTTGTCGTTCCACTCGTTCATAAGAGTGATTCTGAGTCCGCCGCCTTCGTTGTTAACTGCGAGCTTTGTAAGATCGCCGTATTCCTTGCCATCAAGCTTGATAGAAGAAACCTTTACGTTGTCAGCATTGTATAAGTTAGTGTTGTTGTCATAATCTTCCCAAGGGAGATCTGTCTGAATAGCAACGTAGTTGCCGCCAAACTTAACAGGACCATACTGCCAGAAATCGTAAGTAATAGTCATGTCCTTACCTGTATCTCTGAAAGTTGTCTTAGGAAGTGAAGGCCATTCGCCGATTGTACCAACTGTTGAATCGAACTGAGCTTCGAGACCAACGTTTAACTTACCTGCGCGTGAAGTTGTAACTTCAGCAGTGGGGTCAGTGGGAGTTGTGTAAGCAGCAAGAGACTTGCCGTCCTTATCGAAGAATTCAACCTTGTCGATAAATGTTGTAGCAGGAGCAGTTGACTTGTCTTCGTTTTCAACTGCGTTCATCCACCAGATCTCAACCTTGAAGTAACCGGACTCTGATGTTTCGCCTGTTTCTTCGTTAGTAACCATACCTGATGCGAGACCGTTTAAGCCGTCCCATACCCATTCGCTTGTGCCTGCTGCAGCAGATTCGCACTGAGCAGAAGCTGCCCAACCGGATGTACCGTCAGCATTGATTACGTTACCGCCTAAAACACCGTTAACGTAAGCTTCGTTTGTAATTGTAGCAACTACCTTAGTTACATTGGGAGCCCATTCGTAAACAGACTCATCGTACTTGAGTTCCCACTTGTTAGATGCGGGAGCACCGTTTTCTTCAACAGTTGCCTTAAAAACAGCTGCAGAAGCGCCGATTGCAAGTGAAGATACAGCTAAAGCTGCAGCTGCAACACTTGCTAAAGTTCTTGTAAACTTCATTTTTTTGTCCTCCATAAAATATTTTTCTAGCTTTTAAGCTATTTTTAATCATACTATATCGCAATTAGATTTGCAATTGGCATTTTGCACAAAAAAACTTTTTTGTTTTGGTGAAACAATATAAAGATTAATGCGATTTTGTACGTTTACAGCGTTAAATCTGAAAATACAACAATTTGTATAACAAAAAACTCAAGGCAATACCGCACAATTAACGGCTATCGCCTTTGCCGCACGCCAAGCTTGCATATTTTCCGTCATCCTGTACAAATTTCGTTTGACAGGCGCAAGCCCGCCTGCACTCAATTTATGCAATCTGACGACAAATCTGTCTGCCCAAAGGTGAGCTTCTGTTTCAGTGCAAAGCACTGTCAACTATTGAGGAATCGTTGCACCATCTCCCCACCCCGCACCAACCCTCCCACAACCGCACTATCCCTCTCGCTTTTCGTAGGGGAGCGGGCTTGCCCCTCCCGAAATATCACTGCAATTATCAAAAACAGGTTAGAGGAATCGTTGCACCATCTCCTCACCCCGCACCAACCCTCCCACAACCGCACTATCCCTATCGCTTTTCGTAGGGGAGCGGGCTTGCCCCTCCCGAAATACAATTGATTATACATTCGCCGTTTGCAAAGCAGAAGCTGCATTAAATACTGCGATTTAAGCTGTTTCGTTTGTATATATTGCAAATGCCACATTTTCTTTATCCTGCTCCGCTTATTATGTTCCCCTTGACTAATCGCCCCGTTTAATGTACAATATAATAGAGGAAATATACAGACAGCACGCACTTCGTGCCATATATTCTGCCTCCCGGCAGTCAAAAATCAATATATGGTTATACTGCACAAAAAACATTCGTATTTTTTTACTTATCCGATACACAGAATTTTCATTTCGAGTGAAACTTTTTCTGAAATTCAGCCTACTACAAAGTAGGTGACAAAGTGAGGTGAGCCGATGGGCGCAGAGATTCACGGAGGTCACGAGAATAACGAAGAATATTTCAACCGTGTCTACAACGAAACCTGCAGATCCGTTTCCCGTTTTGTAGTCAGTAAATGCGGAAATATGGAAGATGCGGAAGATATTATTCAGAACGTCTATACACGTTTCTTCAAGCGCATAAGCGAAAAAGGACACGAGGACATCGAAAGCCCCGAGGCTTTCCTTATAAATATAGCGAAGTTTGAATGCCGCACCTATTTTTCGGACAGGAAGAAGGATGACAAGGTTTCCTCCTTTTCCGACTATACCGAAGAAGAAATGGTCGCTATCGAACGGGAGATGTCCAAGCCTCAGCAACGGCTTGAGGACGTTATCAGCAACAAGATCGTTGCGAAACAGATTTTCGATGACATAATGAAGACCGATGAACTGACAGGTCAGATATTCTATCTTCATTTTGCGTGTGATATGAAGTTGGAGGATGTAGCTAAGGCACTTGATGTCAAGCTGTCTACCGTTAAAAACAAGCTCTATCGCACAATAGAAAAACAAAAGAAAAAATTCAAATTATAACGACTTACGGAAGGGGGCTTTCAGATGAATACAAACGAGTTTTACAAAGAGCTGATGAGCGAGTATTCGTTTGATTACGATAAGATAAGAAAAGCCGCTATGGGTAAGTCTGTACAGGCTAAAAAGAGCAGGCTGAAAACGGTTTGGCTTTCTGTGGCAGGAGCCGCAGCCGCTGTAGCTATCACATTTTCAAGCGTCGCCCTGCTGAATTCCGGCAGTCCTGTTGTTGTTTCACCGACAACCTCGATAAGTGCGGAAGACCGTTTCAGAATGGCTATGGAGGCATACAGCAAGGCGGATGAAAACACGGAAGATGTTTTCCTTTACGTTACTTTCAGAAATACAGTAACGCCCGAAGAAATGCAGAGCATTTTAGCTAAGGCAGACAGCAAGGGCAACATCCGTGTTACAGAGGTTTATCTTTCCGATAACACAAAGGTAAAGGGTAGCGAGGCTATCGCCGCATTGTTCGAGGAGAACGCTAAGGATATTACGGCCGTAAAGGTATATTGTCCCGGCAACTTCCTGAAAAAGCTGACAGCGCTTGACGGCGTTTACCTTGTCGAAACAGAAGATTCCTTTTCAAAAGATGATTTTTCTGCGATAGATACAAGCAGCGAGTACGATTATTACCCCGACTACAGCACAACCGAGCCGGTAGCACCGCCCGATGCTGTTCCCGGAGATACGACTAACGTAGCCGAGTAAAAATTTCTCCCTATATATTATAATAGTATACCGCCTGTAAGACTTAACGGTTTTACAGGCGGTTTTTTGCATTTTGCAAACGCCGTGTAATCGTTTTAACAAAATTTGCGGATAAGCCTGTTTTGCTATTGACTTTTTCCGTGAAAACCATTACAATATGATTGACACAATAATAAACGGCTGTCCGCATCTCAAAAAAACGGGCAGTCAGGGAAAGAAAGGTACCTATGAAGAAAAGAATGCTCGCCGCAATTTTAAGCGGCATAATGGTGATAACGGGAATTTCCGCCTGCTCGGGAAATGCCGCAACATCATCTGAAAACAGCTCGGCTTCAACGACAACAGCTACTACAACAACTAACACAACGAAAGCCGAAACAACAGTGGCAACTACCACAACAAAGGCAGAAACAACGACCGTGGTCACAACCACAACCACAACTACAACGACAACAACGAAGCCGGAAACCGTTGCAACCACAACGACCACAACAAAGAAGCCGGAAACCACCACCGCAAAACCGGCAACAACCACAACAAAGAAGACCGAGCCTGCACCTGCCGCAACAAAAGGCGACTCTGTCAAGTTCTCACAGAACTTAATGCCCGGCTGGAACCTCGGTAATCAGCTTGAGGCAAACTCGGGCGGAACACCGAGCGAAACAACGTGGGGCAACCCCACAATTACCGAAAAGCTCATCAAGCAGGTAAAGGCACAGGGCTTCAAGTCTATCCGTATCCCCGTATCATATCTTTCGAAGATAGGCGCAGGCCCCAACTACACTATCGACTCAAAGTGGCTCGACAGAGTACAGGAAGTAGTCGATATGTGCATTGATAACGGACTTTACGCTATAATCAACGTTCACGGAGACGGCTACTACAGCGTAAAAGGCGGCTGGCTTCTCTGCGGCGAACCCGCTTCCGAGCAGAAGACTATAAAAGCAAAGTACAAAAAGGTCTGGGAGCAGATAGCAAAACGCTTCAAGAACTATGACGATCACCTCGTGTTCGAGTCAATGAACGAAGAATTTGATGGAACATACAACAACCCCAATCCCGAATACTACAACAACATCAACGCATACAACCAGATTTTCGTTGATACGGTAAGAAAAGCAGGCGGCAAGAACAACAACCGTTATCTGCTTGTTCCCGGCTGGAACACCGACATTAATTATACCGCAGGCGATTACGGCTTCAAGATCCCGAATGACAGCACCGGCAGATTAATGATTTCTGTTCATTATTATGACCCGTGGAAATTCTGCGGCGGTGAAGAAGCACCGGGCATATTCAGATGGGGCGACAGCATAAAAGGTCAGGCTATCCGCAACAGAGGTGAAAAGCACACAGACGCTAAGTTTGATCAGCTATATGATGCCTTCATCAGTAAGGGCTACGGCGTGATAATCGGCGAGTACGGCGCTATAGATAAAACCTATAAGGACAGCCGTAGCACAGCTTACCGTGCTTATTTCGCAGAGTATGTGAATTATGCCGCTCACAAGAGAAATATCGTAACGGTTTACTGGGATAACGGCTATAACGGCGATAACGGCTTCGGTATTTTCGACCGCAAAAAGTGTACAGTAACGCAGCCCGAAATAATCAAGGGTATCATAAACGGCGCAAAGGCGACTAAAGCACCGAAGGCTGTGACAGAATAATCCTTGCCGCAGGCTGAAAAAATTTGTATAATTTTCCGCTTGCTTTTTCGGAAGAAATGTAGTATAGTAGTCTTTACAAAAAGAAGAAAGGAATGATACTTATTATGAAGAAATTAACCTCTGCGGTTACAGCCGCAGCAATGTCGATATTACTGGGTATTACCTGCTTTGCCGAAGAAATCGGCGCAAGCACAGTAGTCGGAGCAAGCAGCGGCAACACAAACACAGGCGTTCAGTTTGACCCTACAATATATATTGTTTGCGGTGTTGCACTTGCAGTTGTTATCGCCGTAGGCATTATAACAGCCGTACTCAGCAAGAAGAAAAAGAATAAGTAATTTCTTTGCGAGCCTCCCACACAGGAGGCTCGTTCTTCTTTTCACAATATCACCATAAACTTTCAGCAAAGCTACACCATATCCCCCTGTTTATCAGCATAAAATGGAAAATATTCACTTGACTTTTTGTGCTTTTTGGGATATACTATATCGTGTACAAAGAAATAACAGTACATCTCAGACGACAGCAGTACAGCGTTACTCTACTGTCGCACGGAGGGTAAAAATGAAAAGATACGCAGTCACTTTGTTTATTGCGGCGCTTGCTTTAGCTTTGGTGCCGGCTTTAAGCGGATGCGGCTCGGATAACACATCATCGGACAATTCAACACCAGACATAACATCAACAACACCGCAGAGTACCGGCTCAGAACCTTCGTCACAGCAGACAACGGTATCGGATATAATATCGCTCCCAGAAAGCTCTGATAACAGCAGTACAATAAATGACCTTCGCACTCAGATAGTATCGACCGCCGAGGCTCTTGTCGGAGTCGATTATGTCAGCGGTATGGCAACGCCTGAGCAGGGTTTCGATAATTCGGGACTTATATATTATGTCCTTCGTGAAAACGGCTTTATCAATTGTCCGAGAGGAACAGCCGCACAGAAAGAAATGGGTACGACCGTACCGCTCAGCGAGATTGAGCCGGGCGACATCCTTTTCTTTACCGATAAAGATTCAGAAACAGGCGAGATGATCGACTTCGCCGGAATATATACAGGCAACGACCGACTTATTTACAGCCCTTATCCGGGTGAAAAAGTAAAGTTCGCCGACCTTAACAGCTCTTATTGGCAAAACTGCTTCAGCTGCGCCGTAAGAGTTGCTTAAAACCGATTATGACATTGTCCTTCATATAAAACTACAGGAATGCCGTCTGCTTTGCAGACGGTGTTTTTGTATATTTTGGAAAACAGTCACGAAAAGACTCGGTTTTGTTACCCTTTTGTAACCGTTGTAACCGTTTTGTAACCATTTGTAACCAAATTGTTACCATATTGTAACCGAATTTTAATTGAATTTCGGATTTTTTGTGATATACTTAAATCAAGGCGTGAATATCATAAATGCCGCCGCATAAACGGTAAATTTGCCGACATTACGGCGGACGATTGAAATTGACGCTTGATTTAAAGTTTCCCTCATTCCCAAACAGATTTGAAGCATCCCGTAAAAACACATCAGCATCTGAAAAAGTCACACTATCGCTTCCTTTTATATCATGAAATATAAGTTGAACGTTTTCCCATCGTTATAAAATCACTTCCGCAGTTTTTCAGAATTTTTCCAACCTTTATATTGCTGCTTGACAGCAAAATTCTCCTCACATATAGACTTTACCCCGTCGCTTTCCGATGGGGTAAAATCTTTATATGTCGAAAAACCGATTATTATTAAAGCCACACCGCCAGAAACATTTCCCATGCCGACAAGGCATTAATATTTTCGTGAGTATATCAGTGCAACTGCACTGACATTGAC
>OHMI01000549.1_pt1 | contig 14120 bp, 15 predicted proteins | sample 1569271 | NCBI WGS metagenome assembly OHMI01 (sample SAMEA3879529, study PRJEB24766) | human gut metagenome | biome: human-associated habitat; feature: feces | place: USA | collected 1985/1987
TTATAAATTTGCAAGATACCCTTCAAGTAGCTCAAACAATCTGTCCATTTCTGCATCGGTACCTATGGAAATTCTTAAGAAATCATCAATACGTGGAGCATTAAAATGCCTTACGAACACTTTATTTTTCCTGAGAAAATCATATATATCAGTTCCTTTTACCCTGCCATGTCTTGCAAAAATAAAGTTAGATCCGGATTCAAGGCACTCAAAACCCAATGCTTTAAGTCTTCCGGCTGAACGTTTTCTTGTCTCAATAATTTTCTCTGTTGTTCTATTATAATAATCCATACTTTCTGCCGCGGCAGTTCCAAGGAGTATTGACGGCATATTCATAGTGTAAGAATTTACGGAATACTTTACGTCATTAAGTGCCTTTATAAGTTCAGGATTAGCAAATGCCATGCCTATTCTCATACCTGCCAATGATTTGGATTTTGAAAAAGTCTGCACTACTATAAGATTATCATAATCTTTAAGAAGCGATACCGCTGACTGTCCCGCAAAATCAATATATGCTTCATCCACAACAACAATTACATCACGGTTATGTTCAAGAATATCCTTTATAAAATCCAGATTTCTGTATATTCCCGTAGGTGCATTCGGATTAGCGATAACCACACCACCGTTAGGCTTATAGTAATCTTCTGCCCTTATATTGAAATTCTCATCAAGTGGCGGTGTCTCATATTTAATTCTGTAAACATCTGCCCATACGCTGTAAAAAGAATATGTTATATCCGGAAAAAGCACAGGACGGTCCGAATTAAAAAATGTCAGGAATATCATTGACAGTACATCATCAGATCCCACACCGGTAAAAATCATATTTTTATCAACACCGTAATTTTCTGATATGGCTGATATTAACATATCTGCCGCAGGATCAGGATATTTTCTGAAATCCTCCGTTCTGATGCTTTCAAGAACTTCTTTTACATGTGGTGCCGGAGGATAGGGATTCTCGTTGGTATTTAATTTAATAATATCCTTATCCTTAGGCTGTTCTCCGGGAACATAAGGTTCGACTTTTCGTATATTTTTTTCCCATTCTCTCATTATCGGATTCCTCTTATATTAGTTTTAATTCTTCTGCGAGTTTCTTAAATTCAGGCAACGAATTGACCACAGTATCGTAAGATACGCAATATGCGATTCTTACGAAGCCTTTACATGCAAAGGAACTTCCCGGAACCACAAGTATGTTATATTTCTTAGCCATATTACTGAATTCCACATCATCTATAGGCGTCTTTACAAACATATAAAACGCACCCTCAGGCTTAATACATTCAAACCCAAGGTCACGAAGTCCTTTATACAAAGTCTCCCTGTTTCTGTTATATACTGCAATGTTGCTGCTTACATCCACGTCAACACATCTTAAAATTACTCTCTGCATAAGAGATGGTGCATTAACAAATCCTAATACTCTTGTTGCTACATTGCAGGCTGTAATTACTTTAGCACTATCATCAAATTCATCGGGAATAACAAGATATCCTATTCTTTCTCCCGGAAGAGATAATGATTTACTATAAGAATATCCTACAACCGTATTCTCATAATATTTGGTAAGATATGGAACCTTCACGCCGTCATAAGCAAGTTCACGGTATGGTTCATCAGAAAAAAGAGCGATGACTGTTCCGTATTCCTTCTGTTTTTTTCTTAAAATATCTGCCATTTCGGTAATTGTCTTTTCACTGTATACAACACCTGTAGGGTTATTAGGTGTATTAACAATTACAACTTTAGTCTTAGGTGTGATTGCTTTTTCAAAAGCCGCAAGGTCAGGCTGGAAAGTATCCGTATCAGGTGGAATTACAACAAGTTCTGCATCCACATTAGCCGCATAAGCCCTGTATTCACCAAAATAAGGTGCAAAAGCAATTATCTCATCTCCGGGGTTGACAAACGCCTTAAAGAATGAGTTGATACCACCTGCTGCACCTACCGTCATTATTATATTGTTAAAAGAAAAATGTGTCCCGAACCTTCTGTTAAGAGAGTCTGCTATGGCCTCTCTTACATCTTCATATCCTGAATTGCTCATATATCCGTGGACAAATACGGAATCTTCTTCATTAATTATATCATGTATTGCCTTATTAACTTCCTTGGGTGCAGGAACATTAGGATTACCCAGACTGAAATCATATACCTTATCTGCCCCATATATTCCCGCAAGTCTTCTTCCTTCCTCAAACATTGCCCTGATTACTGAGCTGTTATTAACCAGATTAACCATTTTATCTGCAATCATTGTTACTACCTCCAGACTATCTTTAGTACATTAGTATATTCCTTTGGCGTATTAAAAACAAGAAAAAATATTACTTGGATTTCCGGTGTTGTATCGTAAAACATCATTGTATAATTACTTCTGTTATTCCCCGTCTATTTTACATAATAAACATAATTTTCTTTTCGTGGGGCAGGTGCATTTACAGGTTCGGCTGCGTATCCGATTGCACAGTGTCCGATACCCTCGTAGTTGCCCTCAATGCCAAGTTTTTTAAGAATATTTTTACCGAACCCGGATTCAAATTCTTCCTTTGCCCTATGAATCCATATACTGTTGATTCCAAGGCTTTCAGCTGCATTAAGAAGATTTCCCATAACAAGTGTACCGTCATATATGTAGGTTGGAATGTCTTTATCGGCAAGCACTATGAGAATCACGGGTGCACCGTAAAATGGGTCGCAATCAACTCCCATGATTCTTGCATTTTCCGCCGATATCTCGTCACGCAATTTTTTGTTGGATACTGCGATAATGATAGGGCTTTGTAGGCCCCTGCCTGTAGGAGCGTATGTTCCCGCTTTGACAATTGCCTGAACTGCCTCGTCCGATACCGGTTTTGCAGGGTCAAAATTTCTGCAGCTTCTTCTTGTTTCCAATACTTTTAATGTGTCATTCATTTAACAATTCTCCTTTGGAATAGCAGTTTTACCTTTCTTTTTAATAGGATTATCTGCAAAATTTTCAAAATCATTTCTCACTTCACGGAACACTTCAATAAGCTTAGGTGAAAAAACGCCGCATTCTCCGCCTACAATCATATTGAATGCCTGATCCTTTGAGTATGCACTCTTGTAGCAGCGCTCGCTGACAAGGGCATCATATACGTCAGCAAGAGAGACAATCTGTGCCGAAACAGGGATGTCCTCACCTTTAAGTCCGTCAGGATAGCCTTTCCCGTCATAACGTTCGTGATGGTATCTCACTATCTCCATACTGATTTTTTTGAACTTAGGCTCCCAGTCCTTACCCATTTTCTCAAGTATTTCACATCCTCTTATAGTATGGGATTTCATACATTCAAATTCATCTTTGGTAAGTTTTCCCGGTTTTAATAAAATACTGTCAGGGATTGCAATTTTACCTATGTCATGCAATGCACTTATGTCAACGATGGTTGCTACCGTATCTTTGTCGAGATTGTATTCCGGATATTGTATACTGAACTTTTTTGCGAGAATCTTTGTGTAACCCTTAACACGCTGGATATGTTCACCGCTTTCCAGATTACGGTATTCAACAATATTTCCAAGCATATCTATTATTTCCTGATTTCTTTTCTGCAATTTTTCAGCCTGTATCTTTAAAGTGTTGTATGCCTTTCTTAAAATAGAGGTCTGTTCTTTAACTTTTTCTTCAAGTTCGTTTTTGTAAGCATAATGATTAACCACATTCTGCACACGCTTTGTTACAAGTACGGAATTAAAAGGGCGGCCAATAAAATCTGATACGCCATAATCAAAACATTTCTTTTCATTCTGAACGCTCTTTTCACCGCTTATTACCAGAATAGGGACCTTGTCCATTATATTAATTTTCTGTAATTCCTCAATAAATGTAAACCCATCCATTACAGGCATAACAAGATCAAGAAGTATTGCGGCAATATTGGTCATCTCATGACGTACAATGTCCAAAGCCTCCCTGCCATTTTCTGCCTCCAGAATATCATATTCTTCACATAAGATATCTTTTAACAATTCTCTATTCAATTGTGTATCATCTACGATTAATATTTTATCTTTCATAAGGTCCTTCTCCTCTATACCTATATAATATGATACATCCGAATTCTTTTCAAGACAAGTATATTTATCCCGGCTGTGACTTTACTAATCACATCTTTTGCATAACATAAAAAAAAGAGCCATCACTGACTCTTTTAAACTTCATTATTAACTTGCGAAATCACTTCAGAGGAGATATTTTACCGGATTCGTGAATTAACATTATTTTTTTCATATGGACCGCAAGCAGGATAAATATTGCTCCACCGGTAAAAATCCATGATGCAATGTAGACATTCATCAACATGGTGTAGGTAGGTACAAGCCTGAATACGGTCACAAGCCATATAATCCTGAAAACAACGGTTCCGAGGATAGTGATTATCGCAGGTCCTAATGACTTACCCATTCCTCTTAAGGCAGCACTTTCTACTTCGTAGGTTGCTGTAAGCCCTTCAAGAGCACATACATGATGCATCCTGATTAAACCAAATGCCGCAATTGCAGAACTTGTGGTGTATATACTTACGAAAAAATCATCCCATATCATAAATACCACAGCAAGGACTTCCGTAAAACATATTCCAAATGCCATACACTGCCAGAATATTTTTTTACATCTTTTAATATTGCAGGCTCCGAAATTCTGGCTTATGAAAGTTACGGCAGCCTGTGCAAAGGCATTGGATATGTCATAAGTAAAATACTCAAAATTAAGTGCCAGGGAAGAACCTGCTATTGCATCCTCTCCGAAAGAATTGATTCCGCTCTGGATAAATACATTGGATATCGAAAAAATCGCGCCCTGAACACCCGCAGGTATTCCAATTTTTAAAATATTTTTAAGATATTTACTTTCTATTCTCATATTCCTGAAGCAGAATTTGAACTCATCTTTTCTTCTGCAAAGGTAAACCATAACAAGAATTGCACTTAATACATTGGAAATCAGGGTAGCAATTGCCACTCCTGCCACTCCGAGTTTACAACATATTACAAGAAAAAGATTAAGCGCAACATTAACAACACCCGTGATTATCAGGTAAAACATTGGTCTTCTGGTATCGCCAAAGCTTCTCAAAATGGCGGCTCCGAAATTATAAATCACCATAAACGGTATACTTATAAAATATATCCTTATATATAATAAAGCCTCCGGCAAAACGCCCTCAGGGGTTCCGGATATTTCAAGTATGACTTTTGCCGTTCCGATTCCGATACCCATTAGCACAATTCCAAGTATTGCCCCAAAGGTCATAATCGTATGCAACATTCCGTTTATGTCATCCCTTCTTTTCTGCCCGATAATGGTGGCAAGGGATGCGTTAGGGCCTACGGAAAGACCTACAATAAGGTTAACAAAAATTCCTACAAGTGCAACACAGCTTCCTACTGCTGCCATTGCATTGCCCTTTGCAAACCTTCCCACTACCGCAACATCTGCTGAATTAAAAAGCTGTTGTAAAATACTGCTTAATGCCAACGGAATGGCAAACATAATAAGTTTGCCCGCCGTTTTTCCGTTTAACATATCAAGTTCTTTTGTATTTTTCTTACTCATTTATTGCTGTCCTATTCAGATATGAAAAATATTAATTAAAAGCAGTCTCGCAAGTCCATAATATGTCACAACTGCTACAAGGTCATTAATTGTAGTGATAAGCGGGCCCGAGGCAACCGCAGGGTCAATGTGAACCTTGTGGAAAAACATAGGAATTATGGTTCCTACAAGACTTGATATTACCATCGCAACCACAAGTGATATTCCCACACAGCCTGATATAAGGAATGCGGACATCCATACATACTTTTTGAAAAAGTGAATATAAAAACCAAGTATGACAAACGTCATTAGACCAAGACTTGCACCATTAAGCAGTCCTATCTTCATCTCTTTGAACAAAAGTGCCATTTTTTTCTTCGCATCAATATTTTCATCCATAAGAACACGGATAGTTACGGCAAGGGACTGTGTTCCTACATTGCCTGCCATATCAAGTACAAGAGACTGGAAGCATATTACTACCGGCAGTATTGCCACTACCGATTCAAACATTCCCACAACAGAGGATACTGCCATTCCAAGGAATAAAAGAATAATAAGCCATGGCAGTCTTTTTTTAATACTTACAAAGGTCTTTTCCTTTAAATCATCCTCGGATGTAAGACCTGCTAACTTCGCATAATCATCACCCATGGCATCGTCAACCATTTCAACAATATCCGTTGATGTAACAATACCTGCGATTCTGCCCTCCATTGTAAGGACAGGGATGGAATCTTCCTCGTATTCTGTTATCTTTTCAATGCAGTCACTTACTTTTTCTTTTTCAAAAACATAAGGATAAGAACTGCTTATAATATCCGAAAGGTTATCGTTTTCCCTTGCGATTATCAAATCTTTAAGTTCTATGGTTCCAGCGAATTTACCGTCTTTGTCAACAACATAGATGGTTGAAATGTTGTCATGCTTGCCTGCCTGACGGACAAGTTCGCTCATTGCACCTCTTATTGTCAGGTCATCGGTTATACTTACGTAATTATTGGTCATCCAGCTGCCGATTTCATCTTCTTCATAAGAGAGAAGTTTTCTTACGTCTTTACCTGTGACCTCATCAAGGTTATTGACAATCTCATTCTTTTTGTTTTCAGACAAATCGTCAAGTACATCCACTGCATCGTCCGCATCCATGTAGGACACGACTTTGGCTGCTTTATCAATCGTAAGTTCTTCCAGATATTTCTGTACATCATCTATATATGAAAAAATCTCGGCGACCGTCTGTATGTCTAATATATTATATAGCTTTGCTCTTTCCTGTCCGCTCAACTGCGTTATTGCCTCGGCAATATCTTTTTCATGATAATCTGACAGTAAATCCTTTAATTTGTCTGCATCCTTGGTTGAACGGATAATTTTTACAATCTCTTTAACATAATCTCTGATCATTGCTATACCTCCTTAATTGCATAAAAATAACATTGCACATACGATATGCAATGTCTAAAAAGGTACACAACAATACAGAATGAAACTACCTGACTTCTACGGGTAGCTGCATTCCTGTCTCATATCTTTGTACATTGCATATCTTACTACTTCGACCTATATCGCAACTATCCATAGAATTCACCTCGTTTCATATTATTATCTAATTTCGCCGTCATTATAGCAAAAGAATTTTATATATGCAAGAAAAAAAATATATTCCTGTAAATTAAGACAGCGCCACTTTTTTATCTGAACGGCTCGGGATATACACGGGGTTCGTCCATCATTTTACGCCATTCCATATGTTTTAACTTAATTACCTTATCAAGTGCAACCACATCCGGTTCTTCGTCAACTCTGAGATATGATTCCGGCATAGGTGTAGCAGCAAGACCCGCCAACTGTGACATAATTACCTGTGCCTTAACCAGTGCTTCCGAATATATCTTGCTTTCAAGTCCTGTCGCGCCGGTAAAAATACTTATGTTCACGGGCTTTCCGTACATAATTACTTCAACTCCCACATAGGTACAATTAGTAACTGTGGCTGTTCTTCTCGTATCTCTTGTCTTTTCTTTACCAAAAAGGACACCGCCTGCCGCCGCACCCGCAATGCCGTACATCGAACCTCCTGCAAGCGCCCCGCCAATCGATGGCTTAAATTTCGTCTTAACACGTCCTGATGTAACCGTACTGTTACTTATATTTGTAATAAGCCTGGCATTTCCTATATTTTCAAAAAGATAATCCGTTCCGTTAATCCTGATTTTGCCCTCTGTACGGTTCACAATAATATTTTTCTTATAGAGAGGTTTCCATCTGGCTTCCTGAAGCTGCTTAATGACTTTAAGCCTTGCTTCGGACAGGCTTTTCTCTTCAAATTGCAGTTTCTTAAGTTTCTTATCGTACTGCTTATCAGTCCTACGTCTGATTTTTTTATTGACTCTTTCACGATATTTTAAGTTGTTTTCGTATTTAAAACGTTTCTTTTCTTCGTTCATAAAAGCCACCCCGCTTGTTTATCTATACATATCTTACATTATTCCTTGTCCCAAAAAAAGGACAGGTCATCAAGAACCGAGCCTTCACCAAGGTTTTTTTCATATAAAACACTGTCTTTTACGCTGAAAAATCTGCGGTTACCGTTCTCATCTTCAAGAGTAACCGTAACTTTTGGGGTCTCACCATCTTTAAGTTCTTCGCAGCCGTAATCGCCGTCAAAAATATTAAGTATTTTCCACATATTGACCTCCTTGGATTATTAATATAATAGATAAATTTCCGACTTTTTTCAAGGAAATCCTGCAACAAACAAAAAACAACTGCGGGATATACCCACAGCTGTTTTTCGTTATTTATTATTCTATCAATCCGCTCTCTTTTAAAAGTATTTCAACATCGGTTCCTTTTACCTTCTTCAAAACGGTTTTAAGAAGCATTTTTTCTTTTATCGTAAGCGGTATATCCGTAACCGGTTTTTTGTCTATTGCGTAATAGCATGCTCTCAGAAGTTCGCGGACATCGTATTTGCTGCCCCATACCTCAGGCACACCTCTGTCTATGTCAAGAAGTGTATACACGCTTTCCATTCCTGTTCTCATGGAATACTCTATTGTAAAAATAGTGTCCCTAGGTGTCTCTGTAAACTGTCCTAAAAATGCGAAATTGACTGCACCGTCAGGTACCACATGAGGACGGTCCTCATTTTTTCTTGGCTGGAAAAATGCGTTGATATATGGCATAAAGCAGGTTGTGGTGTTACAGCTGTCTGTTGCCAGAGTCTCTATTTCATCCTCAGGTATACCGATATGATAAAGCCACTCTTCGCAGACTTCTTTGCCCGTACATTCACGCATAGGTTTTTTAACATAATTTCCCTCTTTATTGGTATTCAGTGCATAAAGCCATACAAGCACCATATCAGGGTTCTGGGATTTAAACTGTGGCTGACGGTTAATTGTCCATGACAAATACCAGTTGTCCATACTGTCTTTTACCGTGACAATACCGCCTGTTGTAACTTTACCCTCCCTTGGGTCCCTCTTGCAGACATCAATTATGTGTTTAATTACTTTCTCATCCGAGGTAGCAACGGTGGCACTCATCCAGTTAGTTGCTTCAATGTTGTTGCAGAAAGCATCCGGATTGCCGTATTCTCCTTGTACAGCCTGTTTTGCTATGTTTTTCCACATATCCCATGAATCACCTCTGCCGTCCTTCAGGTTAGAAAGGTCAGGTGCATGATTCTGGTCTCCGTAACAGGTTGTATCGGTACAGCAGCCGTTGGTAATAAAGACAAGGTCATCTTCTATTAAATCAATGGTCTGTTCTTTACCGTCTTTATTGTAGACAATCTGTTTCGCTATTTTTTTGCTTCCTACAGTTTCGATAATTACATTTTTAACATCCATGCCATATTCAATTTTTACACCATGGCTTTCAAGATATTTTACAAGTGGAAGAATAAGGCTTTCATACTGGTTGTACTTTGTAAATCTGAGTGCGCTGAAATCAGGAAGTCCGTCAATATGATGGACATATCTGCAAAGATAACGTTTCATTTCAAGGGCACTTGACCAACGCTGGAAAGCAAACATTGTCTGCCAGTAGAGCCAGAAATTGGTTTCCCAGAAGCTGTCCGGCAGAACCTCCGATATTTTCTTTCCCTCCAGATCTTTTTCAGGTGTTATAAAAAGTTTTGAAAGAGCAAGTGCAGACTCTTTATCAAGTCCGAATTTCTTGTCTGTATGTGCGTCCTGTCCGCGTTTTACCGTTGCCCTGCAAAGGGAATAGTTAGGGTCATGCTTGTTAAGCCAGTAATATTCATCGAGAACGGATGCTCCCGGTGTTTCAAGTGACGGAACATCCCTGAACATATCCCACATTACCTCAAAGTGGTTATCCATTTCTCTTCCGCCTCTCATAAAGAAGCCTTTGGTTATATCTTTTCTTCCGTCACAGCTTCCGCCTGCAAGCTCTAATTTTTCAAGAAGATGTATGTGTTCCCCTTTCATCTGCCCGTCTCTCACAAGATAAAACGCTGCCGTCAGTCCTGCAAGACCTGTTCCTATAATATATGCTGATTTTTTATCTACCCCTGCCGGTTTTTCCGGATGTGCAAATGATTCATAAGTTCCTGCTGAATAATACATAATGAGTACCTCCTGCTGTTTTTTATTTTGTAATTAGATTGTACCTATATTCAGTTTGCACCGCCATAATCAAAAAAATACCCATGATAAATAATTTATCACAGGTAGAAAACTGTTGTTTTTTTTATCAAATCCCACTGTTTGATTAAATTTTAAATCTGTCTAACGCCATCTTAAGCGAGTCTTGTATTACAAGTGCGAATCTGTGGACTATTTTCTCCGGGGCTTCTTTCATATCATCTTTTATCCAGTCTAACATAAGGCCTATAAAGCTGTAGGAATATACCCTTGCTATAAATTTTTTATCTTCTTCGCGTACCTTCATATCAACGGATTCTTCATCTATAACTCCCATCAAAAGATTGTCTGTAAGGGATTTTAGGTATTTTTCCACCTGTTCCCTGTCAACACAGTGATACACGTTCATTATAAAAGGTTTATTTTCCTGAATTGCCTTAAAAATCTGTATAAATCCCTGCTGCCATGTATCATGCGTCTTTTTTTCTTCCAGAGCTTTTCTTGCGTCTTCAAGGCAGGACCACTCCACAAGGTCATAAATATCCTGAAAATGATAGTAAAACGTCATTCTGTTAATTCCGCAGTCCTCCGCAATATCACTTATTGTTATTTTATTAAGAGGTTTCTTTAACAAAAGATTTTTTAATGACTGTTCAAGTGCCCTTTTTGTAATTTGTGACATATCAACACTCCTTGCCTTTAGTAGTATTTCGTGATTCCATTCCTGCGGGTATCCGTACTTCTCAATTATCTACGGTATCTCATCATAAATAAAATATATTGTATTTTTATCAAACTCGTCAATATCTATTTTGATAAAAGCCGGGTTTTCATACCAGGATGATAAAAAAGGACATTCCCCCACGACCATATATTGCGGAATCTGCCTTGTAATTGTTCCGCCTTTTTTTCAGAAATTCCCGTCTCAGAATATCTTCGTAATAACGGCGTTTTTCAAGATATTCTTCGTTTCTTTGATTGCAGAAGGCGTTGCTTTTCTCTGCCTTGAGTCTTTGCATTATCTTTTCCGCTTCTTCATCAGGTAATTCGGATATGTTTTTAAAGGGACCTAAATCACGGTCATAGTAATGGTAAATGTGCATGAGTGCCTCCTTTGGGAATTTATGAAAATTTTATAGTTTATCTATAGATTTATATCTAAAATTGTGTATAATAAAATTAATAAATGACACAGGCTCACTTGCTGAGGGAATCATATCGGCTGATTCGGGCACTCCCCTGTCTAAAAAATAATCGTGAACGATTGCCGGTAACAAAGCTCTTGGATAATCCCAAGGGTTTTTGTTTTAATAAGGAGAAAATCATATATGAATATCACAGACATTCAATTATGTGCTGATTTCTTTCAAGAAAACTTTCTGAAGACTTTCTACTTTGTCATAACCTATAACGGAAATAGTTTTATTCTGATAGGAGAAAAATCAAATTTTCCCCATCTGATGGGAATTCCAAACAGAACCTATAAGTCAAACGGTTACAACAAACCCCAATATCTCTTCAATGATCTCATTAACCGAAATCCTATTAACACATCCATTATCCCTAATAATATATCAGCCACATCCAAAATGTATAAAAAAGTCTTAAATTTCACAAAAAGTACGGATATTTTGTGGAAAAACAACGGTCCATTGACTATCAACTACAATCCCACACTAAGCAATTCCAGATTAAACAATGTTGATGTTCTACTTACTGATATTGCCACAGGATATATGTTAGGCTGGGTATCCAATAACAAAATTGCGGTCAATGGCAACATTAATATGGAAAAATTCTGTATATGTACGTGGATTGATGAAAGTGCCGGTTCACAACAGAGTAAGGAAAAATATATGCCCGGTCAGAATGTAGAACTGATTCGTTTTGTCTTTGCCCTTGATGAAAATTCAAAGCTAATCAGGAAGAAAGAATATACATATGACTACTTTCAGAAAAAATCAATTCTTCAATCATGCACAAGAAACAACGGAAATCTTTTAGTGGACACTATTAATACACCTTATTTTACCAAAATTGCCATATCAGATAAAATTCATTGTAAGATAAATGATATACAATATTAAATCTGAATTATTTTTTTATTACCGAAAATTCATCCATACCCTGTAACATTTTATTACTGATATATCCTATATTATCCATTTCCCCATCAAAAATCGACCCCCGCTCTATTTGCTTTATCCCCTCAAACATTGTAAAATATCCTCATACTTAACTCACAACTTTGAAAGGATAGGAATACATGAAGATAGTCATTGTGGGAGCGGGAGTGTCCGGGCTCAGTGCCGGTATTTTTGCCTTGAAAGCCGGTTACGAAGTTGAGATATATGAGAAAAACAATGTTGCCGGAGGCTGTTGTTCATCATGGAAACGTGGGGATTTTACCATTGACAACTGTATCCACTGGCTCACAGGGACCAAAAAGTGGACACCACAGTACAACGTGTGGAAAGAACTTGGCGTAATAAAAGATGACGAAGCTTTCATACAAAGAGAATCTTTTTACACCTCTGAGTATATGGGACAAAAAATCACTTTATGGAGAGATTTGGAGAGAACGCGTAAAGAACTGCTTGAATTATCACCCGAAGATGAAAAAGAAATTACCCGTTTTATCGAATGTGTAAAGCTGGGAGAAGGCTTACAGAATCCGACAGATGACCCTGCAGAGAAAAACAGCGTTTTCAAAGAAGTAACTTTTTCTCTTTCAAGAGCCGAGATATTAAAAAGTCTTTTTGTATACTCGGGAATCAGCATTGAAGAATTTACCAATAAGATTAAACATCCTCTCATCAAAAAAATGGCGGCAGATTTTATGTCAAAAGATTATGAAGCTTTGTGGCTTCCGATGGCATATTCCTTTTTTGTTGCTGGAAACGGAGACATTCCAAAGGGAGGTTCAAAAGAAATCGCAGACAGACTTGTTGCAACCTTTAAATCCCTTGGCGGCAGGCTTTACCTGTCCACACCTGTTAAGACGGTTTCAATCTCCGATAAAAAAGCTAAAATTCTGAAACAGATTTTTGTACCGTCAGGTAAAAATTTTTTCAAGCCTAAGAAAATCAAAGTCCGCAGTGCTGACGGAGTAATCCTTGAAAACGACAGTTTTGTCCCTGCCGATTACATAATATGTGCCTGTGACATTCACTACACCTACTATCACCTTCTTGGCAAAAAATACCTGTCAAAGCCGGTTTCAAAAGCTTATGCCAACCGCAAAAAGAATATAATATACAGCTCTTTTCAGGTTGCATTTGCTGTAGACGGCGAATTCAGGGAAATTGACGATACTCTTTATTTTGACTGCGATACCATTGATGTCGGAATGTCAAAACATAACCGTTTATGTGTAAAAAATTACCGCAACTATGGAGACTACATTGCTCCCGCAGGCAAAACCGTAATCCAATGCAGTATAATCCAATACAGAAAAGATTCCGAATTCTGGATTAAGTTACATGAAAACCCTACATTGTATTCAAATTATAAAAATAACATAGCCACGGCGATTAAAAATCGGATTGAGACAAAGTTTCCGCAATATGAAGGAAAATTAAAAGTCCTCGATATATGGACACCTTACTCTTACAGTTCAAGAAATCATTGCCATATGGGAGCATATATGCGTTTTATTACCAAGGTAATTAACCCAAGGATAATTATTTCTTCCGATGTTAAGAAACTTTCTAATGTTTATCTAGCAAGCCACTGGCTTAGATATCCCGGTGGTCTTCCAACCGCCGCAACAATGGGCAAGGTTGCCGTTGATAAAATTGTTCTCACAGAAAAGGAGCATGCGAATTAACGCATGCTCCTTAGTTGATTATATTTTATTCTGTTCTAACATAATTCCTATATATTTATTTTATATATGCCTTCAGTATAGCGTGGTCTGGCAG
>OHMI01000569.1_pt1 | contig 13802 bp, 9 predicted proteins | sample 1569271 | NCBI WGS metagenome assembly OHMI01 (sample SAMEA3879529, study PRJEB24766) | human gut metagenome | biome: human-associated habitat; feature: feces | place: USA | collected 1985/1987
TTTCGCATGGGATTCTTACCGCCGTTTCGTACAAATGTATGGTGACGTGGTGCTGGGCATGAAGCCGACCAATAAGGATGACATCGATCCGTTTGAAGCTATCATTGAAGATGTCAAGAAAGCCAAAGGCGTTCGTCTGGACAACGAACTGGATGTAGACGATCTGAAGGAACTGGTAGTCCGTTTCAAAGCTGCCGTAAAAGCCCAGACAGGAAGCGACTTCCCCAACAATGCATATGAACAGCTCTGGGGAGCCATCTGTGCTGTATTTGACTCCTGGATGAACGAACGCGCCATCCTGTACCGCAAGATGGAAGGAATTCCGGTAGAGTGGGGTACAGCGGTCAATGTACAGGCCATGGTATTCGGTAACATGGGCGATACGTCTGCAACAGGTGTCTGCTTCTCACGCGACGCCGGTACAGGTGAAGATCTGTTCAACGGTGAATACCTGATCAATGCACAGGGAGAAGACGTTGTGGCAGGTATCCGTACACCGCAGCAGATCACCAAGACCGGATCTCAGCGCTGGGCAGCCTTGCAGGGTATTTCTGAAGCTGACCGTCTGGCCAATTATCCGTCAATGGAAGAAGCCATGCCTGAAATCTATAAGGAACTCGATGCTTTGCAGACCAAGCTGGAAAACCACTACCACGACATGCAGGATATGGAATTCACCGTGCAGGAAGGTAAGTTATGGTTCCTGCAGACTCGTAACGGTAAACGTACCGGTGCCGCCATGGTACGCATTGCCATGGAAATGCTGGAACAAGGCTTGATCGACGAAAAGACAGCCATCAACCGTTGCGAACCGAACAAGCTGGATGAACTGCTTCACCCCGTATTCGATAAGGAAGCTCTCCGCAAAGCCAAAGTGCTGACCCGCGGTCTGCCGGCTTCTCCGGGTGCCGCTTGTGGCCAGATTGTATTCTTCGCCGAAGATGCCGGACGCTGGCGTGCCGACGGCCGTCGTGTCATCCTGGTTCGTATCGAAACTTCTCCGGAAGACTTGGCCGGTATGACCAGTGCAGAAGGTATCCTGACAGCTCGTGGCGGTATGACCTCACACGCAGCCGTTGTAGCCCGTGGTATGGGTAAGTGCTGTGTATCAGGTGCAGGTGCCATCAACGTTGACTACAAGGCACGTACCGTAGAAATCGACGGTCTCGTCCTGAAAGAAGGCGATTACATTTCCTTGAACGGTAGTACCGGTGAAGTATATGCCGGACAAGTTCCGACACGTGCCGCCGAAGTATCCGGCGACTTCGCCAAACTGATGGCATTGTGTGACAAATACACCCGCCTGACCGTACGTACCAACGCCGATACTCCGCACGATGCAGAAGTAGCCCGCAAGTTCGGTGCTACCGGTATCGGTCTCTGCCGTACAGAACACATGTTCTTCGACAACCAGAAGATTGTAGCCATGCGCGAGATGATCCTGGCTCCGGATGTAGAAGGACGTAGAAAAGCATTGCAAAAACTCTTGCCGTTCCAGAAGGCAGACTTCAAGGGTATCTTCAAGGCAATGGACGGTTGTCCGGTAAATATCCGTCTGCTCGACCCGCACGATGCAAAAGGTCAGCAGGAAATGGCAGAAGCTATGGGTGTAACCATCGAATACATCCGCCAGCGTGTAGAAAGCCTGTGCGAACACAACCCGATGTTGGGTCACAGAGGTTGCCGTCTTGGTAACACTTATCCGGAAATCACCGAAATGCAGACCCGCGCCATCCTGGGAGCAGCTGTAGAACTGAAGAAGGAGGGCTACGACCCGCATCCGGAAATCATGATTCCGTTGATCGGTATCCTGTATGAATTCGAAGCTCAGGAAAAGGTAATCCGCGCTACTGCCAAGGAAGTGTTCGAAGAAGCAGGCATCGAAGTTCCGTTCAAGGTAGGTACCATGATCGAAATCCCGCGTGCCGCCCTGACCGCCAACCGCATCGCTTCACGTGCTGAATACTTCTCATTCGGTACCAACGACTTGACTCAGATGACTTTCGGTTATTCACGTGACGATATCGCTACCTTCCTTCCGGTTTACCTGGAAAACAAGATTCTGAAGGTAGACCCGTTCCAGGTACTCGACCAGAACGGTGTTGGTCAGCTCATTCAGATGGCCGTAGAAAAAGGTCGCTCTGTACGTCCGGATTTGAAATGCGGTATCTGTGGCGAACACGGTGGTGAACCTTCATCTGTGAAGTTCTGTCACCGCGTAGGATTGAACTATGTATCTTGCTCACCGTTCCGCGTGCCTATCGCTCGTCTGGCTGCCGCACAGGCTGCAATAGAGGAATAATCCCCGAAATAATTGAATCTTAATAACAGGCTGTAACTCACTGCTTTTGCGGTAGTTACAGCCTGTCTTGCGCTTGGACAGTTCGTACACTTGATAACAAAAAATAAGCCGAATAAACAATACCTGCATACACCGCGAATACACTTTTGAACTTTACAGTTAGTTTTAAGGTTAGCTGTTGTGTGTTTATAGTTCCTACGTCAAAATTAGATTTTTTAACCTGGCCAGGGAAATTTTAAATCTCATCGTAGAAATTTTATACTGCAAAGATCCCCCCGTCCAAGTATTACCCCAAAACAGGTAGGGCTAAGGTGTGGAAATCTGTTAATAAAAAGAAGTTTTATCCCCCTACCAGTCACGCTTCAAGGCCCAGTCCGAAATGTCGCCTACATACCCTGCAAAAATATTTTTCCGGGAAACCGAGGAATAACCAAAAATTATACTTACATTTGCCACGACTCAAAAATCGAATTCTATCTAGAAAAGTTAGACAACAAATGATGGTCAAAGAAGCGAAACAAACAAAGAATCATGTAACCCCTCCGGTCTTGCGGAGGCTTCCTTCCTTGTAAGGACATGCGTTTTTTATTGCTATCGGGAGATAGCAGTGTTTGTTGTGCTCTTTGACATGCCAGTACACTGACCTCCACTTCAACGGGGAAGCGGAGGTACTCTGTTTATTCCGGGCACTTCTGCTCCGGAATTATTTTTTATCGTTTTCCATCTCATTTTAATCATTTGTTGTTTTTATGAATACTCCCATTTTACGTGTTATGCGTACCGAAGGCGACAGCCTCAACGCACCTGAATATGCCGACAACCTGTTGGCCGTGGAAATCTTGTTTCCTGAACTTCCGGCAGATACCACCGAAGTGTCTGTCCGCATTTACTCGGCCGATTACCGGCTGATGGGCTCGGATGTGTGTCAGCCCTCATCCCAGAAAAAAAATCCGAAAATCCGTCTGAATGTCTGCTCCGAAAGGGAATGGAAAATGGGCGACTATCATGTATTTGTCTACCGCAACGGAAGTCCGCTCTGGTTTGCCTCCGGATTTCTGGTCTTCGAGTTCGAGGAATGGAAGAAAATGCCGTTGCAGCGTCTTGAAAAAGACCCGGACAAACGCTACTTCGCAGAGAAGCTATGCCTGAGCGAATGGTGGCCGAAAATCGGTCAGCTCCCCTTCCAGACAGACTTTATCGAGGACGTCATCCGGAAACTCCGGTCGCATGACGGAAAGAAGGCTCCCTGCCCTCACTGGCTCGTCGTCTGCGAGGACACGAAAGGCAAGGCTTTCGCCTCCGTCCTGCTCCCCAAACACTTCTGCGACAACCAGCCCGAAGCGCGCTATGTCCTCCCTTTAGAACACCTGGTGTCGGGCGCTATCCAATGGGAACACCTGAGCGCGGAAATCGGCCAGAGCAAGGTGGTCGTGGTAAGGATAGCGGAATTGCCTTACAATGACCGGACCGTAAACCTGCTGTCCCTGTTTGCCTCTGTGCTTTCGTGCGGACACTTCCGGGGCGTCACCTTCCTTTTCCAGGGAACGGAAAAGGCGGTGAAAGAGCTGCGCCTGCAATGTACACTGATGGACGCCCTGTTTACCGACGAGCAGACGTTCCACGTACAGACAGACGGGATTCAGGAACTGATTGCCCGCCTCGAAGGACAGTCCGACGAAGCCTGCCACTCCGAATGGAACGATCCGTCTGAACAAAGCGCCGAACAGCAACTCCAGCAGATGGTGGGACTCCGACGTCTGAAAGAGGACATGGAGGAAGCCCGGATGATGGCTCTCTTCCTCAAGGAGAGGAAAGAGTTATGCCTCGAACGACAGGGCGAAAGTCGTCACCACATGCTGTTCCTGGGAAATCCAGGTACCGGAAAGACCACGGTAGCCCGACTGGTGGGACAGATGTATCACCACATGGGACTGCTCTCCAAAGGCCATACCGTAATTACCTGCCGGACCGACCTGATAGGCGAATACATCGGCCAGACGGAGAAGCGCATGAAAGGCGTGCTGGAGGAAGCCAGAGGAGGGGTCCTGTTCATCGACGAAGCCTATACCTTGGTATCGCATGAAAAGGAATCGAACGATTACGGCAAAGAAGTCATCCATGCCCTGCTTACGGTACTTTCTGAGCCGAATCCGGATATGATTATCATCCTGGCCGGATATGAAGACAAGATGAAGGCCCTGCTCCAGACGAACCCCGGACTGAAGGACCGGTTCCCCCTGCAATTCCATTTCGACGATTATTCTTCCGACGAATTGCTGGAGATAGCGCACCGGACCCTGAAAGCCCGGAACTTCGCGCTGACAGAGGAAGCCGACGAGCATCTGAAGGCCGTGATTGAAAAGGCTTCTGCCCAACGCGACGGACATTTCGGAAACGGCCGATGGGTACACAACCTCATCGAACAGGGCCTGATCAAAAGCATGGCCAGACGGGTGATGTCCCTCCCCTCTTCTTCCGCTCCCGACCGGGAACTCTTCAGTACAATCGAGCTCAGCGATGTAGAGGATGCCGAACGGCGTTTCCTGAGCCCCCGGGAGGCCAAACTCACACCTTCTTTCCCACGCATCGGTTTCCGTGCCTGATGCCTGCCCCCGACGGGCGGAAAATGGAATGCCGTGTACGGACAATAAAAAAACGTCCGGACGTTTTCACATAAACGAACGGACGTATGGATTGAAACGTCCGTTCGTTTTTCTGGTATCCGTAATTATCAGAATGTCACGGCATTCATCATCTTGTCCACCAACATACCGTCGATAGGCTGCAAGTTGTATGTATAGTCCTTCTTGGCCTTGAAACGGATAAGCAGCAACTGGTTGTCGCCTTCCAGGTAAGGCTGCTCACCGATGTTGACAAAGGTAGGATACAACGCCTTCACGCCGTTGGTATGCAGACGGTCGTTCGTCATGTTCTTCATGGCTTCGATGCCCGGAGTATCGATACCCAGGTATTCCAGTTCTTCCGGATTATACGGAAGCGCGAAGCTGAACGCATTGACCGAACGGAGTCCCTTACCGCTGACTTCCAGTGTCACGGTCTCGCCGGCACGGTAAGTCTTCTTCTGCGGAGTGATGACCAGCGAACCTGCTACCGGCGGAATCTGACGGCTACTTACACCCGATTCCAGTTCGATACCTACGGCCGAAATGTCGTAAGCGTCTATCAGACCGTTTTCGTTCAGGTCGCCCTTGCTGATGTAGCCTTCGTAATCGGAATCACCTTTCCGCAGACCGGTATAGTTCATGTACGAAGTCAGGTCGTTATGATCTATCTTCTTATAGTTGTTGATGTCGCCCGGAATGAAGGTGTCTGTACCCGGTACGCGGAAGACATAGAGTTCACGGCCGGAACCGAAGTTACCTACCTCCTGGCTGACAGCTATCTTGATGTAGCGGGCCACCGGTTGCGTAGTGAAGGTGAAATGTTTCACATCGCCACCCTGCCAGTCGAAGGTGCCGGCAGAAGTCCAGTTTGTACGGTCCATGCTATAGAATACTTCGCCCTTCTGCAAGGTTCCGTTTCCACCGTCCAGACGAGGCAGGTAATCGAAACGGTCGAGGGTATTGATGCTCTTCAGGTCGATAATCAGATCGAACGGTACAGCAGCCTTGCTCCATTCGGTATGCCAAGCATCGGTTTCGTCGAATTGAACAAGCGGCGTACAGGTTGTCCCGGCTGGTTCGGACAAGAGGTTTCACCCTTGATACCGCGGATAGCGAATTCCAGCGGGTCGGACTTGGTCTTTCCGCTGAAGCTGCTCCACTCGGACGCGCCCGAAGCGTTGACCGAACGGATACGGAACGAATAGTCTGTCTCTACCTTCAGGTCTTCGAACGTGAAGCTGTTCTGGCGGATGGTAGAATAAATCATGCCTTCGGATTCGATTTCATAATAATCAGCTCCAGGTACCGGTTCCCAGGTAGGAGTCAGGGTATAGGCTCCGGCATTTTCATCGGTAATCCGTGCCTGAGGTGCCTGCAAGGCTCCAGTCTGCTTCAGGAGTCTGTCGGCCGGCGCAAACGCAAAGCCTTTCATTTCTACCTGTACCCTATCAGCGGTCACATCTACCGCATGGAGCTTGACGTGTACCACCGGATTCTTCCGGATCTGTACGGAAGCGAAATCGGAACCTTGTGTCGCGAAGCGGTTCAGTTCCGGCGCTTCTTCGTAATAATAGACATCGGTACCCTGCTCGAATGCCTCGCGGGAAGAAACGGCCTGTAGCTTGACGCTCTTCTTGCCGATACGGGCTACCAGCGATTTCGGAGCCTGAGTGACGTTGATACGCAGTTCCGTCACACGTTCCTTCACCATTCCGTCATACATGCCTTCGGTCGGTTCGATGGTAACCGTTACCTTGTCGCCCTCCTGCTCGGAACTGATGCGGGTAACCGTAGAGTAACCTTCCCGATAGGCTTCCGTGGTTCCGTCGTCGTCGTATTCAACGAAAGATGTCTTTCCCTGCGGATAGATTTCATAGATACGCAGGTCTTTCGGCCATTGGCTCACGTTGTTGTGTTCCTTTATTTCTTACCGTCCTCGAAGAGGATGCCTTTCTCCGCATCTTCCTTCCAATAGTCACGGTTGTAGGCATTGAGGTGTCCTTCGTAGAAACCGAATTTCGGCAACAGGACGGGATGACCGGTCAGCTGATAAAAGCTGTTGAGCAAAGATACCGGTGTATCGTCCAGCCAGAAGAAACAATCCAGGTAAGGAGTATCGTGAGTTAACAGCACTGTACCCGGACGGGAAGCGCCGAAATCGTATTTTCCGGGAGCGAAGGTATATCCCATCATACCGTAGCCGCGGGTAGACCAATAGAACGGAGTCGGCGAAGCCACACCCTCGTCGGTCCACTGGTTGGTATTGACAATTTCAATGGCTTGTCCCTTGTGTGAGAAACGGCCGTTCTGTACACCGCCGCCATAGAAATACTCATCAGGATTTTCTTTCAGGGTCAGAGTCACCTGCTGGCCGGTAAACTGAACCGGCGCGGTTTCTTCCACCACGGCTTTTCCACTGGCCAGATCGCGAATGCAGAACAATCCGCTCTGTTTGTCTATCTCCACCGCAATCAGAGGCGTACGGACGGTAATCTTCCCCTGTTCGTCCTCTAATTGTAACGTGCCCGGGTTCAGGCGAGGTCTGTCCACTAAGATCTGTGCTGGAGGTACCGCTTCCGGGTCACGGACAATCCCTCCGGCATTATCCTGGAAGAAACGTACCATGTTCTCGCCGTAGAAATCAAGCATCATGCGTTGCTGATTGGAGAACAATACTTCGACGGTCGTCGGATTGAGCAACGTAGCCCCACTCACAAGCGGTTGCTGTTGCCCTACTGCTGCCTGGATGGGACTGAACGGGACGGTTGCCCCTGCGGCCGGAGCCGCCAGACAGACAGGCAAGGTGAGCGCCAACGCCCACACTTTCGGTTCATTTTCATAGGGTCCTTTTTAGTTTATGAGTTTATCATAGTTCCGAATGGACAAAACTACAATTAAAATCCGTACCGCAAACGATTGGGGCCCAAAAGCCCAAAAAACCGGAACATCTATCTGACGTTTTTAACATTTCAGATGGATATTCCGGCCATTTATTAAGAATTTTAATTATTTAGGAATCATTCGGAAAATTTCTTTCCAGGGAAATAAGTTTCCATCAAAGCGATGAAATCGGCATCCCCTTTGAGTGAAGCCAGGTCGGCTTCCTCCTCCAGTTCCTGCCAAGTGATAGGATGACGGTTCATCAAGGCTGTCTTCAAGGCACAGAGGGCATCATCCTTACGGCCCGTCAAGGCATACAGACAGGCCAGGTTATAAATAGCACTGGTATCGCCTGCCAAGGCAACCACCTGCTTCAGCAACTCTTCTATCTGTGCGGCATCCTGGGTCAAAGTTCCTTTCAATCTGGCCAGGTCGGAGATAGCCAACGCATAATTATAAACAATGAACGCATTACCCGGCTGGAGCTCCATGGCCTTCTTGTATTTTGTCAATGACTCTTCAAACAGCTTTTCGTCCTTCCGGATGTCACCCTGCGCAGAAAGCGCATTTCCCCAGTTGTAATAGAAAGCCGGGAAGCCATCCTGCAATTCTACCGCTTTGGTAAACTTCTCGTAGGATTCCTCGAACAGCTTGTCATCTTCCTTCAGACCGGCCAGATCGGAAAGCGCGACTCCCCAATCATTGTAAGCCAACGCATTATCCGGTTGAAGCTCTACTGCCTTCGCGTATTTCTCGAAAGCTCCCTGGAAAACGGCCTCATCCTTTTTCAACATGGCCAGACGGGAAAGCAAGTTCGCCCATTTATAATATACCGGAACATAATCCGGATGAAATTTCTCTACAATCGCATATTTTTCTATCGCCTCAAGGAATACCGATTCGTTCCCTGTCATCAGTGCCAGCTCGGACAAAGCCATTCCCCAATTATCGTAAATGGCGGCATCCCGGGGAGCGTAACGCAAGGCCTGCATGTATTTCCGGAAAGCATCCTGGAAAATGCCCGGTTTGCCCATCACCTTCCCATAATCGGCCAATGCATTGGCCCAATTGTTCAACAACAGGGGATTCCGAGGTTCCAGGCTGACGGCCTTCGCATATTTCTTGAAAGCACGCTTGAAAAGGTTTTCATCCTTGCGCATCTTGGCCAATTCGAGCAATGTTTCTCCCCAATTGTTATAGGCCGGAGTATGACGCTTCTCTAGTTCGATGACCTGACTGTAACACACACATGCCTCCTCCAAACGGTTTGTGTGCTGGGCATGATATCCTTTTTCGAACCAATCCTGTGCGGTAGGTTTCTGTACCCGTTTCTGTGCGACAGCCGGTTCCGCTATTTTTTCATTCTGTTCGTCTTTCTGCATAATTTTAAATGGTATTAGAACGGACTTCTTGTCCTCAAAAAATTAATGGTCTCTCTAGGCAGCGACCCCATATCCAACCCGAAGAATGCGTCATTTCGACCAACCAGCAAGAATGAGGCCGCATGTTTCGAGTCCAAAAATACGCAAATATTCCATTCTACAAACTTCCAGTCAGAAGTTTTTTTTCTGACAAGCCGGGAGGAAAAAAGGCGGACAATTATTCTATGCATCCTTTAAAGGAATAGCTGTCAGACAAATAAACGGTATCCAACAAACGGATTCCGGTGGCCGTCCGGAAAATGCGTTCCCTGACTTTCCGGACAGCCTCTTCCGCCATGCCATCCTCATACAGATTGACCAGAAAATCGGCCTCGACCAGAATCTGATGGTCTATGCCGCCGATATCATGGTAAGTATGGTGATGCCCCACCAACCAACAGACACGCTCTATCTGTCCGGGCGTATAGCCTCCAGTCTTTTCCAGCAACGCCCGTGCCTCGGCAGGCCCTTCCTGCTCCTGATGTTTCCCGTCAGAGACTCCATATTTCTGTTCAGACAGGTGTATACCTATGTCGTGAACCACGGCCGCCGTTTCCAGCACGAACCGGGTTTCGGCATCAAGTCCTTCGCCCGTACCTATCAAATAAGAGAAATAATGAACCTTCATGAAATGCTGGATACGCTTGGCGTCGCCGGCATCATAGTCCATCATGTTACGAATCAATGCATTCAGTCTGTTATCCATATTTTCCGACATTTTTTCTGTTCATAGGTCCACGTACAAACCTTCAAAGCCCCCGAAACGGAGCATCCGTTACGGCTTTCATCCATATACCCGGCAAGCTTTCCCCGCCCCGCCATCGGCATATCCGCGCCGAAAAACATCAAAAAAGCCTCTGAAAACATTGTTTCCAGAGGCTTTTTCCTGCAAGTACACCCTCAGGGATTCGAACCCTGGACCCACTGATTAAGAGTCAGTTGCTCTACCAACTGAGCTAAGAGTGCTTCTTTGTTTTTGCGGTTGCAAAGGTAAGCGGTTTTATCGAAACCGCCAAACTTTTTTACATAAAAAATTACACTTTTTTACTATCTCTCTTTCTACCAGTCGTTTCCGGAAGGTAGAAAGAGAGACAAAAAACACGGTTTGCGTCTGTTTTTATTCACTCAGGCCGGCACTTACTTCATCGATGGTAGGATTATGGCAACTCATGCCACCGTCTACCACCAATGTCTGGCCCGAGATGTAACGGGCGTCGTCCGATGCCAGGAAAACAATGGTAGCCGCCACATCTTCGGCATTGCCCAAGTAAGGAACGGCATTGTATTTCTGGAAAACCTGACGGAGATTCTCCGGAATACATTCCAACGAAGAGGGAGTCAGTACCAGCCAGGGAGCCACGGCATTGCAACGGATTCCCGAACGTCCGTACTGACAGGCAATGTAACGGGTCAGGTTATTGACACCTGCCTTGCTCAATCCGTACAACGTTCCCCGGAAATCGCCCATCAGCGAACCGATGGAAGATACATTGACAATGGCTCCTTGCTTCTTTTCGGCCATCACCGGCAAAGCGGTACGCGAAATGGCCAGCATACTCTTCAGGTTGGTATGCATCACCTCGTCGAAATAATCCAAATCCAGACAGACTACATCAACATCCCGCTTCATATCGCCGATACCGACATTGTTCACCAGTACATCGATGGTACCGAAGTGAGCCAAGGTACGTACCACAGCGGCCTGACCGCTATCCAAATCTGCCGCATCATAGTACAAAGGCAATACTTTCTCGCCATCGGCGTTCAATGCTACGGCCAGCTTCTCGGCTGCCTCCAGGTTATAATCCGCGACGGCCACTTTTGCGCCTTCGCGTACCAGACGCTCTACGGTAGCCCGACCGATGCCCGAAGCTCCGCCGGTTACCAACGCTACACGATTGTTCATTCTTTCCATAATGTCTTGTTTAGTTCAGTCAGCGTATACAACAAAACATTTCCCAGGAAAGTTCGGGCGCTAAAAAGGTTTTAACGGTTGAGCAGCAAGTCTCTAAGAATGATATCCAGCCTCCTCTCGACCTCCTCGACAGGGATTCCGTGCCCCAATTCCTGACGGATGGAGGTCACCCCCTTATCGATGAAACCGCACGGATGAATGTAACGGAAATATTCCAGATCCGTGTTTACATTCAAGGCCAATCCGTGCATCGTGATGAAATGGCTGCTCCGTACTCCCATCGCACAGATTTTCCGCTCCTTCGGTGTTCCGGCATCCAGCCATACACCGGTAGCACCGGCCACACGCCCGGCCAGAATGCCATACGAAGCACAGACCCGAATAACCGCTTCCTCCAAGACATCCAGGTAAGACTTCAGCCCCAAATGGAGATCTTCCAGGTTCAGAATCGGATAACAGACCAGCTGTCCCGGCCCGTGGTATGTAATGTCTCCTCCACGGTCAATATGGAAGAGCTCGGCGTGGATGCGTTCCAACTGCTCGGGCGTCAACAACATATTCGTTTCTTTTCCATGCCGCCCCAATGTATAGACATGCGGATGCTGGCAGAAAATCAACCGGTTTTCATAAGGCAACCCCTTCTCACGGGCCATTACCAGCGAATCGAACAATTCGGTCTGCCGTTTCCAGGCCTCACCATAGGGAATCATCCCCCAATATTCTGTCTTCATAATCAGTCCTCCCAATACTGGCACTAGCCTGAACGCTTCTGCACACGGAACCTCAATACATCCGGTTAACGCCGAAACGGTCAGGTAAGTCCTCTTATTACAGACGGCAAGTTAGCAAAAATCCTGAAATATTCGCCTCTTCCACCTGAAACTTCTGCCGTCTTTCCCCCAAACGCCCTATCCGCCCGTTACTTTTCTGCTTTTTTGACAGAAAGAAATACCTTTTTTGATGGTCAATTCATGAAGTTATCTTATATTTGTAGTATCTAGCAATAAAGTTGCAACCATAAAATTTAAAAGAACAACATGAAAAAATCAAACGAACTGTTTCTCAAGACAATGGGACTCGCTTCGGCCCTTATGCTCTTCCAAGGATGTACCGAACAGAAAGCCGAACAAGCCCTGGGCACAGAAACACTGACTTGCGATACGACCGTTTTCCTGAAAGACGATGTAAAGAGCTCACCTTCCTGTAAAATAAACTACAGCCTGGCATTCTTCAAGATGCGCCAGGCCACAGACTCTATAGCGCTCAAGTCCAATGCGCAACTCATTCGGGCCATCGAAGAAGGAATGCCCGCTACACAAAATCCGCAGGAGTTCGTGCGACACCTGAAAGATACCCTGATTACCAACTACCGGCAAGACCTGGAAGGCCTGTACGAATACGACCTCCGGAACGGGCTGAAAGACCATGAACTGCCGGGATGGTACAATTATGAATATGGTATCAATTCCACCCTGACCGAAGGGAAGGACCATGTATGGAACTACAAGGTCAGCCATTTCGCATATACTGGAGGCGCTCATCCGAACAGCTACCAGAAATGGATCAACCTGACCGACCAAGGAGAAGTACTGACCAAAGAACAGGTATTCCTGCCCAATACAGAAGCTGCCGTCTGCGAACTGATTCTGAAAGAGCTGATCCGTACCGCCGGCGAACGGGTAGAAACCGATACCATCACCAGCATCGAAGGACTACAGGAGTACGGTATCCTGCAGATGAACGGACTCTACTTGCCCGACAACTTTCTGCTGGAAAAAGAAGGCATCCGCTTCCTGTACAATCCATACGACATCGCGCCGTATGCCTTGGGAGACTTTGAACTCCTGGTACCTTATCAAGAACTGAATACCTACCTTATCAAGCATTAACGACCTTATGGACATTATCCTGAAATATTTTCCTGAGTTGACAGACATCCAGAAAGAACAGTTCGCGGCCCTCTATGACCTGTATACCGACTGGAACAGTAAAATCAATGTCATCTCCCGCAAAGACATCACCAATCTGTACGAACACCATGTATTGCACTCATTGGGTATAGCCAAAGTCATCCACTTCAAGTCCGGTACATCGTTGATGGACCTGGGTACGGGAGGTGGATTTCCGGGTATTCCCCTGGCTATCCTCTTTCCCGAATGCCGCTTCCACCTAGTAGACAGCATCGGGAAAAAGGTCAAAGTGGCTACCGAAATAGCGCAGGCCATCGGACTGAAAAACGTAACGACCCGCCATTGCCGGGCAGAAGAAGAAAAGCAGCAGTTCGACTTTGTGGTCAGCCGGGCCGTCATGCCACTGACAGACCTGCTGAAGATTATCCGGAAAAACATCCGGAAAGAACAAATCAACGCTTTGCCCAACGGGCTCATCTGCCTGAAGGGCGGAGAGCTGGAGAACGAAATCATGCCTGTGAAACACAAGGCCTTCATTTACGACCTGAAGGACTATTTCGACGAGGAGTATTTCGAGACAAAAAAAGTAGTGTATGTAACCATCAACGGATAAAAAGCCATGAAAATCAAACGATTCGAATTCAATATGTTTCCGGTGAACTGCTACGTACTTTCCGACGAAACACGTGAGGCTGTAGTCATCGATGCCGGATGCTTCTATCCGGGAGAAGGAGAACAGCTGAAAAAATA
>OHMI01000595.1_pt1 | contig 13278 bp, 23 predicted proteins | sample 1569271 | NCBI WGS metagenome assembly OHMI01 (sample SAMEA3879529, study PRJEB24766) | human gut metagenome | biome: human-associated habitat; feature: feces | place: USA | collected 1985/1987
GGAAATAGATACCTTCATAATTCTCCGCATCCGTATGTACCATCTTGCATCCCATCGAAGCATTGTTCCCGAGGCGGATAGTCTCTACCGTCCACAGGATGCATTCGCCCAAACGCAGCTTGCCACCTGCCGAATAGGATACCGGAGCCAGGGGGAAAGAGGGAATGACCGTCAAGTCCTCGGCATACTTCAGCAATTCCTCTATATCTTCGGAAGTGAACTTGGGCATGTTACTCAATCCATCCGGACTTTGGGTAGAATATTTGCCAGCCTTCAACTGCTTGACAAACAAGTCTACATCCGGATGGTTGTAGTCCAACGTTTCTTTGCTGCAAGAGCCCAAAGAGAGAACAGAAAGAGTAGTTAGAGCAATTTGCGAAAGAGCAAGACTTAACCATGTCCCAGGTCGTGCGTAAAGCGATTGAGATGTATATAAACTCTACTACTGAAGAATAATTTGGGGGCATAAAAACAAAATGAAAACAAAGATAATCTATTCGTTGAAGATTTATACTTAGCTGATAGTCTTAGGATTCTAGCCTGTTGCTACAATGCCCAACCCCAAAGATTCGAAATATACTTGCTGGGTTTTTGAAGACACCGAAGAGTTTGAAGAGGCTCTTGGCCCTATTCTTGGAGGACTAAGCCATGGCAGTAAGTAATCAGAATATTGTAAGGGTCGGAACCAGAGACGCCTTTGATAAGTCTCATACATATTGCTTAATGCATATAGATAGTTTGCAAGCCGCAATGTGTAATCTAAAAGGTGAAACTTTAAAACTCTGGTTATATTGCAACAAGAATCAAGATGGATATCAGTTTGAGTTAAGCCAGAAGGCATTACAAGAATGGGGTTTGAAAAAAGACGCGTATTAGACAGCTAAAAAGAAGCTAATGGAGCTTGGCTATCTAGTTCCCGCAAGTGAGGATAGTAATGTCTTAATTTTTTATGAAACTTTGTCTGAAAAACCGACTAATCCGACCGAATCTGTTTTTCAGATTCAATCTGAAAAACAGACAATGACTGTTGAAGAGATCGGGTCTGAAAAACCGACTTTATCTGAAATTCAGACAAAATTAGAGACTAGCGAGTCTGAAAAACCGACAAAATGCTTAGGTAAAATGTCTGAAAAACCGACAACGTTGTCTGGATTTCCGACAAGTTAGTCTGAAAAAGCATAGAGAAATAATACAATAGTACATAATAGTACATTAAAGGATAGTACAAATATGACTTTTGGCAAGAATGAAGGGGAGCAAAGCGACTCTTATCCAACCATTTAGCGTGAGGTTGTAGAGCAGATATTTGTGCATCCAGAGTATATTGGGAAAGACCTTGTGAAGAACGGGGACAAAATCTTTAAGTTAGTGGAGTGAGAGCTTATGGCGTCAGGAAGAATATTGCATAGTGGTAATCTCGTAAGAGGAGTATTCGTAGGAGATGAAGATACTTTTAGAAAGAGATTTTATGATTCAAAAAGGACTATGGAAATTGGAACTACATTTATTAGAGATGATGGAGCAATCTTTGTCGTTCTAAATGACAATATAGTAAAGATTTCAGATACTCCGAAGGAGCTTTTAATTCTTCCAAAGGAACCAGAGAAAACTGGAGATAGAAAGAGGCTAGAGGAGATTTGTAATAATGAGATAGAAGCAATTAGAAAACTCGGTCAAAACGTGTGAGGAAGGTTAGGAGATTTTCGATCTAAAACCTCTTACGGAAGAGGAGATAGCTTGGCTAGAGGAACATTTTATGGATTTTGCTAGGGAGTAGTATCTAGTAAGATAGGATGATATAAGAAAGGCTTTCGCAGTATTAGAAGGAACTATAGAGATAGTTGAAGAGAGGTAAGATACGAGAGAAATGGTGTGGAAATGGCTAAAAATGAGAGAAAATAGGAAGATGGCGTGCCGATCGGACCTAGGTAACCCTTCCTTAATTCCCCATCACCGAGATCGCTACCCTGGCTCCCGCGATTTATATATAAAAAAAGAGAGGGTATTAACCCTCTCTTATTCTTGCTCTTGATTCTTATAGACCGATCTCCCGCAGGAAATCAGCGATCTTTTCATTGTCACTCTTACTCTTGTTCTTAGGAACGGCATCAACCTTGTCCAGGAGAGCCTGGAGGAGCTCATCTGGTTCCTTACCGACCATAGTCGCGGTAGTCTCCGCGTTCAGATTAATGATCTGGAAATAATCCTTGATATTTTCAGCAGTCCAATCGGGATACTTTTCTGCCATAGTAAGAGTATACAGGGCAGCCGCGTCAGTGCAATCAAGGTGACCCTTAGAAACAGCGGTCTCAAACTGATCCTTCATATGCTCGATCAGTTCAGTGCGGGCATCCACGATTGCCTTCTTCTTTTGATCCTCCTGCTGGACCGCGTTAAGAGTCTTAGAGAACATCTTTGCGATGTCATCAATAGTCAGTCCATTCTTCTGGGCATCTCGAATCATAGCTTCAAAATCCATGCTTTATCACCATAGTTCTTCTACAGGAAGAACCAATTCCTTTCTTAATTTCTATATATATTATATAATATTTTTTAATATATGCCAACCCGATCGGAAATTAGTCCAAAAATTTTCTCTCCAGTATGGATTTTTGCTAGGTAATAGCATTTATGTAGTTGGCTACAGAGAATTTGAAGTGATTACTTGATGGATTTAAAGTGCGTTTTCTTAATTTTTAAGTCAAAAAGCTTAGATTTTTGCGCTATTTTGTCTCGTTTTTAGTAATTTTAAGCTAGAACCGAGGCGTTTTTATATCTTTTTTTAATATAATAACATATTTTATTATAAAAATCAAGAGGAAATAGAGTCAGAAAAGAGTCTTCTAATTGCGGGCCCGATCGGATTAACTGGGTCTCCGCTCTTATTATCTTTCCTCTTGTTTTGATCTGGACCCGATCGGCAACGCAGGAGGTTCGCTATGAGCAACTAAAATTTTGTTAGCTACACGGAAGTGGAGTGGGCTATATGCCAAATGAAATTAGAAATATGAGTCAATGGTGGAATGGAAATAAAATTGGACTAGAATGTCAAACTTTCAGGAAAACGAGAAACCATATGAAAGTCGGCTAGATTGAACAAAAATTTTGCATATGCTTCCGATCGGTAAAACTCGGGCCGAGTCGCCCGCGACCGGCCCGCCATTATACCACATCTCCGTCCGGTTGTCAATAGTCAATTTATACAAAAATTTCGTTTGATTTTTGGTGAAAATGTCTTTGGTAAAAATGCACAAAAAATCCGGCTCAATCGAGCCGGATTTCGTAGGTTTTGCGTATCGTCACTTTGACGGTTTTGGGTTTCTTTTTGCAATAAAATCTGTCATTTCTGACAAACTCGCCTATGCCCTCGTCCTGCCATCTTTGGCGGGTTTTATCCTCATATCTCAAGGTGTTATACTTGGAAAGAGGAAGCGAAAAATCATAGACGAACTCACCGCCCGGCGGCATGGTGTAGTTGGGACTTTTCTTATAGTTGCGGTTATGCTCTTTGCGGCGGCGGTCAAGGTCGTTTGTCGTGCCTACCTTGAGAATGAAATTGCCGTCCTTGTCGATATAGTGACCGACATATAAAAACTCTTTAGGTCGCTTTGCCGTATGCTTTCCCCTCTTTCTGGAAGGGCGGATAGGGGTTATCCGCCCCTATCCTTATTAGCTTTTCGGCTTGCGCTTTTGCACAAGCGTCAACTCGAAAGTTTCACCGCCTACCATAAAGGAAATCTGTCTTTCCTTGTTCGTGATGGCAAGGTTAGAAACATCAAAGTTACTGTTGTGTTCCATGAACTCCGCAAGTTCCGCAATAATGCCCCCCTTGGTTGCGTTAGGCTTGCGTTCTCGCTTGGTAAACTTGTATGCCGTGGGCGCTTTCCGCGTTCCTGCATGGGCATACTTTTGTGCGGCTTTCAGCTTATCCGGCGGCAGGTCATATTCCGTTTTTTCGCCTGCTTCTACCGCCTTATCATAGGCGAGAATATCTTGCGCTTCTTTCTCGTCTGGAAACACTCGCTTGATACGCTCAAGGCGTTCAGCGTCTGTTACTCGCTGGGCGATAATAACCACTTCCTTTCTTTTGGCGGGGAGAGGGTTTTACCCCTCTCCCCTATGGGGCTTAGGCGAGACGGAACAGAGCCTTGCCCTTGACCTCGGTCTTAGTGACCTTATCAGCCGCCATGAGCTGACGCACCAGAGGGGAAATCTTCTGAGTGCTGAAGCCCTCGAACTCCGCCACGCCCTTGATAATCTCGGTGCAGGTCACACCAGCCGAAGTATCAGACAGAGTGGCGAGGAACTCCAGGATGAGCGCCTTATAGCCCTCGTTCTCCTGCTGGGTCTTGGTCTGCTTCTTGTTCTCACCGCTGTTCTTCTTGGCGAGCAGAGCCACCTCATGCTCGATGAAGTCCACGGCGTCCTCGGTGGTCGTGCCGTAGGTCACGGGCTGACCGTTCAGCATAGCCTTAATGTCCTCGAAACGCATAGCCTTGGTGATACGGGTCTTGTTGGTCTTTTCCATGTTCAAATCCTTTCTGGTTTTTAGGACTGTCCTTGTCCTTTTGTGATTTTATTATATCATACTTTCGGCGGTTTGTCAAGAGGTTTTTTGAACTTCTTTTCAAACTTTCGGAAGTTTGATACCGAAGTGAGATATTGACTTTTCAAGGTTCATTGGGTTTCCTTGTGCTTTCATTATAGCACTTTTCGCTTGGCTTGTCAAGAGGTTTTTTGAAGTTTTTCGGAAGTTTCTTGACTGTCGCTTTTCGCCGTTTCAAGAACCGCTTTCCCTTAACTTCTGTACCTATTATATCATGCCTTGCGGAGTTTGTCAAGAGGTTTTTTCGATTTTTTCAAAATCTTTTTGGAAGCCTTTCGGCGTCCTTCTCTTAACTTCTGTAAACAGTATACCACCGCAAGCGCCGGAAGTCAAGAACTTTTTGCTGAAAAGTTGCACAATTTCGGGAGATCCGAAGTATGATTTTTTGTGCAGTTTGCCGATTGACTTTTTGCTGGCGGTGGTGTATAATGAAAATTCGGCCCGCTGCGTGCGCCAGCGGGCCGTCGAAGAGGGCATTGTGCATTTTGACGAAAAAAGAGGGGCGTTGCCCCTCTTAGTCCAGCCCACATTCGATAAAATCGAACAGGTGTTCATCTTCATCTGGAAGTTCATAAGTACAACGCTCATGCCCTCCCAAATATTTCCAGCCCAGCCGCTTCATCAACTCCATTGCAGTTTCTTGAGCGTCGAAAGTCAGAAAAGATAAATCCATTGTCTTTTTCATTCTTTTTCCCTTTCTGCCTTTCCGCTCAATCAAGAGCGGAAAGGACTTCAAGCAGATTTACCTTTGTGGGGTCGATTGACTCGCCCAAATGCCACCCGTCCCGCACCTTTTTGTTATCGTCAATCAGAACTGCGGGAGCATCTGCAACGCGGCGGATACAGTCAGCCTTAGTTCTACCATAGGCGATAAAGTGGCATTTATCAGCAGGGAAATTATACTTCTCAAGCCACTCTCTTTTTGCCTTGCGGACGGCGGTTTTATATTCCTCGGTGCTGTCCTTGCTCAACCAACTGATAATGCGGATTTCATATCCCTTATCAATCAGCTTCAAGAGGACTTCTCGCAGAGCTTTCATATCCCACATAGGAGCGGCTTCTGCATAGGGACTTGCGTCCTCTGCCCGCAGTTTATCTAACCAGTTAGGAACGGCGTACAGGTCAGCAATCGTGCCGTCCATATCGAAGCAAATCATTTTCATCTTATCGCTTCCTTTCTTTTGATACATTTATTATAGCAGGTTTCTTTTCGTTTGTCAACCCCTTTTTTCAAGGTTGGGGAGATTAAATCTCCCCGAACCTAATTACCGGCATTTCTCGCAGACTTGCGGAAAACTCTCGCTGAAACTCTGTCATAGGCGGATATTCTCTCTTATTCTCAAAGAGGGCTTTCCGCATGGGCTTATGCTGTCGGAAGCAATAGAACATAATCTCCGCTTCAATCAGCACATCTTCCAGCCCGGTGTGGCTTTCTTCAAACTCGTTATTGCCGGAGATAAAGCGCCACAGGATTTCGGCGGTCTTGCGGCAAGCACCATTTTTCAGCACATAGCCGTTCTCTTGACAGAACGCCTTATAGGTGGGCATTTTGCAGATAACATCTTGTGCCATTTTCATGGTGTCCCAGATCTCCACGCTGTCGAATGGGAACCAGTACCGGAAACGACTTGCGGTGGTGTAACGCTGTGTTATATTCAAAGCGTTATAGTCAAAGCGGGCGTTATGGGCGGCTACCTCTTTAATGCCCCACTTCTCGATAGTGTCCAGCATAGCCTTGCGGATTTCATAGGTAGTTGCCATTTTCCGGCTACCTGCCCGCAGTTCCTCGACATAGCGGGGGATTTTCCAGTTATAATAAGCCGTCCGCATAAGGTCGCGTTCCTCGCAGAAAATGTCACGGTTGACATAACTTGCGGTTTCGTAGATATTGCCCTTGGTATCTACAACCGCCCAACCGCAGTCATATACAAGGACATTGGACATATCCAGACTATCGCCGTCTTGGATAGTATTGGCGGTTTCAGTATCAACCACCAAAACATAGTGTTTGCGCTTGTCAATTTTTTCCATCTTATCAAATCCTTTCTATTGATTGAGGTTTACCATCGTTCCCTCAACTTCTGTACTTAGTATAGCATAGTCAGCGGAGTTTGTCAACCCCTTAAATGAAGTTTTTTGCGATATAAGCGAAAAGAATAATCTCAACGCCAAACATAAGCCCCAGCCCCATGCAATCCCGCTCAATAGCAGAAACAAATTGGAAAGACAACAGGGCGGTTAGAATAATGATTGCAACCATCATGTGTTTCACTCCTCTCTTTTGATGATACAAGTATATCATAACCTAGATAGAAAGTCAAGAGGTTTTGGGAAAATTTCTTTCGTCAAATTCACCAAAAATGCGTATGGAAAATTGTGCAAATTGCCTATTGACACGAAAAACTGGCCGCGGCGTTTGCGCACGGCCAGCCGAGGGCAAATAGAAAAGCCTCCCGGATTTCGGGAGATCATTTCTTTAATCAATGTATTCTTGGAATAAAATGGTTTCGATTTCCTTTGCGGTTTCTGGATTGCGGCGCTTGGCATCGTCAAAACTGTAACCCCAAATGAAAGCGTGCTCGCCATTCTTCAACAAGACTTCAAACTCGTACATAACGCAACCTTCTTTCTTTTGATGGTTTAAGTATACCACAGAAAGCATGGTTTGTCAATCGTCAGTTTTCACAACTTTTAGTCCAGCATTTTGGACAAGTTTCATAGCTTCTTCCAGTTCAGTATTCAAACCACAATCAATACAAATATAATTGCGGCCGTCGATCTAACGAACCTCGAATGAATACTCTCGGCCTGTAATAAGTCCGAGCTGATCACGAAGTCGAACAGGAATCATAATTCTTCCCATTGCATCTAATTTTCTAGAGTAAGTAGATTCAGCCATTTTGGTTTTTTATTTCTATAGACCTAGCCTGTGCGAAAATTCGACTCCAGACGGGAGCCGCGGCATTTTGCCGAAAGGAATTAGATTACCACTCACATGGCATCTTCTAACAGAACTGGGCCATTGGGCAGTTCTTGCATGAACCAAGATTCTTGCAAGAACTCCAGAATGACAGCCAGCGCTTTCAGCACTTCTAGCGTCATTAGAAAATTCTCCTTTCTCATTTCTTCTGTAATTATTATATCAAAAATTTTACCAAAAGTAAAGAAAGCCGGTTCATCACCGGCTTTCTCTTAGTAGGTATCATATCCGTACATTTCAGCCTCTGCGTCGCTCATGGAACACTTGTAAAAGGGACGCTGAAAGAAAAGATGCGCTGTCTGGTTAGCTTTCCACAAGTTGACTTCTTGAACGAAGAAATGCTCGCCGGTTTCTTCATCATAGAACAGGTAGTTCTTCATCTGGTAGGCGTTCCTTTCTCAATCCACTTTTTGCCGAAGTCGTGGCAGAACCGCCACTGTCCGGCAACTCCGAACATTTCCTTATTGACTCTCTTAGTCAGGGCAACCGAACGCTTGAGCTGATTTCCGCGGTCACAACAGAGGATTTCGCCGGTGGTAATGTCGTATGCGCAATGTCTTCTTGGTAACATAATCTCAAATCCTTTCTCTGGGGTCTCCAATTCAAATGAGCTGGAGACCGATAGCCATATCAATCATTCTTGCCCGGTACTCAATCGGACATTCATCTTTCTGCGGATAGTCAAGATTCCAGCCATTGCAGAATGGAAGAAATCTCGCCCAGTCGTTATGCGAAACGGAAAGCTGAATAACTGCGAGAGTCGTTTTTGCCCAAGTCCCGCAGACAGTTTCCTTGCCAGTGAGGGTGTCAGTAAATCCAATGCGATTAGCCATGTTGGAGCACTTCCTTTCTTTTGATGATACCATTGTACCACAGGCACAAGGGATTGTCAACTGTCAAATTGCACAAAGATTTCGGGATTGATTGTGCGACTTGCCTATACCAAAATTTCACTTCCAAATTTGTGCAACTTGCACAAACGCAAAACTCGGCGCGCCGCGGTCGCCAGCGCGCCGGCGAAAATGTCTTTATGAAAATTGCACAAAAATATAGGGTGGATTTCTCCACCCTATATTTACCAAACCTCTTTCCAGAGTTTGACAACCTCGTCATCATAGATTAAATCAGTTCCCATGGTATCGAAGAATACGCACAGGTAGTCATCTGTTGAGAAGTTCTCGCCATATCCGACTTCGACTGTCCATTCCTCGCCATCCTCAAGCGTAACAAGAGTAAGCGTGTTACCGTCAATGTTGGTTATGACTGCGGTTGCCAGCCTTGTCTGATCGGTAAGCGGGCTTCCGCAAGTTCCCTCTATTGCGGTAGGCTCTTCTGTCTTTTCCTCTTGTTGCGTCATAAGGACAAAGACATTATACGGACTGTGGTGCGGAGTAGGTTCGCAGTTATCCGCCACTATATCGAGCCATGAGAGGAAAAACCACAACAGGACTGCCAGACATACGCCGTACAGCGTCACCTTTGCCACTTTACGCATTGTCCCGCACCTCTTTCCATAGTTTTTCAAGCTCCGGCGTCATGCACTTGTCGCACATACAGCCGTTATCACAAGGCCGATTGCCCACCTCATCCTCGTGGCAACCGCAGAAGTGGCTCAGAAATTCGTTATAAGTCATAATAATACTCCCTTCTTTTGTTTGCGGGTTGGGCGCTCCACGCTCCCGCAGAGCGCCCGTTATGTCTTAGTCTGCCATGTGCATGATTTCGCCAGTGTCGTTATCAATGACTGCTACGCCAGAAAAACCTTCCTCTTTACGCCAGTAGCCAGCAACCATATCTGCCTGTTCGCTGATGCACTCAAGTCCGTCTGCCTGTTCAAGCTGGCAAGCGTCCTTGTTATCGAACACTATGGCAAGCAAGTAGCGATAGGTATGGGTCAGCTCTGGCCACTCCGCTGGGTCTGCGGGTCTGGTATGCAGAGGACTATTGATGCTTTGCTTATTCAGCCATGCCCAGTTAGGCATAAGAGCGGCACTCATAGCGTTAAAAGCATCACGGTCAAGGATGACACCATCCTCTACTGCCTTGGCACGCACATTCATTTTTAGGCGCAGCATATCTGCGAACTTGGCGTTATCGAACTGCGGGTTAGTGAAATACTTGATGAACTCCATAATAATACCTCTTTCTTTTGTTCTAAGGTTAGGACTGCCTGCCTATACAGGCAGTCCTATGGTGGTTGCTACTCACTTCACGGTCAGTCTTGCGGTGGTGCTGGCTACCACATACTTGTCATAGGTAGTCTTGTCCTCTGCCTTTAGCGCAGAGCTATTAAAGCGGTTGCTGGTGACTTCCTGATAGGTGGCGATACAGCCGCCAGCCTCTACCTTGTGTTCGCCAGTCGCTACCATCTCCGCCTTTACAGTGTCTTTGAGTTCGTCTAACTCACGCTTGAGGGCGTCCATGTCGTTCTGCACTTTGCGGATACGCTGGAGAGTACGAGCCATTTCTACTTTTGTCATTTTGATACACTCACTTTCTTTTGATTGACTGTTTTTGTGTTCCCTCTTGGATTGTCTTTAGTTTACCACACCTTGTCTTGCTTGTCAAGACTTTTTTTTATTTTTTTTTCGGTGTGCTTGGCAAGCTGTTTTCCCTTGCCTGCGATTGCATGATAGCATAGCCTTGCTTGCTTGTCAAGACTTTTTTTTATTTTTTTTTCGGTGTGCTTGGCAAGCTGTTTTCCCTTGCCTGCGATTGCATGATAGCATAGCCTTGCTTGCTTGTCAACAACTTTTTTGCAATTTTCTGCGTTTCGTCAATTTGCACAAGTGAGTGCCGATCCTGTTGTGCAGATTGACCAATTCCTCTTTACGCGCGCGCGATACATAATAATAGCGACAGACGCTTTAGCTAACTAAAGTAGGGGTAGCTGTTTAACTGTAGTGCTTTAGCGTGATGAAGTACGTACTACCCCGGGGTGTATTTTGGGCAATTTAACGATTTAATACAGTAAAGCGCTTTCCTCACGCCTAAAAAATTTCTAAATCACTTTTTATTTTCGGAACACGAAGAAATCAGCTCCGTCATATACTCTGGTGTTATTTTATCATAGTCATAATAGGGAATACGAATAAGAGGGATATCGTGCTCGCGGCAAAAATAATTCCTTCTCTAATCATTAGTTTGCTAAATCTTAAACTTATCTTCTCCGCCAAGAAAATCAATAGGACGATAATGTTGTTCTCCGTCAAATTCAATTAAGCAAACCAATTTACCATTCTTAAAAATAGCGAAATCAAATGGCATAAACTTACTTAATTCTGGAATAATATATTGTGTTTGATAATTATAATTTTGTAAGCACTATTCTATTTTTAATTCTCCGCTACTTTTACTTAAGCAACCGCATGATATAGTAGGACTATGATTCTATCCTTTAAGATGCTCTAATCGTACCTCAAATGGGGCGCTCCCACAATCGCACTGAACTAAGACTCTCGTATGGTTCCCCTGCGGAGTGCCTTTTCCAATAATTTGCAATAGACCATATCTATCGCCAATCTACCATGATTTAGTAAGCTATCCTTTACAATTATTACAACTACGAGGATTTTTATCTAAGTCTGTTTTTCTTACGCTTTTTATAGCTCCACAATTCTAACATTCACACAACCAAAAAGTCTTTCATTATTATCACCTCTCATAATTATATTAAAGGTTAAATAATGGTATTTTCCCGTTTTGCCCTAAATCATTTCGGGATTCGTAATTATTCTACAATAAAATGAAGAATAAGGTCATAGCCATCCTCCGTTTCTACAATATCATAACTATGACCACCATCTAATACATAGCCATCATCCAAAACAATAGTACGATTATACTCGTCAAATCTGTAACTAGTATTTTGATAAATAATTCTAGGCCATTTCTCCGTACATCCAGTCAACATCAAAAGAGAAAGAGCTAAGATGTTAATACAAATGAAAATCTTTCCCAATTTTATCAATCTTCTCTGCCTCCATAGGTCTAAATCCTACACACGTCAAAGTCCCCTGCGGGGACTCTGGAATCAACTCAGTTCTGCAAGCATCAACAATAGGAAAGTAATCAACACCTTCAATCATGCCTAACTCTTTAGCCTTTTCAATGGCTTTTTCTAATTTTCCTCTATTGCGGGCGCCACATACTACCTTGGTTACTCCGTCGTTGATCCAGTTGTCGTAAATATCTTCGTCCAGTCTATAATTTACTTGATAAAAACCTTGCGCTTTCTCTGGCCAAGAATCTCTAATCATCTCAATGAGGAAAGCAGAAGATGCATGAGATACTTGCGCAGCTAACTTGCCAGGTGACATATTCAAATCACGTCTTGCGATAATCAATTGCTTGAAATGCTTTTCCATTTTTATTGCGGCCTCCTTAAAATGAAACGATGTTGGGCAGAACTGGATATTCGTTCTGCCCTAATTTTCAAATATAGTGTGTAGACTTTTATTGTCAGCATTTTCCAAACTTCTTGCAACATAGATTGCATTGTCCATCTGCTCCCATGCAGGGAATAAAATCTTGCACATAATTTGGCTTATACTTTTGAGCGATTTCAAATCCATAGATTTCAAAGAGTCTTTTAGCTACATATTGAGCCTGTTTATCTCGATAAATAGCCATTTTTTCTTTATATTCTTGACGAGAAATTTTATTATGTAACCAATCACCAAGAGGATAGTTCATAATTCTCGCCCGTTCAAATTCTGTTTCTAGGTCTAAAATAGCTGCTCCTATATTACCAATTACAATACCTTGAGATCTAGACAATTTTTCATCAACCCCAATCTTGTTAATAAACCAACACCGCCTGGAACTGGAGTAGACCAAGCTTCTCCGATAATATTATTTTCGTCCTCTACGAAGTCTCCAACAATTTTACCATTGAGTCGGCTAATCCCGACATCGACAACAATAGCAGACTCGCACTGTTCTCTATGAATAGACTGCGGCTGTCCAGTAGCACAGATTACTAGGTCTGCGTTGCGAAGAAGATACTCTTTATCTCCGTAGCTTGTTTTACTATGGCAAATTGAGACTGTCATATCTCTATCCAGTAGAGCTTTCGCCATAGGTTTGCCAACAATATCGCTTCTACCAAGAACAACAGCAGTTTTGCCTGCATAATTAAAACCGCAATCATCAAGATAGTCAATAATACCTCGAACAGTAGCAGGGAGAACAAGAGCATTCTTAGTCAAACCATCACAGTCAAAGTAAGATGGAATATCTTCAATGTCGAAGTTGAATCTTTCTGCCGTTGGCATCTGAACAATTACACAATCTGTTTCAAGACCATAGCTTAATAGATAATGTAAATCAAATTTATCTTTCGGTCTAACAATCTTTATAGGCCAACCTACAGATTCAAAATCCTCAATCTTCTTCTTAATATAAATCTGATTGCCGACGTCGCCGTCTGTGGCATCTACAATCGTAAGAGAAGGAGGCTCATAATCATGCTCAATAACGGCCAGCCGCAATTTCTCCTTCTCTGTTTTAAAATATTCTTTTATGTTAATTTGGTTCATTAAAATTCTCCTTCATACCATGAAACCGTTCCATCTGGATCTACTTCGACTATGCAATTCTCATAATAATCTAGTAGCCAATCGCACTCTTGTTCATCGTCGCAATCATAAAATACATCTACGTCAGCATCGTTGATAATTTCTCTTTCTTC
>OHMI01000607.1_pt1 | contig 13120 bp, 9 predicted proteins | sample 1569271 | NCBI WGS metagenome assembly OHMI01 (sample SAMEA3879529, study PRJEB24766) | human gut metagenome | biome: human-associated habitat; feature: feces | place: USA | collected 1985/1987
TCTTTCGGGAAACCATTCCCACTTAATTATTTTGTCGGGCGTATGCCTGTTATTGCTCCTCACCGGCATCTTGAATTTTATTAATCTTTACCTGGTAGCATTATTACGCCGCGGAAAAGAATATGGATTGAAGAAAGTATTTGGTGTATGCGGCAAAACATTGTTTGCCAATATATGGATTGAAAATACATTACTAGTTCTGAGCGCCTTATTAGTATCCTGGCTTATTATTGAAATAATGTCTGCCCCTACTGAATATTTGTTCGACATTCACTTTTCTTATACGGCTTTCGACGGATGGCTTTCGGCAAGTATTTTATTATTGTTACCAGTAATAACTTCTATTTATCCATACATTAAATACAATTACACCTCCCCCATTCTTTCCATTCGCTCTATCGGTGTCCAAAGTCATTCCAAACATTTTCGTATGTTCTTTCTAGGGGCACAGTATATTATAACTTTTTTGTTAGTGGTATTATCACTTTATTTTAATCGACAACTTGGAATGTTGTTAAATACCGAACCCGGCTTTCGTACTAAAAACATAATGAATGTAAATTTAGTATATGAATCGAAAGATTTTAGCAGTTATACTTATGAAAGTATGCAACAACGCCGCCAACGTGTCATGCAATTGGATAATGAACTTAATGCATGCCCTTTTATTGAATTGTACGAACCTAGCTATGAGAATATCCTTACTCCTACCTTTGGTACAAATTATCTGAACAATAAAGGAGAAAAGGTGTTTCTGAATATTCATTACGCCACTCCTGCATTTTTCAAATTATATGATATAAAAGTAATTGAAGGTGAGATACCCGATATAAATAAAGAAGACCGGCGCACTGTTTTTGTTGTAAACAAAGCCGCACTGAAAGCATTAGGCTATACTTCAATCAATGGCGCTGGAGTGATTGAAGAAAATCAAAAAAGGGCTAATGCTAACGCTTCTCTTCAACCTATCGTTGCAGTAGTAGAGGATTATTTTGAAGGACATTTGACATCAGGAATCAAGCCTACTATCTATCCTGTCGGAGCACGGTTCAGTGGTGATCTTTATCAGATAGCTTATACACCCGGTAAAAAGAAAGAAGTGATTGATTTCTTACGTAATTTGGAATATAAAGTCTATGGAAGTGAAGACTTTGAATATACTTTCCTGGAAGATGATATCAAAGCGATGTATACACAAGACCGCCAAACAGCCACTATTTATTCTATTTTTGCAGGTATGGCTATTATTATTTCCAGTCTTGGTCTGTTAGGGATTTCTCTTTTTGACATTCGCCAACGATATCGGGAAATAGCGATTCGTAAAGTGAACGGTGCAAGTGCCAAAGACCTTTACCGACTGTTATTCCGCAAATATATAACCGTTTTAATTATAGCATTTATCATAGCTATTCCTTTGGCTTATTATCTGATAAATACCTATACTCAAGATTTTGCAGTAAGGGCACCTGTCAGTATAGACATTTTTATCATATCATTGCTGTTGGTAATAATCATATCACTGGGCACCTTAGCATACCAAATACAAAAGGCGGCATATAAAGGAACTGTTTTTTTATTATCTTCATATCCAAAATTCTTAGCAGAAAGTTTTATTGCATATTTAGGATTGAATTTTTTCATATATATGCCAAGGCTCTTGGCTTTTGTATTGTCAGCAGACTTTACCTCTATAGGAATAATATCCGAAGCTCGCTGTATTATAAAATCTATTTCAGCGCCCCTGTCGGATTCCCAATAATATGTCTTATGTCCGTTAATTGTCAACTGAACATTAACATAATTCTCTGTCATTCCGCCTTTGAATTCATTAATTTCATCAACCATATAAAGTATATCGTTAGCAGATAAAGATTTTTTTGCGCATAAAAGCCCCGAATCCGATACATATATTTTAAAAGAATCAATATCACGATAATTTTCAAGCGGCTTTTTTATTTGTTCGGCTTTATAAACCTGTGAAACTATGCCCGAAAGATTGAGCCATTCAATTGCATTTTCAAATTCAGATGCTCTTCCGCCTTTTTTTATTAGCTTATATTGAAATCTTGTATTCTTTTTTGAAAGTTGGACGGTAATATTATCATAGGCGAGCCTTGTCTTTTTTATCTCATTGAGATTATTATATTTGCTCATATCATTAAGATAACTTGCAAGAATTGTGTCTTGATTATGTCGAACAAGCACATAATCTTTTGTTTGTGCAAAAAGTGAAACACATTCAGGCATTCCGCCGACTACAAGATATTGACGATATAACTGCATACATATATCATGCAATGCCGCCGGCATAGGTGCATTGCTTTCAAATGATTTTCTTATCATTTCCGTCAGGTCTTTGTTGCCCATTGCTATCATAAATTCTTCAATATCCATAGGATACATAGTTTTGATATCCACTTTGCCTACAGGAAAAGAAAAAGTTGAACGATTGACGGCTACTCCAAGCAAACTGCCTGCAACAATTATATGATATTGAGGAGCATTTTCGCAAAAATATTTTAGTGAAGTCAGTGCTCTTTCGCATAATTGTATTTCGTCAAATACAATCAAAGTTTTTTCACTTACAATTGTTACTCCCGCAATATGCGATAAAATAGGAATTAGATAATCGGGGGTTATATTTTCATCAAAAGTTTTATTTAATGACGGATTAGTTTCAAAATTAAAATATGCTACATTTTCATAATATTCTCTGCCGAATTCAAGCACTGTATATGTTTTTCCAACCTGTCTTGCCCCCTGCAAAATTAACGGTTTTCTATACTTACTTTCTTTCCATTTCTTTAAATACTCCATAATTTTTCTGTACATAAGCCAATCCTCCTTCAATCATAATTATATTATAACATTTATTCGTGTAAAAACAAGTGAATTATATCGAGATTTTTACATTAAATTGCATAAATAATTATCAGAAATTTCATTATTTTACACTTATGTTTTCAGATAAACAAAAAAGCCCTCAAAAGAGAGCTTTTATACTGTTACGGCATTCCTACTATATAATAAACAAGTACAGAAGAAACGCTGAATACCGTTACAAGAGTGTAAATTGCACCTCTTGCAACTGATTTATATTTTTTGTCTGAAGCTTTGCCTAAATACTGCACCGCAAGTCCCGTAAAGAATGCTCCGAGTATTATAAGCGGTACTGCATATCTTATGTTTTCTGTACATACAAATGGGAATTGGAAACAGAAAATATAATATGATACAAAGAATACTGCATATATCAAAGCAATAAATATTTTATGTGCATTGTTAAGGGCTGAATTTTTCCTTTTACAAAAAGCATAAATCATTGCCGCAAATCCGAATATTCCGATAAGAACCGCAGACCAGAACAAAATAATGTTAAACCCTGCAATTTTCGGATAATTGTTTGTGTTTATAAGTTCGTCAAACACTGATGTCTTAATGCCACAAGCGGGTTGTACTCATTATATGACGCACCGTAGGTGACAAACTGATCGCCTACATTTGCATACTGATTTAAACCGAAGTCAAACAGTCTTTTTGCATACGGCAAATTTCCGATATACTGGTCGCTTGTAATTGAAAGTGCCGGCACATAGGTAAGCGGTACTCCGAATTTCAAAAGATTTCTTACCTGCCACCACAGTGCAAGAGGCGCACACACAACGCCAAAGCATAGAAATTGAACGAGGTACTTTTTAAAGTCCTTTAAATTCTTAAAGAAAACATATAAAAATACAAACGCAATTGCAGGTGCTACCATCCATACGGAAAGCTTTGTCATCATTCCCAAGCCAACACAAAGAGAAATTGCCATAATTCTCGGGAAAGTCGGATTTTTATACCAATAAAGCGTATTTAAAACAGCCGCAAGCATAAAGGCAATCGAAAGAATATCGTTGTTTACGCTGCCTGCCATTATGTAGAAAGTTGGACAGAAAGCCACTATTGCGACTGCACATACAAGACCTCTGCCTTTCAAACCCAATTGTCTGAAAATCTTATATGAAATAACCATACAGATTGATGAATAGAAAAGTGTGAGAATCTGCACATTTTCGCCCGCAGCATAGTAATCTATACCTAAAAATGTCTGCAAACGCATCCATAATGCCGCTATGATATGGTGGAACGGAGGATGATAGAACTGCCAGTAATTTCTTACATCAAAATCAGGCAGATTAAAGTTTTCGTAAAAATATCTTATATATCCGCAATGACCTATTTCCATATCGAAATTTCCGACATCGTGTTGTCTTACCGAAATATCGGTATAAAGCACATAGGCAAGCCTTAACACAAAGCCGAGTGCAAAAATCACAACCACAAAAGCCTTATCCGTCAGTCTGTCTGTACAGGCAAGGTAAATAAGCACAAGCGCCGACACAAGCAAACCGTAATTCAGAATATGAAAAGCCGTTGAACCTTTCATAAGTATTATTAAAAACAGCCCTATCGCACCTGCAAATGAGGCAACAGACATAAACAAAGCCATCTTTTTTCTGCTGTCGTCATCGGTTGTGTTTTTTGAACTGAAATAAATTCCGACAGGAACTCCCGCAAATAATACAACGAGCATAGGAACAATCGCAAATATCGGCAAAAGACTTCCGAATGATGTGCTCGTTGTAATAACCGTGCTTGCGAGGCACAATATTGCAACCGCAATGTACGGATGTGAAGTTACAAATTTTATAAAACCGCTGCAAGGATGATTTTCCCTTTGTACAAAGCTGTGCTCATCCTTCACCAAATGGTTAGGTTTAAATTCCATCAGATTACCTCCAAAACCGATTACTTTGTTTCGTGGTATTCTTTTTCGGTATTTACATTCCAAATTGTGCCCTTGTCTGTCTTGCCTGCCTTTATAGCTTCTGCGGCACGGATAGCGGTAAGCATAGAGTGGTCCATATTATTGTAACGATGCTGACCGTTTCTGCCGACGCAGTAAAGGTTTGTGTATGTATCAAGGTACTTAATAAGATCGTCCATTTGAGCATAAGTATCAAAATAAGCGGGATAAGCCTTTTTGATTTTCTCACGGTGAGAGTCGAGAACTTCGCTTGAACTGATAACGCCCATTGATTCAAGTTCTTTTGTAGCAAGCTTAATGCACTCTTCATCGCTTAAATTCCAGAAATCGTCTCCCTCGGCGCAGAAATATTCAAGTCCGATCCATACTGTATTTTCCGGGTCTTCCACCATATACGGCGACCAGTTGTTGAAAATCTGAATTCTGCCGAGTTTTACGCTGGTTTCCTGAACATAAATCCAGCAATCGGGTACGATATTGTTAAGAGTTTTCATCTTGGTTTCATTCTTAAGGTTAAGTTTATTAACAAGAAGTCCGACCGTAACAAAATCTCTGTAAGGAAGATTCTCTGCAATATACTTAATCTCCTTTGAAGGCTCATCGCCTGTCATACCTGCAACAAGGTCTTTAACAGGCATTGACGATACAAAAATATCGCCCTCAATAGTCTTTTCGCCTTCGGGAGTATTGCAAACAACGGCTGTAATCTTACCGTCTTTGCATACAATATTCTTTACACTGTGATTTTTAAGAAGTTTTGCGCCTCTTTCAATCGCTCTGTCAGTAGCAATCTCCCAAAGCTGTCCCGGACCGTACTTTGGATACCAGAACTGCTCAATAAGCGAGGTTTCCACCTCTTTTGATGATTTTTTGCCGCCGAATGCCTTTGAGAACATATCCTTTAATACGGCTCTGATTGAAAGTCCCTTTACACGCTGTGAACCCCAATCGGCTGAAATTTCACTCGGATGTCTGCCCCACAGCTTTTCTGTATAGCCCTCAAAAAACATTGAATAAAGCACCTTACCGAAACGGTTAATGTAGAAATTCTCAAGAGAATCTTCGGGCTTTTTGAACATTACGGATTTAAGATAGCTGAAACCTGCTTTCATTGTGGTGAGAAAGCCCATATTTTTAATTGTTGCCGCCGACATTGTAACGGGGTAATCAAAGAAGTGCTTGTTATAGTAAATTCTTGAAACTCTGTCACGCACAAGAATAACCTTGTCGTCCTTTTCGGGGTCAGGGCCGTTTTCAACCAGCGGCTTTTCTCTGCCGAGAATTTTATCGTCAAAAGACGGCTTGCCCTGTACAGGCATAAGCTCGCTCCACCAATTCATTACCTCGTCGCTCTTTGAGAAAAAGCGGTGACCGCCGATGTCCATACGGTTGCCGTTGTAGCGTACCGTTTGAGAAATACCGCCTATACGCTCTGTTTCCTCAAGAATTGTAACATCATATTCGCCTTTTGTGTCTTTCAACAGCTCGTTTGCAGCTGTAATACCGGCAGGGCCTGCTCCAATAATAATTACCTTTTTCATTATTTTCCCTCTCTATTTCACAAAATTATTTTTTGCTCTTATCAAATAAAATAAATTTTCTGCCGCAGAAGTTCCATAAAAATACAACTACAGTAGAAACTATCTTGCCGATGTGGTAATACTGAATACCCCAAAGCCAGAAATACTTTGTTTCGCCGTTTACCACAGCAGATTCGCCGCCAAACACAAGACCTGTCGCAAGCGGATTTTGGAAAAGCCAGATAATTGCGGCATTAATTCCGAGACCGATTACACCGATAAGTGCAAAGGCAAGAAATTCCGCAAATCTGTTTTTTATTTTTGAATTTTTAAATATCCAAAATGTACTGAGCAGGTAATTTACCAACAAACCCGCAACAAAAGAAACGGTTGACGAAACCACGGGATAAACCGAGAAAACCTCTGTTAAAAGCGTCATTACGCCAAAATCAACAACAAAGGCAAAACCGCCTACAAAGCAATACCTGAAAAACTGAATAAAAGTATTGTCGGTATCACCGACAAACAAGTTCTTGATTTTCATATAATTTTCCTTTCGCACCGCAAAGCAGTGTTGTTTTTTCCACACTAAGCTATTATATAATTTTAATTCAAATAATACAAAAAGTCAATCTTTTACGCCATTTTTATACAAATTAACAGCAAAAAATAAATACCTCTGCAGCCAAAGCGCAACGGTATTTTGTGTTTAACGGATTTTATTTAAAATTATGATTTGCACTGTTAAGATTTTATAATCGCAACGGATAGTTTAGTGGTTTTCAAGCGTTGTCACTCGATTATCACTTTACTAGACCTTAATAAAAAATCAGGTCAGAGGTTATCACATTTTTACGACATTCTCTGACCGAACTTTTATAATTTTGATTGCGAAAAGTTATACTGTTACGCGCTTTTTGCTTGTTTTTGCCTGTTTAATTTAAAATCTGTTTTGCTCCTTAATGGCACGCTCCATATCTCGTTTTGCAGAGCGTTTTGCCATATCCTCTCTCTTATCGTAAAGTTTTTTACCTTTGCACAGACCCACCTGCACTTTAACCTTGCTGTCTTTAAAATAAAGACTTATCGGTATAAGCGAATAGCCCGTCTGTTTTACAATACCAAAGAGGCGGTTGATTTCTTTTTTGTGCATAAGCAGTTTGCGCACACGCATTGGGTCACGATTAAAAATATTGCCGTGGTCATAGGGAGAAATATGCATTCCGTTTATGAAAATTTCGCCCTCAACTATAGAGCACCAACTGTCCTTAAGGTTTACTCTGCCTGCACGGATTGATTTTACCTCTGTTCCGCAAAGCTCAATGCCTGCCTCAAAAGATTCTTCAATAAAATAATCGTGATGTGCCTTTTTGTTCTGCGCTACTGTTTTTAATGAAGCCATTATATTTCACTCCTGCCTTCAAGAGCCTTTGCAAGTGTGTATTCGTCTGCATATTCAAGGTCGCCGCCGACAGGAATACCATAGGCAAGTCTTGTAACCTTAACTCCGAGCGGTTTTAACAGCTTTGAAATATATAAAGCTGTTGCATCACCCTCTACGGTCGGGTTTGTTGCCATAATAACCTCTTTAACATCATCTCCGTTAAACCTTGCCAAAAGCTGTTTTATGGTAATGTTATCGGGGCCGATTCCGTTAAGCGGAGAAATTGAGCCGTGCAAAATATGATACACACCGTTGTACTCGTGTGTTTTTTCGATTGCTGAGGCGTCACGGGGAGTTTCAACCACACAAATAACCGACTTATCTCTTGCGGGATTTGCACATACGGGACAAAGTTCTTTATCCGTAAGATTACAGCACTCTGCGCAATAATGGATTTTTGTGTGAGCATCAGTCACAGCCTTTGCAAGTGCCTCTGCGTCTGTTTTTGACAGGTTAAGCACATAATATGCAAGTCTTTGCGCTGTTTTGTGACCGATACCGGGCATTCTTTCAAACTGCTCCACCAACACTTCGAGGGGAGCAACATTATAATTAGACATTATTAAAACATTCCCGGAATGTTAAGTCCGCCTGAAATAGTTTCCATTGTGTCTTCCTTTTCCTTACGGGCAGCTCTTAAAGCCTCGTTTGTAGCTGCAATAATAAGGTCGGAAAGCATCTCTACATCTTCGGCGTCAACAACATCAGGAGAAATATCAATCTTTGTGAGTTCCATCTTACCTGTTAATGTTACGCTTACTGCGCCGCCGCCCGATGTAGCTGTGTATTCTTTTGCCTCAAGCTCCTGTGAAGCCTGCTCCATATCGTCCTGTAACTTTTGAGCCTGACGAGCGAGCTGCTGAATGTTGTTTGCGCCACCGTTGCCGTAGCCCTTTGGTAATCTTGCTTTCATATTAAAAACATCCTTTCAATTACATATTTATTCTTGTGTTATTTCTACTCCGCTGCCCTCAAGGCTTTGCACAAGAGAGTTGAGCGGGTCTGTTTTTTCAACTTTTTTAGGTGTTGACCTTTTATAAGGTCCGAGGCTGTAATTTTTGCCTGTCAATTCAAGCAAAGTCTGCTTTATTTCTGCTCTTCTGCCGTTTTGTCTTAACAAATCAAACGCAAGCTCATTGTTTGTGTCAATCAAAAGGTAATTTCCGCTTTCGTAAGCTGTCGAACCTGCAAAGGCAGCCGCTATTGACCTTGAAACCGATTTCAGGCTGTCAACTACTTCTACCCATCTTGCAAAAGGCACTGCATTATCGTAAAGTTCGTCAAGATTTACGCTTGCTCTCTGTGCAACAGGCTTAACCTCCGGTGCAGGCTTTGCAACAGGTGCTTTCTTGTGCTCCGGTTCGGGTTTTGCAAACGGTTCTTCAACTTCGTTCTGTGTATTCGGTACACTTGCTGATTGCGCAGCTTCCACCTGTACGCTCTGCTGTGCAGGCTGTGCGTAATTTACGGTAATTCCACGCTTTACCGCTTTTTCAAGTGCAGTAACTCTTGCGGTCAATGCCTCTACCGTACCGTCAAGTTCGGTTGCCGACAGCTTTACAAGAGCCATCTCAAGCTCTGTTCTGTCGCCTGTTCCCCTGCCCATTCGCTGATATGCCCTTGAAAGCACATCCATATAGAAAACTATATCTGCAAGCGAAAGATAATCCGACTGCGTAACCGCCTGCTCAAACTCATCGTCCGACATTATCAGAATATCTCTCGGATTTTTGATTGTTTTAATAAGCATCAATGCTCTGAAATGTTCAACAAGTTCATCACAAAGCCTTGCCATATCCTTTGACTCGGAATACAGCCTGTCTATTATCTCAAGCGACCTTGTGGGATTCTTGTTAATTATAGCCGTTGCAAGTTCAAAAAGATATGTTTTGCTTACAAGTCCCGCTGCATTGCGGACTACTTCCTCATCAATATGAGAACTTACGGCAAGACAACTGTCCAAAAGCGAAAGTGCGTCACGAAGTGCGCCGTCTGCAACAGATGCAAGCATAAGCGCCGCCGACTCGGTAATCTCTGCATTTTCCTGCGAAACCACATACTCTACTCTGTCTGCTATCGCCTTAGGCGGTATTCTGTGAAAATCAAATCGCTGACATCTTGAACGGATTGTCTGCGGCAGCTTGTGAACCTCGGTAGTGGCAAGTATAAAAATTACATGCTCGGGCGGTTCTTCAAGCGTTTTAAGAAGAGCGTTAAAAGCCTCTGTGGTAAGCATATGTACCTCATCGACAATATACACCCTGTATTTGCACTTTGCGGGCTTAAACTGTACCTCGTCAATTATCTGACGAATATCATCAATTTTACGGTTAGATGCGGCGTCCATCTCGACAATATCAAGAATACTTCCGTCATCAATACCCTTGCAGATTTCACATTCGCCGCAAGGATTGCCGTTTTGCGGATTAAGACAGTTTACAGCCTTGGCAAGAATTTTTGCGCAGGTGGTTTTGCCTGTTCCTCGTGAGCCTGTAAAGAGGTAAGCGTGGTTAAGTCTGCCGGACGAAACCTCGTTTTGCAAAGTCGAGGTAATATGCTCCTGTCCCGAAACATCGGTAAACACGGCAGGTCGCCACTTACGGTAAAGCACACGGTACATACAAAACACCTCTCTTCAATAAAAAATGCAAGCCGTCAGCCGAATATTATACGGCATCATGCAAATAAGTGAACGACAGACTTACTGCATCGCATCGGCAATACTGCTTAATGCTGCTCGGTTCCCCGCCTGACATGATTCACAGACCCCAATCGTACAGGGCCTGCCGCTCACTTACTTGCACGCTTAACTGGCTTGCAATTACTTTGTAAGTATAGCATAAATTTTCAACAAAATCAATACCTTTTTAATAAAAATGCAAAAGGTCGGCAATTTCAACAATTACCGACCGAATATTTTTACATATAAATGTTATATTCAAATTTACTTTTTAACTTTTTCCTTATACATTACAGTAAATGCTCTGAAAATTATAGAGCCTACGCCGTTTGCGACAGATACTGTTAATATGTAAACAAACATTTTCGCAACCTGTTCAAGTGATGACGCTGCATAAGAAAAATAACAAATATCTGCAATACTGTGTTCAAAGCCTGCAAATATAAAAGCGGGAATACCGAGGAAAATACCGAGATATTTGCCGAGCGGACTGCTGTTTGCGCTGTAATTTTCTACAACAATATACATAATCATACCGCAAAAAATACCGAGAATAAATGTCTGCAAAAAATTCTGTGAAAGTTTATTTTCAGCAAGAACAACAGCTGCCTCGTTATATTTAGGATTTGCAAACCTCAGCGGAACTGTTGTTATAAGACAACCGACAAGGTTACCGAGCCAAATCATAAGGCAATTCGGATTATTTTTTGTAGGAATAACATAGCCGATTTTGCCTGTAAAAAGATTAAACCCAAAAGCACATATACCAAAAAGTCCCAGGCAGAACAAAATTGAACCGAATACTTTGTTTTCAGATGAAATAAATGCTGTAACACCCAATCCAATCATCACACCGGCAGGTACAGACTTTAAAAATGTGTTCCAATTACTCATATTATAACCCCTTGTTATATACTTTGTATAAATCCGAACTCAAAACGAGAGGTCACAGAAAAAACTCTGCGACCTCCCTAATTGCATTAACCGAAAGGTTTATTATTTATTTAATCCCTCGTAAACTGCAACTGCACATGCAACTGTAGCGCCTACCATCGGGTTGTTACCCATGCCGATAAGACCCATCATCTCAACATGAGCAGGAACTGAAGATGAACCTGCAAACTGAGCGTCACCGTGCATTCTGCCCATTGAGTCTGTAAGACCGTATGAAGCAGGACCTGCGCCCATGTTATCAGGGTGAAGTGTACGGCCTGTACCGCCGCCTGAAGCAACTGAGAAATACTTAACACCATTCTCAATAGCCCACTTCTTGTATGTACCTGCAACAAGGTGCTGGAAACGAGTTGGGTTAGTTGAGTTACCTGTGATAGATACACCAACATTTTCGTGCTGCATAATAGCTACACCTTCACGAACATCATCTGCGCCGTAGCAACGAACAGCAGCTCTTTCACCGTCTGAGAAAGCTCTCTCTTCAACGATCTTGAGCTCTGATGTGAAGTAATCAAACTGTGTCTTTACATATGTAAAGCCGTTGATTCTTGAAATGATGTAAGCAGCATCCTTACCAAGACCGTTAAGAATAACCTTAAGCGGCTCTTTTCTTGCCTTGTTAGCGTTACGAGCGATACCGATTGCGCCTTCAGCGGCAGCAAAACTCTCGTGACCTGCGAGGAATGCAAAGCACTTTGTTTCCTCTCTCAAAAGCATTGCGCCGAGGTTACCGTGACCACGACCAACATTTCTCTGCTCTGCAACCGAACCAGGGATACAGAAAGCCTCAAGACCGATACCGATGCACTCTGCAGCCTCTGCAGCTGTCTTTACGCCCTTCTTAATAGCTACCGCACAACCAAGTGTGTAAGCCCAACCTGCATTCTCAAATGCGATTGGCTGAACGCCCTTAACGATGTCATAAGCGTCAAAACCCTTGCTGTTGCAAAGCTCTCTTGCCTCTTCAAGACTTGCAATACCGTATTCGGCAAGGCACTTCTCAATTTTAGGCATTCTTCTTTCCATACTTTCAAATGTAACTGCCATTATAGTGTCCTCCTACCGAATTATTCTTCACGAGGGTCAATGTACTTAGCCGCATTATCAAAACGACCGTACTGACCGATGTTGTTTTTGTAAGCTTCGTTTGGCTCTACACCGTGACGAATGTCCTCAAGCATCTTGCCAAGCTTTACGAACTGATAGCCGCAAACCTCGTCATTCTCGTCAAGAGCTGTCTTGAGTACATAGCCCTCGGCCATTTCCATATAACGAACGCCCTTAGCGTTTGTGCTGTACATTGTACCAACCTGTGAACGGAGTCCCTTACCGAGGTCCTCAAGACCTGCGCCGATCGGAAGACCACCCTCTGAGAAAGCTGTCTGGCTTCTGCCGTAAACGAGCTGCTCAAAAATGTTTTTCATAGCTGTGTTGATAGCATCACAAACAAGGTCAGTATTAAGGCACTCAAGTAATGTCTTGTTAGGGAGAATTTCAGCAGCCATAGCAGCTGAGTGAGTCATACCTGAACAACCGATTGTTTCTACAAGAGCCTCTTCTACGATACCGTCTTTTACATTAAGTGTGAGCTTGCAAGCACCCTGCTGAGGTGCGCACCAGCCAATACCGTGTGAAAGACCTGAAATATCCTTAATATCATAGGATTTTACCCACTTACCCTCTTCAGGAATAGGTGCAGGACCGTGTTTTGG
>OHMI01000620.1_pt1 | contig 12900 bp, 10 predicted proteins | sample 1569271 | NCBI WGS metagenome assembly OHMI01 (sample SAMEA3879529, study PRJEB24766) | human gut metagenome | biome: human-associated habitat; feature: feces | place: USA | collected 1985/1987
TGATTAATGGTAGCGGGAAGGAGGGCTCGGATAATGAAGAAAATCAGTATTCTGGAGCCAGCGGCGCCAGCGTTTAAGCCCAGAAAGCGCGTCGCAGCCTACGCCCGTGTTTCCATGGAGACTGAAAGGCTGAAGCATTCCATTTCGGCGCAGATCAGCCATTACAGCGCGCTCATTCAGAAGAAACCTGAATGGATTTACGCCGGGGTTTATGCGGATGATGCGGTTTCGGGAACGGGCATCGACAGGCGCGGTGAGTTTACCCGCCTGATCGGGGATTGCGATGCCGGGCTCGTGAACATCATTCTCGTAAAATCAATCAGTCGTTTTGCCCGCAATACCGTTGACCTTCTGGAAACGGTGCGGCACCTGAAAGACATCGGCGTGGATGTCTGGTTTGAGGAAGAAGGGATTCACTCTCTTGACTCTGACGGAGAACTGATGCTCACCATCCTCGCGTCATTTGCGCAGGAAGAGAGCCGCAGTATCTCGGAGAATGCGAAATGGGGTATCCGCAAAGGCTATGAGCGCGGTGAAGCGCGCAACTGCATGCTCTACGGGTATCGCTGCCGAAATGGTGAAACAGTGATCGAGGAGAAGGAAGCGAAAGTAGTACGCAGGATTTTTCAGATGTTTATCGCCGGTGATTCATGCTATTTCATCGCCAAAAAGCTGAATGAGGAAGGAATACCCAGTTTCTATGGCAAGACGTGGTCAAACACGGTGATCAGCAGCATGCTGCACCAGGAGAAATACATCGGGAACCGCATGATGCAGAAATACTACACTGAAAGCCATGTCAGCCACAAGGTAGTGAAAAACAAGGGTGAGCTGCCGATGTACTATCTGGAAGGGACGCATCCGGCTATTATCGATGAAGAAACCTACCGGATGGCGCAGGAAGAATACGCGAAGCGATATGGTGTGGAGATTGTAAACGGCACTGCTGAACGCGCTCATTATATGTACCACCATCCCGGAGAATACAGAAAACCAGAGTTCCATTTTCGCCGGGCACAATGGACGGAAGAGCAGCGGCGGGAAATCAGCGAAAGAAGGCGGTCGAGGGATCTGTACGGTCATGCCCAGCACGACCTGACGCTGTTTCTCAAGTGTGAAGGCTGCGGTGAAAATCTTGTCGCCCAAGTGCGCAGTTTTACTGACGGAACACAGAGCAGGCGCTGGCATTGCTACCGGCACAGCAAAGTGGCCCCTGAAACACCAAAACCAATGTACATGAGAGACTGTACGCTCAAAAAGATCATCTGCGAGGTTCTTGGTTTGAATGAGTTTGACGAAAACGTCATGCTGGAGCATTTGACGCACATATCTGTCCTGGGAACGAGGCTTACCTTCCATTTCAGGGATGGACATACCGAAGAGAGAACCTACGCGCATGAAAAACGCAAACGCTGCCCAAGGAGGTACTGAACATGGCAACGGTAACGAAAATCCCGGCGACGGTCAGCAGATTTACCGCCGCGCCGATTGCGGTCAAGCAGAAAAGAACAGTCGCCGCCTATGCCCGTGTTTCAACGGATCATGAGGACCAGCTGAACAGCTACGAAGCGCAGTGCGATTACTATGAGCGTTTCATCAGGGAACATGACGAATGGGAGTACGCCGGCCTGTACAGCGACGAGGGCATCAGCGGCACCTCCACCAAGCGCAGGAACGGGTTTAATCAGATGGTGGAGGATGCCCTGGCTGGGAAGATCGGACTCATTCTGACAAAGTCTGTCAGTAGATTTGCCCGCAACACGGTTGACAGCCTCACGACCATCCGCAAACTGAAGGAACACGGCACCGAGGTTTATTTCGAAAAGGAAAATATATGGACCTTCGACTCCAAAGGCGAACTGCTGATCAGCATCATGTCCAGTCTTGCGCAGGAAGAAAGCCGCAGCATTTCGCTCAACGTCACCTGGGGCCAGCGTAAGCGATTTGCTGACGGAAAAGCGACAGCGCCGTTCTCCGTTTTCATGGGCTATGACCGTGGGGAGAACGGCGAATTTGTTTTAAACCTGGAACAGGCTAAGGTTGTGAAACTTATATACGCTGAGTTCATCAAGGGTTTCTCCTTCGTTGCTATTGCCAGAAAGCTGACAGAAATGGGCATCAAATCACCGAAGGGATTGAAGTCCTGGAACCCAAGCACCATCAAATCCATTCTGACGAACGAAAAATACAAGGGCTGCGCGCTGCTTCAGAAACGCTATACGGCTGATTACCTGACAAAGAAAGTCGTTGTGAACAATGGCGCGGTTCCGCAGTATTATGTTGAAGATCATCCCGCCATTATCGAGGCTGAAACCTTCGACAGAGTGCAGGATCTGATCGCGCACCGCAGCCGGGAAAAGCATTTCAGCGGTTCTACCATTTTCTCCACCAAGATCCGCTGCGGCGAGTGCGGCGGATGGTTCGGCTCGAAAGTTTGGCACTCGAAAGACCAGTACCGAAGGGTCATATGGCGGTGCAACGCCAAATACGCCGACAGGAAAAGCAAATGCGGGACACCGCGTGTTACAGAGGATGAAGTGAAAGCTGCGTTCATCCGGGCAGTCAATAAAATGAGCGGGGATAGAAAAGCACTGATGGCCGATCTGCGGGAGGTACAGCAGGCCTTCAGTGGATCAGAGGAACTTGAAAGCAGGCTGCGCGAACTGGATGAGCGCCTGAACGCCGAGGCAGACGAGGTCCAGGAGATGATCGCCACCAACGCCAGGGTCGCTCAGAACCAGGATGAATACAGCACCGCATATGATGCGGCGGTTGGCAGGTACGAATCCACCAAGGCGGAGCGGGACAGTGTTGCCGCGGAGATCCGGCAGAAGGGCATTCGCCGCCGGGAATTCGAACGTTTCATCACGGAACTGGAAAAGCTGCCCGACGCGGTGACGGAATTTGATGAATCGCTCTGGGGCAGCATGGTGGAATATGTGACGGTTAGGAAAGATAAAACGATGGTGTTCACCATGATCGGCGGAACAGAAATTGAAGCCTAACCTGCCGCAAGCGCGTCTCTTCATCTTCTGAAGGGACGCTTTTCTTATGCCTTCCCCGTACTTTATAACGATGAATCCGCAAACGTTAAAAAGTGAAACCTTTTGAAACCGCTGGTTTCATTTGCCTGGCTATCATTACATTGTATCAAATAGACGTGCAAAATCGACATCATTCTCACCAAAAGCCTGTCACGCTTTGCCCGAAACACAGTGGATACGCTCAACGTTGTCCGCAGGCTGAAGAAGCTGGGCATCGAGGTTCGCTTTGAAAAGGAAAACATCTGGACCTTCGACAGCAAGGGCGAGCTGCTCATTACCATCATGTCATCACTGGCACAGGAGGAAAGCCGCTCCATCAGTGAAAACTGCACCTGGGGTCAGCGTAAGCGCATGGCAGACGGCAAGGTTTCGGTTCCCTTCAGCCGCTTCCTGGGCTACGATCGCGGGGAGAACGGTGAGCTGGTGGTGAATCCGGAGCAGGCAGAGATCGTTAAGCGCATCTACACCGAGTTTCTGCAGGGGGGCCACGCCCCACACCATTGCGGCAGGCCTGACGGCTGACAGCATCCGGTCTCCCGGCGGCAAGGACAGGTGGAATCCCAAGACGGTGCAGAGCATTCTCCAGAATGAGAAGTACAAGGGTGACGCGCTCCTGCAGAAGTGCTTTACCGAGGACTTCCTCACGAAAAAGCAGGTGAAGAATCAGGGGCAGGTGCCGCAGTATTATGTGACCGGCGACCATGAAGCCATCATCCCGGAGGATGTATTCGATATGGTGCAGCGGGAGATTTCGATGCGGAAGCCCGGCCCCAACCGGCACAGCGGCGTCCGGGTTTTCTCCAGCACCATTTACTGCGGGGAATGCGGCGGCATGTACGGCTCCAAGGTGTGGCATTCCAATGACAAGTATCGCCGGGTAGTCTGGCGATGCAACAGGAAATACGATGGCGATCAGCCCTGCGGCACACCCCATTTCGATGAGGAAACGCTGAAGCAGCTGTTCCTCTCCGCGCTGAACAAGCTGGTCGGGAAGCGCAACGAGATCAGGGACAGCTTTGACGCCATTCGCAGCACGGTGTTCGACACGGATGCGCTGGAAGCAGAGCTGGCGCAGGTCGAAGCAGAGATGAGTATCGCCGCAGAACAGGTCGCCCGAAGCATCCGCGAGAACGTTATGGTCGCGCTTGACCAGTCTGCCTACCGGGCAAGGCACGATGCCCTCTGCGACCGCTACGAAAGCCTCAAGGCACGCTGCGAAGAGCTGAAGGAGACCATCTCCGACAAGCAGACCCGGCTGGCTGCCATTGATGATTTTCTGAGAACGCTCATGAAGCAGGAGGCGCTTCCCACAACCTTCGACCCGATGACCTACCATATCCTTGTCGAACGGATGACGGTCTACAGCAAGGCCAGGGTGATGGTTCGGTTCAAGAACGGTATGGAAATTCAGGCCTGACACTTCGGCTCCCGTGCAAAAGCGGGAGCTTTTCTTTGTTCCCCCAAAAAACAAAAAAAGGCACAGCGCAGCGTACATCTGCTACCAATTCTGCTACCAATTTTCTATCCGCATATTGCTTGTATTCAACACGCCACCTTGATTTCAAGCACAATACCGCGTTTGGGCTCGATGATGTTCACAATCATGCGCACCAGCGATTTGGGCGTGAAGAAAACGCCGTCATCCGAGGCCACCGCCGGGGCAAACTTGTTGAGAAAGTACTCATAAATGCGCCCGATGATGTCGTCCTGAATGTCGTTTAGGGCGCTGTTGTTGAAGATGCGCAGCAATTCCCACAAGAGTTCGTTCTTGAAAGACGTGTAGGTCTTGGGCAGCACGCCGCTCAGCTGAGGGCTTTCTGCTTCTATCAGCGTCATGGCGTGGTTGACCTTTTCGCCGATATTGACTTTACCCGCTTCCAAGTTCAGCAGATATTCATAGCGTGCTTCTTCCGGCAGAAAGATAGCGCTTTTCTGCTGGAAGTCGATGGATTCCACCGGTAGTACACGCCCGTTGCGAACCGGGCGGTCTTTCATAATCTCGGCTTCCACATAGCGGAAGCGGCTATACGCATAGCGCAGGAAAATCAAGCCCAGCACGGGCATACAGTATTCCTGACTGGTCAGCTTGCTCTCTGCTCGGAGCAGGTCGGCGGATTCCCACAGCTCGCTTTCTAACTTGCGAAGGTTAATCATGGTGCATGTCCTCCAGTATATCACACACAGTGCGACCACACATGATGCGGCACTAACTCTATTATACCTCTTGAAGTGCATTCAGGTCAATTGCTAAATCAGCTTCGCCTTGCTTTTTGCATGAAATTTGCAAGGTGCCTACAGAAGCTCTTATCGCTTGATATGAATGAGTGGCCGAATGGAAAAGAACAAATTTTCAAAATGTACAGTATCATCTTTAGCGACTGCAAGGAGCAAAGCACACAAAAGCTGTATTCCGAGTTCCTTGCACGGAATGGAAATAATCAATCATTGAAAAAAGAACAGAATGCTGCCGATGAAACTGAAAAGACCGAGCAAAATGGCGAGAAAAATTTATTGCTGCCGCAGTCAGCAGTAGATTCGGAATCGGGAGCATTATCTTCCGAAAAAACAATGTGCAAGGAAAGTGAATGCGAGAATAAGCAGGATGAAGTAGCTGCTACTGCGGCTGAAGAAAATAATGCACACCAAAGACAAGCTGGAAAACTGTCCGATGGTGTTGCATTGGCTGAAGCACTATTGGCATGGACTTCTGAGCAAAAGAAAAAAATGCAAAGTCAAGCAGAGCAGATTGCGGAACTAACATATGAGCTAAAAAAGAAGCAAACAGTGCTTGAAAATCAAGCTGCGCAGCTTGCAGAGCTGAAAGAACGTACTGAAAAGCTGCTTGCGATAAAAATCAATCTTGAATCGGTCATTGAGACGGCTAAATCCGAAAACGAAAATCTAAAAACAGCGAAAGAAAAAGCGGAAAATACCATTGCACAGGTTCAACAGATGGCAGGAAACTCTGCAAAACAGGAGCTGGAAGGCTTTAAGGCAAAGCTGTCATCAGAAATGTCATATGCAATTAGGTGCTATCAGGACGGCTGTGCAGAGGATGAAAAGGCGGAGATTTAAAGCCAATGAAAAAAGGAATACGCCTGCACAGCATGAGGATTCAATAAGCATTCAGCAAGTCGAAATGAAGTCTCAGAGCGACTGTGCAAAGATTGCAGAGCCAGAGAGGATGAACGCACCTGCAGCAAGCAAACCGGAAATGCAGGTAACGCCAATCAAGACCATTGAAACGGTTGCAGAAACAGATACGGCGATACCAGTTAAAATGGATGACGTATGAGAAATCGTATAGTCGTGACATTCGTGCATATCGTTTCCCTGAAATTTTGTATTGTCCAGCATGTACATATCTGTGGAAGGACAAGCAGCTTGCTGGCTTGCAGAAAGGAGAACTGCGCTGTCCAGAATGCAACCATAGATTGGTTCCTTCACGCTTTATTGTTGCATGCCGTCATGGTCATATCGACGACTTTCCGTATTCACGATGGGTTCACCGAGGTGCCGCGTGTGAAAAAAATCAGGGAGGGGAACCTGAACGATTAAAGCTGTTCAATATTAATGGGCGAACAAACTTGGGCAGTCTGATGGTATCCTGCGAACTGTGTGGAAAAACACGCAGTATGCAAGAAGCGTTCGTTCCAGGGGCATTAGCAGCCGTGTATAGGTGCGCTGGCCGCCAACCGTGGTTGGAACACGACGCTGATTCGCCATGCACAGAGAATGCTGTTGCTCGAATGAGAACATCCGCTGGTGTCTATATGCCCGTAAATATTAGCGCGCTGAACATTCCACCGTGGAGTACACAGGTCAACAAAATTCTATTTCGACATCGCGATGCGATGGAAGGAAAGAGTGATGAAGCGCTGCAATCCTATATAGAACGAAAAATCCGCCCGTATCTTCCGAAAATCTCAAACAAACAGATTCTGGATGCTTACCGCGTGCTGTGCACAGAACAGAACAAGCCGCATCCTGTGTCGCTCAGAGAACTATATGAGGAAGAATACCGCGCACTTTGTGAAGAAACGGAAGATGAAAATGCGGATTTCAGTTCCAGACGAATTTCTCCTCCGAAAAAGTATCATATGCTGCTGGATAGTGTCACGGCAGTTGATTGCCTGACAGAAATTGTGACAATGGTTGGATTTACACGTTTGCAAGGCTGGGATGGAGACATGAATAGCCCTTGCTTAGCACCAATTTTTTCACGAAAGCAGCAACAATGGCTTCCGGCAATTGATATGCATGGCGAAGGAATTTTTATTCGGTTAAATGAAGAGAGAGTTTCAGATTGGGAAAAGCAAAACCAGCATATCTACCAGTTAATGATGGAGCGGATTCAAGAAAACAAAATCCACTGTGAAAATGCTTCGCCAAGGTATGTGCTGCTTCATACTTTTTCGCACTTATTGATTCGTTCGCTTGCAAAAATGTGCGGTTATCAATCGGCATCACTGAAAGAAAGAATTTATTCAACATATCCCAGCGGCGAGAATATGGCAGGGATTTTAATTTACACAGCTTCTTCTGATGTGGAGGGCAGCCTTGGCGGTCTTGTTGCGCAGGCTAAATCGGAGCATTTGGAGAAGATAATTGATGACTTGCTTGATGAGGCGGAATGGTGCTCTGGCGACCCGCTTTGCATGACATCAACGGGTATCAATGGACAGGGGTTATATGGGCTTAACTATGCCGCATGCCATCAATGCACATTATTGCCTGAGACTTCTTGTGCTATGCGCAATCTTCTGCTTGACAGGGCTGCGCAGATTGGGAGGACAGAAGATGGCACGGTTGGGTTCTTTATATTATAAGGCGGGCTTTTGCATTTCAAGCGACGAGAGCATTCTCCGCAAAATTCGACATTTCACCTTGCCGAATGTCTGTAAGTGTGGTAAAATACACACGACGTAACGAATTATGCCATTTTAGGCGATGCTATCAGCAAGGGGGCGCACCATGATTATTAAGTGCAAGATGTGCGGCGGGGACATTGACTTCATTCCGGGGGCGACGTACGGGACGTGCGAGTACTGCGGCAGCACGTCGACGATTCCGCAGGCGGAGGACGAGAACAAACTGAACCGCTACAACCGCGCGAATCACTTCCGGCGGCAGTGCGAGTTCGACAAGGCGGTTGCGGCGTACGAGAAAATTCTGGAGCAGGACGACACGGATGCCGAGGCGCACTGGGGCGCGGTCATCAGCCGATTCGGCATTGAGTACGTTGAAGATCCGGCAACGCATCAGCGAATCCCAACGTGCCATCGCGTGCAGGTGGCGTCGATTCTGACGGACGAGGATTATCTCGCGGCGGTGGAGAACGCGCCGGATGAGGAGAGCCGCCGCATCTATCAGGAGGAAGCGGCGCGGATTGCAGAAATCCAGAAGGGAATTCTGGCGATTTCTGCCAACGAGAAGCCGTATGACGTGTTCATTTGCTACAAGGAGACGGACGAGAACGGTCAGCGGACGCGCGACAGCCAATGGGCGCAGGATGTCTATTATGGGCTGACCGAGCAGGGCTTGAAGGTGTTCTTCAGCCGCATCACGCTGGAGGAAAAGCTTGGGCAGCAGTACGAGCCGTACATCTTCGCGGCGCTAAACAGCGCGAAGGTGATGGTCGTTATCGGCAGCCGTCCGGAGTACTTTAACGCCGTGTGGGTGAAAAACGAGTGGAGGCGCTATCTGTCGCTGATGAAGCACGACCACAAGCGGCTGCTGATTCCGTGCTATCGGGATATGGATCCGTACGACCTACCGGAAGAACTGTCGATGCTGCAAAGTCAGGACATGAGCAAAATCGGCTTCATGCAGGACTTGCTGCGCGGGGTGCAGAAGGTGATGCAGCAGCCGACGAGCGCGCCGCAGGGGGTGCGCGTGGAGACTGCGACGGTGGAAACCAATGCGCCGGGCGTGACGAGCCTGCTCAAGCGTGCCGCGCTGTTCCTGGAGGACGGCGACACCGCGAGTGCGCGCGAATACTACGATCGCGTGCTGGACATTGACCCGGAGTGCGCCGAAGCCTACATGGGCAAGGTGTGCGCTGAAACGGGCTGCCGCAAGGAAAGCGACCTTGGCACGCTGAATTACTGCGTGGACATGCGCGGCGACTGGCAGAAGGCGGTTCGCTTTGCGTCGGCGGGGCAGAAGCAGAAATACGAGGGCTATATGGCGAGAGCCCGGGCGCGGGTGGAGGAGCACTGCCACGAACTGGCGATTGACTGCGCCTGTGCGGTAGCAGTCGGGCGCGGCAGCCGTGCGAAGATGGACGACGCGCTGAAGGCCTACCGGGCGAATTGCCTGACAAAGGGCAGCGAATCCACCGATTACAGCGCGGAGGAGGGCGCGTCGTGGCACTTGGCGGGTTACCAGAGCATCCGGAACACGCTGGCGCAGATGGCAGCGGACGGTAACCCGCGCGACGTGACCGAAGGCATGCTGAAAGTCGCGGCGGCGATGTTTGGGCAAATCAAGGGAGAAGAAGCGCGCGCCCAGCAGTGCCTTGCGCTGGCGGAACAGGCGCGGCAGAAGGTGATTTACGAAAAAGCAAGCGCGAGGAGAGCGGCAATCGGAATGCCCAACTTGACGGATACGGCGGATTTGGAAGCGCTCGCCAAGCAGTTTGGGCAGATTCCGGGCTACAAGGACGCGAAGCAGCAGGCGGAGCAGTGCTTGCAGGACGCGGAGAACGCCCGCGAAACCGTCTACAATGATGCTGTGGAGGCAATGCAGGAAGCTGAAAAAGGAAACTTCAGCTTCAAGTGGGAAAAGGCAATTAGGATGCTGGCACGCGAGGGGCTGAACGGCTACCGCGACGTGGAGGAGCTGCGGAAGCAAGCCGAGCAGCGGTATGAGGAATGCAGGAACGCGGAGGAGAAGGAAAGAATAGCAAAAGAGCGCAGGAAGAAAACGCTGACGATTGCGGCGGTTGTTGTTGTGATGATTGCGTGCGCTATTGCTTGGTGCATTCCGAATGTGATTGTACCGATGATTAACTATCATCAGGCAGTGGCGTTGCGTGAAAATGGGCAGTATGGGGAGGCTGCTGCTGTATTTGCGGAGCTGGGGGATTACAGCGACGCGGCACAGCAACTTTCGGAAACGAAGTATCAGCAGGCGGTGGCGTTGCGCGAAGCAGGGCAGTATGACGATGCAATTGCAGCGTTTGCGGAGTTGGGGGATTATAGCGACGCTGCACAGCAACTTTCGGAAATGAAGTATCAGCAGGCGAACAATCTAAACGCTGCGGCACGGTATGATGAAGCATATGCCATTTATGTGACGCTTACCGGCTACAAAGACGTTGACAAACTGCTGGCAGAAGATGATAATATGATAGCAGCAGCACGCGACGCGAAGTTTGCTGTTGGCAATTACGTCAGTTTCGGGACGTATCCACAGACAAAAGCAGGAAACGACGCAACGCCGATTGAGTGGCTTGTGCTGGCGCGGGATGGCAACAAGGCACTGCTGATTAGCCGCTATGGGCTGGATGCACAGCCGTATAACAAAGACAATACCAGCGTTACATGGGAAACCTGCACCCTGCGGACATGGCTGAACGGCATGTTCTACAACAAGGCGTTCAGCAGTGCTGAACAGGCGGCAATTCTGACAACGAATGTGGATAACAGCAAGAGCCAGTGCTACAGCGGATGGAATACGAGCGGCGGCAATAACACGCAGGACAAGGTGTTTTTGTTGAGTTATGCGGAAGCCAGCAAGTATTTTGGCGTAACGTATAACAGCAGCAACACGAAGTCGCGAGTAGCACCGACGGCGTACGCGATTGCACAGGGAGCAGGGAAAAATTCTTCCTATAAAACCGCTGATGGCATTGATGCCGGTTGGTGGTGGCTGCGGTCGCCTGGCGCCTATCAGAGCAGTGCCGCGGGCGTGCGCACCGGCGGTTCTCTCTTCTTCAACGATGTCAACTATGACTCCGGTTCTGTCCGCCCCGCTTTATGGGTGAACATTGAAGCATTAGGTGCTACGTCATTCTAACGAAAGGATAGAGTCAAACAATGCCCAAGCAAAGAGTGATTTCTCCGGTTGAAACCATGCAGGAAAAATACGAGACATATAGGAATGAAATGGGACGCTTAAAGGGTGCACTACAGCAAGGGTTCTATTTTGAAGCTATGTTGATTGAGTATGCGCTGCTGGAAGATCGCTTGCGCTCGTTTGTTTACCATGCGGGATTGCTGCAAAATCGAAAGGCAAGCCATATGCTGCCCGGAAAAAATGCTGTCCGAAAGGATTTCAACAGGATAGCACAGCGGGTAAAAACGTGGAAGCTGGAGGATGGAAAAGAAACAGGAAATACTTCTAACTTTGAACGACTTTCTGTGAATAAAATTTCCGATAAAATTTTTATTGTTCGCACTATTGTGCTATGGAGCAGTGAGCTGGAAAGTTTGCCGGATGAAAGCCGCTACTTGCAGACGCTCCGTGGTCAATGTGAAAGCCTTGATGCCGCTGCACTGCTGGAAACGCTTGATGCCATCGACACTTGGAGAATGTATCGCAATGAAGTGATTCACAGCCTGATGAATAAGCGCATGGAAAGTGTTCAACAGAAACTATCGGAACAGGTAGAGCAAGGCGTTCAACTTGCCCGTCAATTGGATGCGCAAGTAACTATCCTGAAAAAGAACAACCGCATTCGTAAGGCGGCACGTCTGCCAATACAGTAATCGCTCTATCCACATAAGTGGAAGCATCATCCAATGGCAAAAGCTCCGGCGCGCCCCAGCAGGGGGAACATCACGCCGGAGCTTTTTCGTTGCAATCATCCGCCGCCTTGTTTTTGTCGCATCCGGGCATAAAAACCCGCAACCCCCCCTGTAACCACTTGCAAAGCGGGTACACATGCAGTATAATCAAAGTGGAATGTTTTCCTTTCACATGCGCAATTTCCAGCATGAGGAATGAGATAGAGGAGGAACTGCCGTTATGAGTAAATTCGTTATCGCCTGCCCCGTCTGCCACCAGTATGTGCAGGCCAGCACGGGTCTGTTCGCAAGCCGCCGCGTCCGTTGCGCGTGCGGCAATATCATTGATGTCAAAACCGAAAGGTTAGCCAGCCGCAAGTGCCCGTCCTGCGGCAATCAGGTCGTTTTCGACCAAGCCGACGGGGTGGATGCCCGCTGCCCGGTGTGCCAATCGGCGCTGATGGTGGGGGAAGCCGTGTCGTTCCGCTGCCATCGGTGCGGCTGCCAGCTGAACGCGGACAGCACGGTGGATGAGGTGGACTGCCCCGTCTGCGGTGCGGTGAACGACGTACAGGCGGAGGTGAAGAAGGCGCAGGTGCGCGCGGAGGGCATTCCGGCGGTCATCCGCTATGAGGGCGACAATCAGACGATTGTGTGGAAGCACCCGCTGACGGATTTCACCACGGGAACGCAGCTGATTGTGCACGAAAGTCAGGAAGCCGTGTTCTTCCGCAACGGCGAAGCGCTGGATTCCTTCGGCGCGGGACGCTACACGCTGGAAACCGCCACGCTCCCCAAGATGAACAGCATCTACCAGCTGCCGACGCAGGGCACGCCCTTCCACGCGCAGGTCTACTTCGTCAACCTGACGACGCAGCTGGGCATCAAGTGGGGCACGCCGAGCAAAGTCGGCATGTTTGACCCGGTGACGGGCATCCATGTGGAACTGGGGGCGTCGGGCGCGTTTAACCTGCGGGTCAGCGACGCGCGGCGGCTGCTCATCCGCGTCGTCGGCACGGCAGCGGGGCTGAAGCAGGAGGAAGTCTTTAACCAGAACGGGCTGGGGTACTTCCGCACGCTCATCATGACGCAGGTGAAGGCGAATCTGGCGAAAATCATCAAGA
>OHMI01000627.1_pt1 | contig 12810 bp, 8 predicted proteins | sample 1569271 | NCBI WGS metagenome assembly OHMI01 (sample SAMEA3879529, study PRJEB24766) | human gut metagenome | biome: human-associated habitat; feature: feces | place: USA | collected 1985/1987
CGACAGATCGATCACCTGTACCCGGGGAAGATCCGCGAGTGCCCGTTCCAGCCGGTCGTTCAGCGAACGGAGTCTGTCTTCCCGGTCCCGGCGCGGCAGAATCCTGACGACATAAAGCTGCGCCTGAGGCTGCTTTCCGGCAATCAGACTGACTGTTTCCCGGATACCCCTGACGATTTCCTCGTCCGTATTGATGTCCAGGTTGTTCGTTCCCAGCATCATGAAGATTTTCTGTGCGTGGTAGCCGTTCAGTTCGCCATGCAGGATGCGCCACTGGATGTTTTCGATGCGATCCCATCCGTAACCCAGATTGACAGTTCTCCTGCCTTTGAAGAGTTCCTGCCAGATGTCATCGGCCACTCTCCGCCTCTCGAAAGGCAGTCCGCCCCAGAAGTGCGTGATGGAATTGCCGAGCATGACGATCTCTGGTTTCACCTTCGCATTATATTCCAGGATCTCCTCGTGCCGGTCCGTCCACCGGTACGTGTATGAATCGCGGTGTTGGCGGCAGGGAGTGAACGATAGCGATCCGAGTTCCGGAAACAGAAGTTCTGCAATCTTCTGATAACAGATATCGGCACACTGCTCCATGCTTTGGTCTGTTGCAGAGATTCTGTTTGTTGATGCTTCCGGTTTCTGGACTGTCAGGCAGAAGAGGTTTTCCGTTTCCTTCCTCATTGCTTCGCAGACTGCCTGCACTTCCCGGCCGGCCTGCCGGAGATTCTTTGCTCCGGTCCGGGAATTCCGGCACCCCATGCAGTCGTGCGTTACCAGCAGAATCGGAGCCTTGCTTCGGGTGCGGATCGTCCGGATCCCCTTCTCCAGCCATTTACGGAACTCTTCTGTTTCCTTTCCGTTCCTTCCCGGTTTGCAGTTGATGACAAACACAGCCGCGTCCGTCTCCGCCATCTGTGCGAAGCACTTCTCACCGGCCTGTCCGTTTCCGGAGTCATCCATGCAAATTACCGGCATGTCAAGCCGGCGCTGCAGGATATTTGTCCATGCCATTCCCGGCCGCGAAACGCAGGCGCCCAGCGTTGCGGACGGACTGCAGATGACAACCGGCCTTTCGGCAGAAGGGCGCAGAAAACTGAAGCGGCTTCCTTCGGGTACGCCGATCTGCATCCACCGGACATTGTTGCCGGGTGGAAGAAACAGCGTGAACTCATTCCCCTCCTGATGCGTATTGTGATACGTCAGCTCCCGGGAAATCCAGCGCAGTGTGTCGCCGGACTGGCAGACCCCTTCGCACCGTTGCTGCTGTCCGTTGCAGTCGGTCGTATACAGATCCATTCCACCGGCTCCGGCAGCTGCCCTGCAGGGACGGACCCCTCCTGTGCCTGCCATCTGATACCGGATCTCTACCGAAGGCGCGTTTGTAATGAAACGGATGTATCTTTCCGTTGCCGTCTGCATTCTTTGGGCAGACTGCGGCCTTTCTGCTGCCGGATCATGCCATACCGTTTGTGCGCACAGGTCTGCGGCTGTTCCGCCCAGCAGAACAGCCAGCATCCATACTTTTACGATCTTCTTCATATTCCTGCAGACGTTACCGGATCAGTTCCTTCAGATGTTCAGCCACACATTCATATCCTTTTTCCGTGAGATGGATATAGTCGCCGCCATACAGTCCCTCGCGGATTGTTCCCCGGTCATCGAGGAACCACTGCGAAGGATTCACGTACGTCACCTTCTTGCCGAACTTCCGGGCGGCAAGCACCTCGTGAATCCGGTCACACTGCCGGCGTACCCCGCTGTCCTTCTCCTTTCCGGAAGGGAACAGTCCCAGCAGAATGATCTTTGAGTCGGGAAACTGCCGGCACGCCTCTTCGGTGACCGCTACGATTCCCTCAGCCGTTTCATCCGCCGAGTCACCTCCCACAACGAGGTTGTTGATGCCGATAGCCACCACTACATATTCCGGCCGGCAGCAGTTGTAGTTCCCGTTCCGGATGCGCCACAGCAGATTCTGCGTGCGGTCGCCCGAAATACCGGCCGATTCCCAGCAACCTTCGCCCAGCACCCGGTCCATCGCCGCCTTTCCCGGTTTCCAGGTGACCAGTTTGCGCTGTCCGCCCCATCCCTGTGTGATGGAATTTCCCAGCAGGAGCAGTTTCAGCTGCCGTCCCTGCAGCGATTCCTCGATGTCGCGTTCCACGGTGTGCCATTCGCTGCCCTCTTTCCATCCGGCCGCTGAGCGGAACTCGTTGCCCGGTACTGCCTGCGTACACGGATTCCCGTAGCGTCCCGTAGCCTGAAGAATAAACTTCACGATCGGTTCCGGATTGTTGAGCGAGTGCGGATGATGGCCGATTCCCGGCTTGTGGATCACTTTGACGGGCGCTCCCAGCCGTTTCATTTCCGCTTCGAAGACAGCCGTATTCTCGGCCACGGGTACCACGGTGTCCGCATCGCCTACCACGTGCAGGACTGGAATGCCCGCGCGTGCTATCCGTCCGGCGTGATCCAGCGGATTACCCTTCCATTCCGCCGCTTCCTGTTCGCTGCCGAAGCCGTACACCTCCATCATCCGGCGCGTATCTTCTGCCGACCCTTCGGAAGTGCCCTTTCCCATCGGCCAGCTGGTGATGTCCATCACCGGTGCATCCGCATAGATGCACGCTACCTTGTCCGGGTTCTTCGCCGCCCAGTTGTAGACGATCAGTCCCCCGCGGCTCATGCCCTCGAGCACCGCCTTGCGATGGAATCCGTGTTTCCTCAGATAGCGGTAGAACCTGTCCCAGCGCTCCGTCGCCTTGTCCGATCCGTAGAGGTCGGCCACGTCGCAGTAGACGATGTGGAATCCTTTCTCCAGCAGGTCGATGTCCGTCTGCGGCTCATGCCCCCAGAAACGTGCGCGCCACACCCAGGGCCTTCCTTCCGCTTCCCGTGCCGGGCAGACCACCTTGCAGTCCGTCCCTTCCGAGCGGAAGTCATATCCCCGGAATCCGTGGAAACAGAAAGCCGTAGCCCCTTCCGGCACGAACGAAGGCTTCCGTCCCTTTTTCCCGGCGAGCAGGTAATCGCCCACCTTGCGTGCGATCATCCCCGCACCGATGGCCGAAGGATGCAGGCGGTCGGGCATGAGCGTAGCGTCCCATCGGTCGCCGAACAGGTTGAACAGGTTGATGATGCCCAGTCCGCGCTCGCAGGCCAGCTTTTCCACGGCCGGTCTCACTTCGCCGGCGATCTTCTGCGGGCTGATGGTTCCCTCCTCGGTCAGGAAGCAGCGCACGGGCGTGAGCACGATCACCTGCGGATGCGAAGGCAGGTTGCGGTAAGTGTCCGCCAGCCGTCCCAGTTCGGCGGCAAACGGCTCTGCCCCGCGCCAGTTCTGCGGCTTGGTGTCGTTGGTGCCCAGTTTCAGGAGTACGATGTCGGGTGCAAACTCCTTCGACCGTTCAAATTCGGGCATGTCCGTGTAAGGATAATCCCCCCACGAGGCCGCCGTGGCCCCGTTATGTCCGAAGTTCTCCACCCGGTATCCCTCGCCCAGCAGCTGCTGCAGCTGCGCCGGATACGAATTGTTCTCTCTGCCTGCAATGCCCGCACCATAAGTGATGCTGTTGCCCACGCAGGCCACTTTCAGGGTCTTCTCCGCGCGGATTACGGCCGGAAAGACCAGCAGGAAACAAAAAATCAGAATCTGCCTCATGTGATATTCAGTTTAAAGATAAAAAAATGCGATCATTCAGTCTGCAGGACGCGTACGGTTGTTTTCAGCCGGAAGGAAAGCCGGATGCTTCCCGTGGCCGGACACACCGGGTCTGCCTTCAGGCCGTTGTATTCAAACGAGGTGTAGCTCAGTCCGTGTCCGAAGCAGAAAGCGGGCCTGTCGTCCTCGCTCGAGCTTCCCAGCCCGTAGCCTGTCCAGTATCTGGACGCCGCCTGGTAACAATACATCGGGATCTGTCCTGCATGCCCTTCACGGCTGCGCGCACCATTTCGGAGGCCGGAAAAGGATCTTCGCTACAGGTCTCTCCGGTGCGTCCCCAGCGTGTGTCGTCCATGCCAATTAGATAAGGGATCTGATGTGGCAAAGTTAATGTTTTTTTTAGAAGCAGTTTCTTTTCAATATAAATCTTATGATTAATCTTGTATTCTGGATCTTCTTGTGAGCTGTTATGATGTTTTTATTTCCGACATTTTGTTAATACTACTCAGATTTTGTCTTTTTGATATTTTGAGTAACTGAGAATCGCATGTTTCGTACCCTTCTACATGCTGATTGTGAAAATGCGATTCTCAGAAGGATTCAGGAGAACGGAAAGATATGGGGAGGCTCATTATGCTTTATTACAGTTCTTGTTTTCTTTCTTTTGCTTTTCTGCTGTTGGCTATAGGCCGTATTTGTTATCCTTCTGACCTCTTGGAAAAGTCTCTGTTGCTATTTCTTCCAGCTCCTTAAAATGCTTCAGAAAGCCATTTTTAGAAAACGAACAGTCATTTGTGCTTATCTGTTTCGGCGTTTTTACCATTTTGATTCGGTAAAAAGATTTTTTCTTTCCGTATTTTTTTGTTTTTATTCGTCTCGGAAGTGTATAATGCCGGAATAAAAGTACAGATATTGTGTATATGTATACACGAAAGCTGTATATTTTCTTCCAGACTGGCAGATGTAAAACAGAATGTCTGTTATGGTTTTGGTGAAATATTGTGCAGGATGAAAGTAAAATGAAAGAATCTCGAAATGATGACAGATAAGTAAAGTGTTAGCAGACTTTTGACAGGAGATTGTGCAGAGGCCTGCCTAGTCGACGTTACAGAGAGTATCCTTTTATTGTTTCATATATTTTTTCTATTTTTGTGCCTGCCATTTGCCGGATCTGTTAACACCCGGGTGGCTTGTAACAAGAGAAATGTAGAAAACAGAATGGAAAGCAATCATAAAAAACTTGTCAATTCCCGTTGGGCCTGCCTCATTCTTGCAGGTATGGTGGCCGTGCTTGAAGTTTGCTTCATGCTTGGCCAGCGCTATCTGATCATTCATGCTTGCAAGACTGCTTTTGGGGAGGCCATGACGGAAGAGAAAGATAAGTTCATCACATTGATTGTTTTTCAGTATGATTCCCGGAATACAGAAGATCCTGTACCTGTGACGGAATGCATGGAGTGGGGAAATCAGTATTATCTGACTCTGGAGGATTCCACCCGGTTCCGGCTGGACAGTATCTTTCAGGAAAAACTTTATCAGAAAGACATATCGGTTTTGACAGCTGTCGGTTGCAGGATGGGTGAGCAGTACATACAGGGTTCTTCGCTTCTGGCGCATCCGGATTATCTGGCGATCACTGAAAAGACCTGGAGAACCAGCCTAAAGGGAAAGCCGGATCTTACCTTGAAAGCATCAGTACATATTCCTGTTGTCTTGTTGTTACATCGCTGGTATACTTATCTTCTGTTGCTTTTGGGAGCTATCGGATGGCTGTATCTTGTCCGTCGGAAAACAGCAGACCTTCCGGTTCATCAGGATTTGACGGAGGAGATATCGGGAGAAGAAATCGTACCGGGATATTATTGGAATGACAGGCAGCGTAAACTTTTCCACGAAGGTCTTGCCATTGAATTGAAAGGAATGAGTCTTCTCTATTTCAGGGCTTTTATCCGAAACTCTGATTTCAGTCTGTCTTACGGGCAGATTGCGGAAATTCATCAGGCTGGCAAAGTGGAGAACAGTGTAGTCAAGACCCGGGCTTATCAGATCATTAAGCAGTTGAAGGTTTCTCTGAAAGAGTTGGATGTTGAAGTGAAGTCCATCCGTGAAGTCGGTTATCAGCTGCATTTTTCAGAGGCTTCTGTATCTTCTTCTAAATAAACAAGTTACATCGTGCCTTCGTTCGGGCTGAATCGTGCGGTCGTTGCGGTCTCATCGTGCGGTCGATTGGGCTGGATCGTGCAGTCGATTGGACCGAAGTGTGCGGTCGTTGCGGCGCCGTTTTATATGGTGGGTATTTTCATCCTTTTATAGTTTTCCGGTCAAAGTCCGCAGACTCTGGCCGGAAAATAAAGTTACTGAATTTCAAAGCTTCCTTTCAGGGGCAGGTTATCTGAAGATCCTCCGATCATGACATTGAACCGTCCCGGTTCAGCCGTGAAGTTCATGTTACGGTCATATATGGACAGATCCTGTCGTGTCAACTGGAAAGTCACTTCACGACTTTCGCCTTTCTTCAGGAAAATCTTCTGGAATCCTTTCAGACGGATCGGCGGAACTGCTACCGAGCTGACCTCATCATTCAGGTACAGCTGTACTACTTCATCACCGTCCCGGTCGCCCGTATTGGTAACGGTACAGGTAATAGTCTGCATGACTTCATTGTCACCGGCCGGTTGCGAAGCTGCCTTTGCTGTTGCAGAAAGCTTCAGATTACTGTAGGCAAAGGTGGTGTAGCTGAGGCCATATCCGAAGGTGTACAGCGGTTTTCCCGGACAGTCCATGTAATCCCGGAGAGTACCTTGCGAATAGTGTACGGGGATCTGTCCTACATGCCGGGGAACTGACATCGGCAGACGGCCGCTGGGGTTATATTCACCGGTCAGAACATCTACGATACCGTTACCTCCCTGTTCACCGGGATACCAGGCAGTGAGCAGTGCGTCTGATACTTCTGACGCCAGATTCATGTTGAGAGGACGGCCGGCAATATAGACTGTCACCAGCGGTTTCTCTGTTGCGGCGATGGCACGGATCAGTTTTTCCTGATCACCCAGCAGGTCGAGAGTGGCCCGGTCGAAGCCTTCTCCACATTCCATATCCGAAAGGATTCCGCTATTTTCCGAGTCTACGGTAGCAGCTCCTGTATTGATATACTTTGTCTTGAAGTCGCGGGCACTGGAACCTCCTACAGCCAGAATTACCAGATCGGCTTTCCGGGCGGCTTCTACTGCTTCTTTGATATTGCTCTGGGTGGTGTCTCTTATGGCACATCCTTTCACATAGTCTATACGGACATCCGGCATCCGGTTACGCAAGGCGTCCAGCAGGGTAACCACCTTGCTGCGTTCCTGAGGAGCTGTATAGTCACCCAGATAGTTGTACATGACATCAGCATTCGGACCGATGACGGCAATGCGTTTCACTTTTCCAAGTGGCATGATGCCGTTGTTCTTCAGCAGAACGGTTCCTTCGCGGGCTATTTTACGTGCCAGCATCCGGTGATCTTCGCAGTTAACCAGGCGTGAAGCCTCTTCGGGAGATACATAAGGCTGTTCGAAAAGCCCCATCCGGAATTTGAGACGCAGCACATTACTCACAGCACGGTTGATAGCGGATTCTTTGACCTTTCCTGTCTGTACGGCTTTTACCAGCTGGCGATAAGCATTGGCACCCAGGTCCATGTCGGTTCCGGCTTCTACAGCCTGGATAGCCGCATCTTCCAGGTTGGCAGCTACATGAGCACCGGCAATGCCGTCAATGCTGGCCAGGTCGGAATAAACAAATCCGTCGAATCCCCAGCGTTTGCGTAACAGGGAGTCGATCAGGAATTTATTGGAGGTGCAGGGAACTCCGTCGATGCTGTTGTAGGAGGTCATGACCGTAGCGGCTTTTCCTACTTCTACGGCCCGCTGGAATCCAGGAAGATATTCATCCAGCAAGGCCCGCAGTCCCATGTCTGCCGGTCCGCCGTTGTGTCCTCCACGGGGAACTCCATAGGCAGCTAGGTGCTTCAGGGTAGAGTAGACGTGACGTCCGTCCTTGAAGTCTTTGCCTTGCATACCCTGTACAAAAGCAGTACCCAGGATACCTGTCAGGTAAGGATCTTCTCCGAAAGTCTCTTCCACACGCGACCAGCGTGGTTCCCGTGCAATGTCAAGAACCGGACCATATCCTATATTGGCACCCTGAAGACGTGCTTCCAGTCCGATGACTTCTCCCATCTGCCGGATCAGAGATTCATTCCAGGTTGAGGCCTGTCCCATGGAAGTAGGGAATACTGTTGCTCCGATAGCCATGTGACCATGCGGACATTCTTCGGCAAAAAGGACAGGAATTCCCAGGCGGGTATGCTCTACCGCATACTTCTGTAAGGCATTCAGAGCCTTGGCTGCCAGCCGGGGATTCAGTCCGGTTTCCAGAGTTTTCTGAGTCCACGGATCGGCACGGAGAACAGCCCAGTAGGAACCGATGGGAGCTTCGTCCATCTGTTGTCTGTATTTGTCCGAGATGGTAACACTGTCCGGACTGACTTTGGTGTACATTTCCCATCCCAGAGGACAGCAGATCTGTCCGATTTTTTCTTCAAGTGTCATGCGTCCCAGCAGGTCACTGACACGTTCTTCAATGGGAGCGGATGCCTGTCGGTAGACTGGTTCCTGTGCTATGGTCATTCCCTGCAGGCAACAGGCTGCTATAAGCAATAATGTTTTTCTCATCGTTGGTTGGTATTAATCTGAAAACGGAATGCCAGCGATTCGCATTTCAGGCCTTTGGGCAACTGAACTGTTACGCGGTTGTCGCGGCAGGTATAGCTCACTTTTTTACCGGTTTGGAGTAAGGTCATTTTGCCTTTCGGAAGGTTGCCGGTCCATGAAATCTCCTTGGGGAGTGTTTCATTTTCTTCTATGGTATAGATGGCATACAGGGTTTTTCCATCCTTGTTGGCCGTGAACCAGGTCTTTCCGTCGTGATAGATCGGAGTTGTCCGGGTGTTGTAGATAGCTTCCCCATTGCGGCGCAACCATTCACCCACTTTGTGAAGTCGTTCCGTTACAGGCTGTTCAATGATTCCATCAGGGGTCGGGCCTACTCCCAGCAGGAGACATCCTCCTTTGGCCGTGATCTCTGTCAGCATGGCAATAACTTTCTCCGGAGACTTATAGGGAGCATTGGGAGTCCATCCCCAGTCGTTGCTCAGCGTGATACAACTTTCCCACGGATAGTTGAGCTGCTTTTCTGGAATACCTCTTTCCGGAGTCTGGTAGTTTTCATTCCTGCCCCGGATGCTGCGGTCTACTGAGATCAGTCCCGGATGTTTCTGGCGTGCTTTTTCAAGAATGCGGTCCAGATTGATGTCATCGCCGGTTACCCATCCGCCGTCCAGCCACAGAATGTCAAAGCTGCCATAGTTTTCCATCAGTTCGTTCAACTGGTTTTCAGTGAACTCCTGATATTTTTTCCACCATTCCGGGTGGCGTTCCTTTTTATAGTTCTGGTTGCGGTTCGGGGTAGCGAAGTAGGGATTCCAGTACCAGGAACAATGCCAGTCGGGTTTGGAAAAATAGCATCCCGTCATGAAACCTTCCTGACGGAAAGCATCGAATACATAGCGTGCCACATCTTTTTTCGGGTTGTCCTTGAAGGCTCCGTGAGCAATGGAAAAGTCTGTGTAGCGGGAGTCAAACATACAGAATCCGTCGTGATGCTTGGAGGTGAAGATCATATATTTCATACCTGCATCTTTCATGACTTCAGCCCATTGCGCAGGATTGAAGTTGACGGGATTGAACTTATCTTTCAGTCCCCAGTACCATTGCTTGTAAGCATCATAAGTCATTGTGGTATCACGGGGAATCCACTCTTCATCTTCTGAGCAGATAGACCATGATTCTACAATACCCGGGACGGAATACAATCCCCAATGGAACAATACGCCGAATTTCTGATCCTGCCATTTGTCCAGTTTGTCAAGAACTTGTTCGTCGGTTGGCCAGACATAGCCGGATGCTTCCGACTGCTGGTGTACAAACCCCTGTACCTGTTGTGCATACGTGTTCAAAGAGACAGCAGCTCCGACAATGCTGGCTATCAAAAATGTTTTAATATTTTTCATGAAGATGTTTGATTAGATTTGCGCAAACAAAGTTAAAAAGAAATTTGGAGATTTTATTCTCTCCGTAAAGGATAATCACCTCTTAGATGCTCAAAAAGTGCAGGTTGGGCACGCAGACTGTTGCAGTCCCGATGAGGATTGTACTGTTGCAGGGTCCGGATATCTTCGTCTGCATCAAACAGAGACTGGTCAGGTGCGGGTAAGGTAATCTGAAAGTCGGCAGGCAGTTGGAAGAAACGGCAGAAGGCTTCCAGTACCATGCGTGTAGCGTTGGCCTTTCCGTCAGCAGAATATCCGGCTATATGAGGAGTACCGATAAATACTTTGTCCAGCAGTTCCAGATTGATGTTGGGTTCGTGTTCCCACACGTCAAGGACTGCTCCGGCTATCTGTTTGCTGTCCAGTGCGTGCAGAATGGCACCGGTATCGATCACTTCTCCCCGTGAGGTATTGATAATGAAAGGATGGCGTGTCAGGCTTTTGAAAAATGATTCATCAGCCAGATGATAGGTGGCATAATTTCCCTCCCGGATTAAAGGAGTGTGGAATGTCAGAATATCACATTCCTGTGCCAGGGTGTGCAGATCCGCAAAACCTTTTTCTCCGCGGTCAGCACGGGGAGGGTCATTGAGCAAAATCCGCATACCCAGCCGTTCACCCAGGTGCTGGATGCGGCTTCCTACATGGCCTACTCCTACAATGCCCAGGCAAGCCTGGTCCAGACGGATTCCTTTTTCCTGTTGGAGCAGGAGCAGAACAGAATGGAGATATTGTTCTACGGCTCCGGCATTGCATCCGGGGCAGTTACTCCAGGCAATACCGGTTTCCCGGCAGTACTCCGTATCAATATGGTCGAAACCGATGGTTGCCGTACCGATGAACCGTACCCGACTGCCTTCCAGCAGCTGCCGGTTGCAGTGGGTTCTTGTACGGATGATCAGTGCATCTGCATCTTTTACAATGTCGGGAGTAAAGTCATGTCCCGGCAAATAGATCACTTCGTCTGCCAGGCGCGAAAGAGCTTCGCGTATGTAAGGGATTTTGTTGTCTACAATTACTTTCATCTTTATTCTTTCCTCTTTTTAGGATAGTGACCGCGAAGGTACATACTTTTATTGAAAATAATTGGAGAGACAGGAGATTTCCTTTACCTTTGCTAAAAATATAATCTGGAAAAGTCATGAAGTGCCTGCATATCATCACTCCTGTCAAAGATTCGATCGACTTTACGCTTGAAACTGTTCAGGCAATTGTCAACTCTGAATTAAAGGTGCCTTTCACCTATACAGTCTATAATGATTTCAGTACGGAAGAGAATACCCGCCGGTTGGAAAAAGCTTCCCGTGAGATGGGGTTCCGGTTGGTCAATCTTTCGGATCTGACTGATCATCCTTCGCCTAACTATCTGCTGGTACTCCAGAAAACCCAGGAAGAAGCGATTGCTGCTGATGCCGGACTGCTGATCGTAGAATCGGATGTAGTAGTGAAAAAAGATACTCTTCAGGCGTTGTATGACGGAGCTTCCTCTTATGAAAAGTGTGCGATTGCTGCAGCGGTGACAACCGATGAGAAGGGAGTTATTAATTATCCTTACTTGCATGCTTTGGGCAAGGAAGGACAGGTGTATGCCGAGAAGAAACACTGTAGTTTCTGCTGTTCGTTGCTGACTCCGGAGTTTTTGCGGGCTTTCGATTTTCACAATCTGGATGCCTCAAAGAATTGGTTTGATGTAACGATTTCTCATGAGGCTTTGAAACTTGGATTCCGCAACTATTTGTTTACGACTTTGCCTGTATGGCACCGTCCTCACGGCAGTCGTCCCTGGAAACAGTTGAAATATAAGAATCCCTTGAAATATTATTGGCTGAAGTTTACCAAAGGCCTGGATAAAATCTGACAGATATGAGTTGGCTGAATCATCGTACACTGGTTCTTCATCCTGACTGTGAATCACTGAGGGATTTCATGCTTTCCGTGCCGGAACGTTTCGACAGGGGAGAGGGAACTGTTATTCATAAAGGACGTAATGAACTTCGGAAAATGAAGTACGGAGAGCAGGAGTTTGTGGTGAAATCATTTCATCGCCCTAATCTGATCAACCGGTTTGTCTATGGAATATTCCGTCCTTCCAAGGCCAAACGATCCTATATCCATGCCGGTATGTTTCTCGAAATAGGTGTTGGTACTCCCCGTCCGGTGGGTTATATCAATGTACGTCGCGGAGGACTGTTTGACAGAAGTTATTATGTGACCTATGTTTCTCCCTGTCCTTATACATACGAGGCTTTGTTCAAACAGAAATTTTCGTATGAAGACGAGGTATTGAGCGAAGTGGGACGGATTACCGGAATACTCCATAACCACGGCTATGCACATAAGGACTATGGCCGCGGTAATATTCTGTTTCTGCATACGGAACAGGGGGTGTATCTGGAAGTGGTTGATCTGAATCGTCTGGCTGTCGGTCCACTGGATATGAAAGCGGGCTGTAAAAACCTGGAACGATTGCCTGCTACTCCTCACATGCATCGGGTACTGGCCGAGGCGTATGCGAAAGAACGCGGGCTTGATCCGGAAGCATGTTATCGTCTGATGGTAGCTTACCGGAGTACGCAACCTGGAAAAATCGACGGACTTTACTGATAAATAGCCATGAATATAATAGCTGTGGTTGTGACCTACAACCGGAAAGAATTGCTGAAGCGAAACATCACGTGTCTGCGTGCGAATACTCCCGTTTCCTCTATCGTGGTCGTAAATAATGGTAGTACAGATGGAACAGGTGAATGGTTGGATGACCAGAAAGATCTGACTGTCATTCATCAGGAGAATGTAGGAGGTTCCGGTGGCTTTTACCGGGGCATTCAGTATGCATATCAGGCTGGTGCTGACTGGATCTGGTGTATGGATGATGACGTATTTCCCCGTGCGGACTGTATGGAGCATCTTCTGCCTTACACCCATGAATCCGGCGTAGGTATTCTTGCGCCCAGACGTTTGATGGAGGGACAGATCTTTACTAATGATTTCCAGAAAGTCA
>OHMI01000630.1_pt1 | contig 12799 bp, 11 predicted proteins | sample 1569271 | NCBI WGS metagenome assembly OHMI01 (sample SAMEA3879529, study PRJEB24766) | human gut metagenome | biome: human-associated habitat; feature: feces | place: USA | collected 1985/1987
ACGCCGCCGCCCGCCATCGAGCAGAGTTTTACACCTAATTGGGGATAAAACAGCTTATGGCGGGCGGCGGCGTTGCCCTTATCGGCATGACCCTTGTACCGCTGCTTTCCGGCTTGTTCGGTTAAGAAGCGCGGGTAAAGGCTTATGCAGAGCATACTTGACGCGATTAACGAATGGATAAAGGAAATCCTCATAGGAGCCATAAACGGTAATCTGTCAACTATGTTCGGGGACGTAAACGAAAAAGTCGGCACTATCGCCGCAGAGGTAGGGCAGACCCCGCAAGGGTGGAACGCAAATATATTCTCCATGATACAGACCCTTAGTGAAAATGTAATCGTACCCATTGCGGGGCTTGTCATTACCTACGTCCTATGCTATGAGCTTATCAGCATGGTAACGGAAAAGAACAATATGCACGACGTTGACACTTCCATGTTCTTCAAGTGGGTGTTCAAGGCGTTTGTGGCAGTCTACCTTGTGACGCACACCTTTGACATTACTATGGCGGTGTTCGATATGGCGCAGCACGTTGTTTCCGGCGCGGCGGGGGTAATCGGCGGCAGCACAGAGATTGATGTTGCCGCCGCCCTTGCTTCCATGCAGAGCGGGCTTGACGCTATGGAAATCCCCGAACTGCTCTTACTTGTCATGGAAACAAGCCTTGTGAGCTTGTGCATGAAAATCATGTCCGTACTGATAACCGTTATCCTCTACGGGCGCATGATAGAAATTTACCGCGCGTCCAGAAGCACCGCTTTCTATCCAAAGGCGGTGCGCGGACATTTTGGGAACCCGGCTTTAGCAAGCCGGTAAAGAAAAGTATCAAAGATGTGAAAAACATCACTTTAGCGTCGTCCGATTTACCCCGGAGGGAAACCACAAGGGGGACAATAGCGTATCGGAGAAATCGCAAGTTGGGGAAACCATCTACCCACGACTGAGCGGCAAGACGCAACTTTGTGAATGAGGAACAAGGCTAAACTGCTTTAAGGGCAGTCCGAGGCGGGATACTCGACCCGGCGGCGCAGGATGGTTGTATTCGCCGTATGTCATAGCGGAATGTGACAGGTAAACACAGACCGCACGATACTTATGACAGCCAGCCGCAGTAAGCGGAAAAGGACGAAAACCCACTACCGACATCACAATACGCTTTTCCCAAAGTGTCTAACTGGAGATTGCCTAAACCGGAACGCCGGAACTATCCGGCTATGCGTAATGCCGCAAGGTGAAAAATTTCAAGGGATAGAACTCAAGAAAGATGACGCTGAATATCCGGCATGGCAACGGAGCCTCCGTAGTAGTCTGAGGGCGGGAAAGCCGTCTACATGGCGAAGGGAGGCAGGATGTCAACCAATTCATAAAAAGGAAAGGTGCGTGAGGCATTATGAGAAGTCCTGAAAATGTGTTGGAAAGCCTAAAATCCAAGGCGTGTAACAAGAGTTACAAGTACGAGCGGTTATACCGCAACCTGTATAATCCACAATTCTATCTGCTGGCATATCAGCGGATACAGGCGAAACCAGGCAACATGACAGCCGGAACAGACGGCAAAACCATTGACGGAATGGGAATGGCAAGGATAAACGCCCTCATTGAAAAAATGCGGGATTTCAGCTATCAGCCTAACCCGGCAAGGAGAACGTATATCCCGAAAGCTAACGGGAAGATGCGTCCTCTGGGAATACCGTCGTTTGACGACAAACTGATACAGGAGGTGGTTCGGCTCATTTTAGAGAGCATTTATGAGCCTACCTTTAGCGACTACTCCCACGGGTTCCGTATGAACAAGAGTTGCCATACGGCGCTCAAGTATGTGCAGAAATACTTCACGGGAACAAAGTGGTTCGTTGAAGGAGACATAAAGGGCTGTTTTGACAATGTAGACCATCAAGTGCTGATTGCCATTCTGCGAAAGCGGATTGCAGATGAACACTTCATTGGTCTGATTTGGAAGTTCCTAAAAGCCGGATATATGGAGGACTGGAATTACCATAATACTTACTCTGGCACTCCTCAAGGCTCGATTATCAGCCCTATCCTTGCAAACATTTACATGAACGAACTGGACAGCTATATGACGGAATACGCAGAGAAATTCAACTGTGGAAACCGCCGTAAAATCAATCCTGCGTTCAAAAAGAAATTAGATGTCTGCCGTGGAAAGGAAGAAAGGCTCAAAAGAAATTTCGCTAAAATGAGCGAAGAAGAAAAAGAGGGATTGTCTGCTGAAATCAGAGAGCTGCGGCGTAGCCTTAAATCTATGCCTTACAGCGACCCGATGGATGACAACTATAAAAGGATTTGCTATGTCCGATATGCAGATGACTTTCTGATAGGAGTTATCGGCAGTAAAGAGGACGCAGAACAGGTAAAACAGGACGTAGGCAGTTTTATCCGTGAAAAACTTCATCTGGAAATGTCCGAGGAAAAGACACTCATCACCCACGGACATGATTTTGCAAAGTTTCTGGGATACGAGGTCACAATCTCCAAAGGAGAATACAACAAAAAGACCAAAACCGGGGCTACCAGACGAGTGAACAACGGAAAAGTCTTGCTCCATGTCCCCCATGACAAATGGGTAAAATGCCTGCTCTCCTACAATGCCCTCAAGATTAAATACGACAAGCAGAATGGAAACAAAGAGGTTTGGGAACCTGTCCGGCGCACTCGCCTGTTGCACTTGGACGATTTGGAAATCCTAAACCAATACAACGCAGAAATCCGTGGATTGTATAACTACTACCGACTTGCAAACAACGTGTCTGTACTCAATAACTTCTACTATGTAATGAGATACAGTATGCTCAAAACCTTTGCTGGAAAATATCGGACACGAATCAGCAGAATTATCCGCAAGTACCGTCAAGGAAAAGATTTTGTTGTGGAATATCCGAAGAAAAACGGCAAGGTGGGCAAAGTGCTATTCTACAATGACGGTTTCCGACGGAATACCAAAGTAGAAAGCGGAAATCCCGATATAGTAGCACGAGCCGTTGAGAACTACGGACGCAACAGCCTGATTAAAAGGCTGCAAGCGAACCAATGCGAATGGTGCGGCGCAGAGAATGTGCCGCTTGAAATACACCATGTACGAAAACTCAAAGATTTAAGTGGCAGAAAACAATGGGAACTCGCCATGATTGGGCGTAAGCGCAAAACAATGGCACTCTGCGTAGACTGCCACGATAAGTTACACGCTGGGAAATTAGACTGACACCTGGAGAGCCGGATACATCGAGAGGTGTAAGTCCGGTTTGGAGGGGAGTTCCCGGAAACCTGCCATAGTGATATGGCAAGGCGCCGGGTTCTTACCCTACTTTACTGTTCGGTATCGCCTATCCCGTTTGCAACTATGACGAACCGGGAATGGGGGCAGATAGGAAACAACTACCTAAAATCCCTGTTCGCTATCGGTTTTCAAGGCTTCCTCATTATGATATGCGTCGGCATTTACGCGGTTCTGGTAAACAACATGATAATAGCGGACAATCTGCACAGCGCGATATTCTCCCTTGCAGCCTATACCGTTATCCTCTGTTTCTCCCTGTTCAAATCCGGCGCACTGGCGAAGTCGATATTCTCCGCGCATTAGCGGCGTGTCAAGGGCAGGGTGGAGATTTTCAGAGCGAAGCGGCGAAAATACGACCCGACCTTGACGCGGATAACCCCCATATAATACGGGCGGGCAAAGGGCATAGATTGACCTTTGCCTTGATTACCCTTATGGAAAATTACAGCAACACCAAACCCAGAGAAAGGAGGTTTTCACTTGGCGTATGTACCCGTACCCAAAGACTTATCCAAAGTCAAGACAAAAGTAGCTTTCAACCTTACCAAACGGCAGATTGTATGTTTTGCGGCGGCTCTCCTGTTCGGCTTGCCGCTTTTCTTTCTGCTCAAAGACAGCACAGGCACAAGCCTTGCGTCTATGGCTATGATTGCCGTCATGCTGCCCTGTTTCCTCTTTGCCATGTATGAGAAGCATGGACAGCCCCTTGAAGTGGTGGTGAAGAACATCATACGGACAAAATTCATAGCCCCCAAAGAACGACCATACAGGACAGACAACTTTTATTCCGTCTTAGAACGGCAGAGAAAACTTGAAAAGGAGGTATCAGCGATTGCAAAAGGAAACACGAAGAAACAGCGCGGCGGGAAGCGCAAAGCCTAACCCGCCCCGCAAGCTCACCCGCGCCGAGAAAAAGCAGATTGCGGAAATCATCAGACAGGCAAAGGGCGACGGGAAAGCCCACACCGCGCAGCAGACAATCCCCTATATCCAGATGTACCCGGACGGTATCTGCAAGGTTACGGGACGGAAATACTCAAAGACCGTCGCCTTTGAAGATATTAACTATCAGCTTGCACAGGCAGACGACAAGACCGCCATTTTTGAGAACTGGTGCGACTTCCTCAACTACTTTGACGCTTCCGTTTCGGTGCAGCTTTCTTTCATCAATCAAGGGACGCAGCGCGGCGAAGCGGAAAAGGCGGTCAATATCCCGGCACAGGAGGACGCTTTCAATTCTATCCGCACAGAATACCGGGATATGCTGAAAAACCAGCTTGCAAAGGGCAACAACGGGCTTGTCAAAGCAAAATATATCACCTTTGCCATTGAAGCCGACAGTCTGGGCGCGGCGAAATCCCGCCTTGCCCGTATCGAAACGGACGTACTCAACAACTTTAAGCTCTTGGGCGTGTCTGCCCGCCCCATGACAGGCTATGAACGCCTTAAAATGCTGCATGGCATTTTCCACCCGGAGGGCGGGCAGTTTGCCTTTGATTTTTCATGGCTTGCCCCGTCCGGGCTTTCCACAAAGGACTTTATCGCCCCGTCCTCTTTCCGTTTTGGCGAGGGGCGTTATTTCCGCATGGGGCGCAAAATCGGCGCGGTTTCATTCCTTGAAATCCTTGCGCCGGAATTAAACGACCGTATCTTATCTGACATTCTGGACTTGGAAACGGGCGTTATCGTCAATCTGCATATCCACAGTATCGACCAGACCGAAGCCATAAAGACAATCAAGCGCAAGATTACCGACCTTGACAAAATGAAAATCGAGGAACAGAAGAAAGCGGTACGCAGCGGCTATGACATGGATATTATACCGTCCGACCTTGCCACTTTCGGCAGCGAAGCGAAGAATCTCTTACAGGACTTGCAGAGCCGGAATGAAAGAATGTTCCTCTTGACGTTCCTTGTGGTGAACATGGCGGACACGAAGCGGAAACTGGAAAATGACGTATTCGCGGCGGCGGGCATTGCACAGAAGAACAACTGCGCCTTAACCCGCCTTGACTACCAACAGGAAGCGGGGCTTATGTCCTCTGTACCGCTTGGGGAGAACCTTATCCCCATTCAAAGAGGGCTTACCACGTCAAGCACCGCTATCTTTATCCCCTTTATCACACAGGAGCTTTTCCAGACGGGCGCGGCTTTGTACTACGGCTTAAACGCCCTTAGTAACAACATGATACTCTGCGACCGCAAGCAGCTAAAGAACCCCAACGGCTTAATCTTGGGTACGCCGGGAAGCGGGAAATCCTTTGCCGCCAAACGGGAAATGACAAACGCTTTCCTCATTACCGACGACGATATAATTATCTGCGACCCGGAAGCAGAGTATTTTTCCCTTGTGCAGCGGCTTGACGGGCAAGTGATACGCTTATCCCCTACGGGCAAGGGCATTGACGGGAAGCCCCAGTATGTGAACCCTATGGATATTAACCTCAATTACAGCGAGGACGACAGCCCCCTTGCGCTGAAATCCGACTTTATCCTCTCCCTCTGCGAGCTTGTCATAGGCGGCAAGGAGGGCTTGCAGCCCGTCGATAAGACCGTCATTGACCGCGCCGTTAGGAACGTGTACCGCCCTTTCCTTGCAGACCCCGACCCGGAGAAAATGCCTATCTTGGGCGACCTCTACAACGAGCTTTTGAAGCAGCCGGAGCCGGAAGCGGCGCGTATCGCGGCGGCATTGGAGCTTTATGTTTCCGGGAGCCTTAACGTGTTCAACCACCGTACCAACGTGGAGCTGAACAACCGCCTTGTCTGCTTTGACATCAAGCAGCTTGGGAAGCAGCTCAAAAAGTTAGGTATGCTCATTGTGCAGGACCAGGTATGGAACCGCGTCACCGTCAACCGGGCAGAAAGGAAATCCACCCGGTATTTTATGGACGAATTTCATCTTCTCTTGAAAGAGGAACAGACCGCCGCCTATTCCGTTGAAATCTGGAAGCGTTTCAGAAAATGGGGCGGCATACCCACAGCCATTACGCAGAATGTCAAGGATTTGCTTGCTTCCCGCGAAGTGGAGAATATCTTTGAAAACTCTGATTTTGTCCTCATGCTCAATCAGGCGGCGGGCGACCGGGCTATCCTTGCGAAGCAGCTCAACATCTCCCCGCAGCAGATGAAATATGTCACCCACACCGAAGCGGGCGAGGGGCTTATCTTCTACGGGAACGTGGTGCTGCCCTTTGTAGACCGCTTCCCGAAAGACACCGAGCTTTACCGGGTAATGACGACGAAGCCGGAGGAAGTGGGCGAAGCATGAACGGGCTGAAAACTGACACCATCATCAACCGGGACGCGCTCTATGCCTTGCGGGAGCTTCCAGAGGAAAGCGTACACTGTTGCGTCACAAGCCCGCCCTACTATGCGCTTAGGGATTATGGGCTTGATATGCAGATTGGGCGGGAGGACACGCCGGAGCAGTACATTGACAGGCTGACCGAGGTTTTCCGCGAGCTGCGCCGGGTACTGCGTTCTGACGGTACGCTCTGGCTGAATATCGCGGACACCTACTGCGGCACAGGGAACAAGGGCTACCATGCAGACCCGAAGAACCCGAAAGGCAGAAACGGACAGCAGATTGCAAAAAACAACCGCGTTTCCGGCTGCAAACAAAAGGACTTAATCGGTATCCCTTGGCTTTTAGCTTTTGCCCTACGCGCTGACGGGTGGTATTTACGGAGCGACATTATCTGGCAGAAAGAAAACCCCATGCCGGAGAGCGTGAAAGACCGCCCTACCCGCTGCTATGAACATATCTTTCTGCTTACGAAGTCAAAGAAATATTTCTATGACGCAGCCGCCATAGCCGAGCCGTTAGCCCCCACAACGGCGGCGCGGTACCGCACCGGGCGCAGCGCGGGACAGAAATATGCGGACGAAGTACCCGGACAGGGGAAAGTACAGGGGCTTAACCGGGCGAGAAGCGGCAGCTACTACGACGAAGCCCTCATGCCGACCATGCGGAACAGGCGGGACGTGTGGCTTATCAATACCGTACCCTACAAGGGCGGGCATTTCGCCGCGTTCCCGCCAAAACTTGCCGAAACCTGTATCAAGGCGGGCTGTCCGAAAGGCGGCGTTGTGCTTGACCCCTTTTTCGGCAGCGGCACGACGGGGGCAGCCGCAAGGCAGCTTCACAGGCATTATATAGGCATTGAGATAAACGCCGAGTATTGCGCCCTTGCAAGGGCGCGGATTGGAGGGACAGAAAAATAAAACAGTATCGAGCGCGTGAGAAAGTCACGCAGAAAATGACCCGCGAGGGGGCTGTCGAGGTAAACGCCGCCACCGGGAAAAAGAAACGTATCAGCAAGCGGATAAGGGACGCGGACTTTGCAAAGACCGAAGCACCGCAGCCGCCGGAACAGGCAGCGCAGACCATACCGGGCGGCGCAGCTCCCGCGCCCACAGCCGCCGCGCCGCCGCTTCCCCATGCGCCGGGGGCAGAACGGGAACAGGACACCGCAGCAGCCGAGCGCGTCTTGGAGCGTATCGACGGGGCGCGTACCAGAAAGGCGAGCAAAAAGGCGGCGAGGAAAGCACAGGCAGAAGCCACAGCAAAAGAAAAATCTTCCCGCTTGCAGTTTACCGACGAGGAACGGGCAACGCCGGAGCTTGAAAGGTATATCCGAAAATCGGACAAAGCAGCCGACCGTCTGGACGCGGCAAAGGCGGCTATCCCCAAAGAAAAGAAACTTGTACGGGAGCGCACCTTTGATGAAGCCACCGGGAAAGGCAAGACCCGCCTACATTTTGAGGAACAGGAAAAGCCCATAGGAAGGAATAAGCCCCACAATAACCCGCTATCCCGCCCCGCACAGGAAGCGGGTATTTTCGTCCACAACAAGATACATTCCGTTGAAAAGGACAATTCCGGCGTTGAGGGGGCGCACAAATCCGAAGAACTGGCAGAGCGCGGCGCAAAGTACGGGACGCGGAAAGTCAAGGAGGGCTACCGCAGCCACAAGCTCAAACCCTACCGGGCGGCGGCAAAGGCAGAGAAAGCGGCGTTCAAGGCGAATGTGGATTTCCAGTACCATAAATCCCTACATGACAATCCGCAGATTGCGGGCAATCCCCTTTCCCGCTTCATGCAGAAGCAGCAAATCAAGCGGCAGTATGCAAAGTCGGCAAGGAAAGGCGGCGCAAAAACGGCGCAGAAAGCCGCAGAGAACACCCGCAAGGCGGCAAAAAAGACCGCCGAGGAAACAAAAAAGGCAATCGCTTTTGTAGGGCGGCACCCGGCGGGCGTATGTATCGCCGTTGCCGCGCTGCTCTTATTCATCATGGTATCGGCGGGGCTTTCCTCTTGCGGCTCCATGTTCTCCGGCTTGATGAACGGCATACTTGGGACTTCCTACACGTCGGAGGACAGCGACCTTGTGGCGACGGAAAATAATTACGCCGCAAAGGAAAACGAGCTTCAGCAGCAGATTGACAATATCGAAAGCACCCACCCCGGCTATGACGAATACCGCTATGACCTTGACAGTATCGGGCATAACCCCCATGAGTTAGCGTCCTACCTCACCGCCCTTTTACAGACCTACACCCCGCAGAGCGCACAGGCAGAACTAAACCGCGTCTTTGCCATGCAGTACACTTTGACGCTGACGGAAGAAACGGAAATCCGCTACCGCACAGAAACAAGCACAGACCCGGAAACAGGGGAAACGACCAGCGAGGAAGTACCCTACGAGTACCATATCCTCAACGTGAAGCTGACGAACAAGCCCATTTCCGAGATTGCGGAGGAACTTCTAACGCCACAGCAGCTTGAAATGTACCGCGTCTATCTGGAAACAAGCGGAAACAAGCCGCTGATTTTCGGCGGCGGCTCCCCCGATATGGGCGCGTCCGAGGATTTAAGCGGCGTACAGCTTGTAAACGGCACACGCCCCGGCAACACCGCCGTTGTAGACCTTGCGAAGCGGCAAGTCGGCAACGTAGGCGGGCGACCCTTTTGGAGCTGGTACGGATTTAACAGCCGCGTGGAATGGTGCGCCTGTTTTGTTTCATGGTGCTACAATCAAGCCGGGAAAAGCGAGCCGCGCTTTGCCGGGTGCCAGTCACAGGGCGTACCCTGGTTCCAGTCACGCGGGCAATGGGGCGCGAGGGGCTATGAGAATATCGCCCCCGGCGACGCTATCTTTTTCGACTGGGACGGGGACGGGAGCGCAGACCATGTAGGGCTTGTTATCGGGACGGACGGGGAGCGCGTCTATACCGTCGAGGGCAATTCCGGCGACGCCTGCAAGATAAAGAGCTACCCCGTCAATTACTCCTGTATCAAGGGCTACGGCTTAATGAATTGGAACTGACAACAAAAAAATGAAAATCTGAAAGGAGAAATTTATTGATGGCTATGAACAAAATTGAACGTATCGACAAGGAGATTGCAAAGACCCGCGAGAAAATCACCGAGTACCAGAATAAATTAAGGGGGCTTGAAGCGCAGAAAACCGAAGCGGAAAACCTGCAAATCGTACAGCTTGTGCGCTCCATGCGCCTTTCCCCGCATGAGCTTTCCGCTATGCTTTCCGGGGGCGGTATTCCGGGCATGGAAGCCGCGCCGGGCTACCCCGCAGAACCCGCAGACCACGACACCGAAGAAATGGAGGACACCGAGAATGAATAAGAAAATCCTTAGAACACTGACCGCACTTTGCGCCGCCCTTATGCTTTCGGGCGGCTTTTCCGTCACCGCTTTTGCACAGACCCCGGAGGGAGAGGACGACACCAACGACAGCGGCGTTGTCTACGAGGAACCCCAAAAGGAAGAACCCCTTACCCCGGACGGGAACGCGACCCTTGTAGACGATTTCGGCGGCAACAAGCAGCTTATCACCGTAACGACCAAAAACGGCAATTACTTTTATATCCTCATTGACCGGGACGACGAGGGCGAGAACACCGTACATTTCCTTAATCAAGTGGACGAAGCCGACCTCTTAGCACTTATGGAGGACGGAAGCACCGAAGCAGCCCCGCCCGCCGTTTGCAGTTGCACCGAAAAATGCGAAGCCGGAAAGGTAAATGTGAGCTGCCCCGTCTGCAAGGACAACATGACCGCTTGCAGCGGCAAGGAAGCAGAGCCGGAAACCGAGGAACCGCCGGAGCTGCCCAAAGAGAAAGGCAATGCGGGCGGGCTTGTGCTTTTCCTTGTCGTGGCACTTCTTGGCGGCGGGGGCGCACTCTACTACTTTAAGTTTATGAAGCCGAAGCAGAGCGTCAAGGGCGATACCGACCTTGAAGATTTCGATTTTGACGACTACGACGAGGACGAGCCGGACGAGGGGGACGGGCTTTCTGATGAAGAACAGGAGGACGAGGAAGCATGACCCTGTTTACCGACAATCCCTTTGAAAAGATGATGATACAAAGACCGGGCGGGCGGCGTGACAATGCGCCGCCCGTTCCCCATTCCCCGGCTTGCGCTTCCTGTCCGTACAAAGGGCAGCTCCCTTGTGTGGGCTACTGTCTGAAACAGGTACAGGAGAAAAAGGCAAGTGAGCCGGAACGCTGAAAATGGACTTTTAATTTTCGTTTGCAACATCTATGAGATTTTCGTAATGCAAAAGTGTTATGTTATTTTCATTTTGCAGTTGGAGCTTTCTATCACGAATATTCTCAAAATCTTTACGGAGTCCGGCTATCACAGCATAGTAGATTTGATAAGGGCAATATTTGTATAATTGTCTGGGTAACTTTGTATTGGAGAATGAGTGCTTTTCCAATTCTGCTACAATTACATTCCAATTTGCAGCAATATACATTTGCCAATCCCTAACCTGTTCAATCCCTTTATTGATTACTTCCCCGAAACGAGTACCTTTTTCTTTTGTTATCCGCCCGTTGGGAGCTTCTAATTCCACAAAGACAAATTGATAACCGTCTGAACTATTACCTATGAGCAGATAATCAGCCACATAAGCCGACCCGATTTTGAACTCTGGAAAGATATAATTATCGTCATGGTGTCCTGTTCTGTAATAATGCCGTAATAAGCCAAACAAATAATTCCATGCACGATTAGAAGCTATCCAATTTAGTATAGCTCTTTCTGTTGTATCGGAAGAAGTAATCAGTTGATAAAACTCTTTTGTCGTATCATATATAGGTGTGAACCTTGAATAATGGTTGTTGGGAAATAGCGAAGTAGCACACTCAATAAAGTAATCCATTTCTTTGTTTTTACCGCGCCTGTAATGCCCGCCACGTTTTTTATTCATTGCTTCTTCCTGTTCATCAGTAGGAGCAAAAACATCGAAAGTATGTATTGATTTCATATTGTCACCTGTTTCTTATAGTAATGCTTAAAGTATAAACCAATTTCAAACCTAAAACAACCGAAAGGAGAACAGAAAATGAAACTGATTATTGCAGAAAAGCCGAGCGTGGCGCAGACTATCGCCGCCGCGCTTGGCGTTAAGGAAAAGAAAGACGGATATATCGAGGGCGGCGGCTGCCTCATTTCATGGTGCGTCGGGCATTTGGTACAGCTTGCGGAAGCTGCCGCCTACGGGGAGCAATATAAAAAATGGAGTTTTGAGAGCTTACCCATTCTGCCGGAGGAATGGCAGTACGCCGTTGACCCGGACAAGGGGAAGCAATTCAAAACCCTAAAAGAGCTTATGCACCGCGCCGACGTTTCCGAAGTGGTAAATGCGTGTGACGCGGGGCGCGAGGGAGAATTGATTTTCCGCTTTGTCTACGAAGCGGCGGGCTGCAAGAAGCCCATGCGCCGCTTGTGGATTTCCTCAATGGAGGACGGGGCAATCAAGGCGGGCTTTGCTTCCCTCAAAGACGGGCAGGAATACGACGCGCTCTTTGCGTCTGCCCTCTGCCGCGCAAAGGCTGACTGGCTTATCGGCATTAACGCCACCCGGCTTTTCTCCTGCCTGTATGGAAAGACCTTGAACGTGGGGCGTGTGCAGACCCCGACCCTCAAAATGCTTGTAGACCGGGACGCTGCGATTACAGGCTTTCAGAAAGAAACCTACTACCATGTGCGCCTTACTCTCCCCGGCGCAGAAGCGGCAAGCGCGAAGATCTGCGCCGCTGATGAAGCGGGCAAACTGAAAGCGGCCTGCGAAGCGTCGGCGGCTGTCTGCACTTCCTTGACCCGTGAAAAGAAAACCGTTGCACCCCCGAAGCTCTTTGACCTTACCAGTTTACAGCGGGAAGCAAACCGTATTTACGGGTACACCGCGAAGCAGACCCTTGACCTGGCGCAAGCCCTCTATGAAAAGAAGCTCTTGACCTATCCGAGAACGGACAGCGCATTTCTGACCGACGACATGGGAGAAACAGCGACGGGCATTATCAAGGTGCTTTGTGAGAAACTTTCCTTTATGGAGGGCGCGGACTTTTCGCCGGAGATTGCAAAGGTGCTGAACAGTAAAAAGGTATCAGACCACCACGCAATCATTCCCACTATGGAGCTTGCAAAGACCGACCTTGCCGCGCTGCCGGAAAGCGAAAGGAATA
>OHMI01000640.1_pt1 | contig 12612 bp, 15 predicted proteins | sample 1569271 | NCBI WGS metagenome assembly OHMI01 (sample SAMEA3879529, study PRJEB24766) | human gut metagenome | biome: human-associated habitat; feature: feces | place: USA | collected 1985/1987
TCTGGTCGACCGCTGCGCCTTCCGTCTGAGCGCCCCCGGCCTCGGGCAGGAGGTCGGCGCGAACCTCGGGCTCATGCCGGCGTTTTATCAGGGCTTCTTCCTCGCGCCGACCGTGACGGCCGGCGCGCTCAAGGGCGCGGTGTTCGCGGCGAACGTCTACGAGCGGCTCGGCTTCCGCTGCATCCCGAACGCGACGGAGACGCGCCACGACATCATCCAGTGCGTCGAGCTCGGCTCGGCAGAGCACATGGTCGCCTTCTGCAAGGGCATTCAGGCGGCCGCGCCCGTGGACAGCTACGTTGACCCCATCCCCTGGGCCATGCCGGGCTACGACTCGGAGGTCATCATGGCCGCCGGTGCGTTCATCCAGGGCTCGTCCATCGAGCTGTCGGCCGACGGGCCGATCCGCCCGCCCTACGCCGTGTATTTTCAGGGCGGCCTGACGTGGTATCACGCAAAGCTCGGCATTCTCATGAGCCTGCAAAAGCTCGTGGACGCCGGTCTCGTTACACTTGATCAACTGGAGGAGAAATAAAGTATGTGGTTCTGGCTTTCCCTGATTGCCCTGCTGTGCTGGTCGGGCTCGGATCTGTTTTCCAAAATCGGCTGCCGCGACGCGGACGACAAGCTCGCGCACCTGAAGATGGTCATCGCCGTCGGCGTCGTGATGGGCATCCACGCGGCGTATGAGATCTTCATCGGCGGCGTGAGCATCTCGTGGCACGTCATCTGGACGTATCTGCCCGTGTCGCTGCTGTACATCGTGTCGATGGCGCTCGGCTACATCGGTCTGCGCTACATCGAGCTGTCCATCTCGTCGCCGATCTGCAATTCCTCCGGCGCGCTCGTCGCCGTGATGACGCTGCTCTTCCTCGGCGGCGGCAACGAGCCGACTTCGTTGGAGTTTATCGTAAAGCTGCTGGGCAAGGAGACCATCGCCACCCGCACACGGGGGCAGACGAAGGGGCGCAGCGGCTCCAGCTCTACCAACTTCCAGCAGACGGGCCGCGACCTGATGACCATTGACGAGGTACGAAAATTGGACACCCATAAAGCGATCTTGTTTATACGAGGGGAAGATCCTGTACTGGACAAAAAGTACAACATCAAGCGACACCCCAATATTAAGCTGACAACAGACGGTAAGGCAAAGCCTTATATCCACAAGCCGCAGGGCGCGCCGGATTATGCGCTGCCTGACCTGCCCTATGCGTTCAAATCACTGGACGATTATGATTTTATTGACGTGGAGGAACCTGAACATGAATTATCTGAAAAAGAAAAAGATTTCAAACCCGACAAGACTGAGTAAGGTGAAGCGGTGCTATTGGACGGCGGCTGGGGCTGCTGTTCTCTGTCTTTGCTGCGCTACGCCCGCGATGGCGGCGGGCGGCGATCCGCTGGATATTGTAAATAACCTTTCCGATTTTATCTTCAGCATCATCAAGGCGCTGGGCGTGATCATTCTCGGCTGGGGCATCGTGCAGGTGGGTATGTCGATCCAGTCCCATGATGCCAGCCAGAGAACGCAGGGCTTTCTTTGCCTCTTTGGTGGCTTAATGATCGCCTTTGCAAAGGAAATTCTGACCGCCATCGGCGCGATCTAATGAAAAGAGCTGGGAGATACTGCCTTGCGGCGGATCTCCCGGCTCCCTTGCGGGAGGTGATTTTCATTTGGATAACAACTGGATCGTAGAAAACCTGACCAACGCCTTTGGCGTTTGGAATAGTAAAATGACGGAAATGTGGTCGCTGCTGACGGAATCGCCCCAGACCTTCAAGGGCGGCACCATCTGGCAGACCATTGTGACCATCAACGGCGGGATGCAGGCCATCGGCTACGGGCTGCTGGTGCTGTTCTTTGCCATCGGTATCTTTCGCAGCGCCTCCGGCTTTCGGGACTTTCAAAGGCCGGAGCACTTGCTGCGGCACTTCATCTACTTTGTGCTGGCAAAGCTGGGTATCACCTACGGTATGGACCTGCTGGTAAATATATTTGATGTGTGCAGCGGCATTGTGGCAACGGCGGCGGGCAGCGTTGGTGGCTTGACCGGCGCGTCCGTGGCGCTGCCGCAGGAGATCGCGGACGCCATCGGAGATGTGGGCTTTTTTGCAAGCATCCCCCTTTGGCTGGTGACGCTGCTGGGGAGCCTATTTATTACGGTGCTGGCCTTCATTATGATCCTCACCGTCTATGGGCGCTTTTTTAAGATCTATATGTATGCCGCGCTGTCCCCGGTGGCACTGGCGTCCTTTGCCGGAGAGGGGACTTCCCACTTTGGCAAGGCGTTTCTTCGGAGCTATGTAGGCGTGTGCATGGAAGGGGCGGTGATCGTTCTGGCCTGCATCATCTTTTCGGCCTTTTCCTCCAGCGGTACGCCGGTGGTGGATAGCAGCGCATCCGTGGTGACGCAGGTGTGGAGCTATTTGGGCGAGGTCATATTTAATTTGCTGGTGCTGGTGGGTTTGGTAAAGGCTGCCGACCATATCGCAAAAGAGATGCTGGGGCTTTAACCAAAATCATGGCGAATACCGCCACCGCTTCCGATTTCTTCAAATGCGCGAATAATCTCCTCAATTTTTTGAAAGCACTCACTGTCATTAAGACGATCATCTTCAATAATTGCTTTGATTTTACAGAGTGCTTGATAGCATTGTCCTTCCACTATCTGTGTAAATGGCTCATTCTGCTGTGGGAAAGTGATCTGCACCTCACCTTGGGCAAGGATGTGACTTAATAATTCCATAGCCAACTCCACTTTTGAACACCTCAACTTTCTGTATGGGGATTATATCCCCTTAATACATGGGATTATAACCCCCATAATATGAGTAGTCAAGCTGAGGAGGTTCCCATGATTAAATTCGACAAGCTATGGGCGGTTATGGAGCAGAAGGGTGTCACTACCTACGCCCTTCGAGAAAAGGGCGGCATTGACAGCAAGACCATTCGGCGGCTCAGAAATAACGAGAACATGGAGACAAAAACCTTAGACAAGCTGTGTAAGGCGTTAGATTGCAAGTTGGAAGATATTGCGGAGTATATCGCGGATTGAGTAAAGATGATTTGGAGGCTATTCCAAATCATCTTTTTTTATTAAATTTGCGGAAAGAAGGGGTTTAATTGGAAATCAAAATCAACAAAGAAATTAGAGCTTACCGCGAAACGCTCTTTTTCGGCCTGTCCGTGCGGCAATTCATCTGTTCCGTTCTGGCGGTTGGCGTAGCCGTGGTGCTGTATTTCAGCCTGAGCCGAGTGTTGGACCGGGAAACGGTAAGTTGGGTGTGCATTGTCGGCGCGGCTCCCGTGGCCGCTGCGGGCTTTTTTCAGTACAACGGCCTAACGCTGGAGCGATTTTTGTGGGCATGGCTGAAATCAGAGGTCATCATGGCAGGCAAGCGCGTCTGGAAAGCGGAAAACTACTACGAAGAAGCACTGAAACGAGAGGTGAAGAAACATTGATCCTTTTTAAGCATCGGCGCAGCGCGGAACGAGACGCCTTTTTCGTTCCCCGCAGCGTCCAGAAATCCATTCCCATCAAACGCATTTATCAAGACGGCGTGTTTCAGGTAAGCGGCAAGTTTTCAAAAACTTGGCGCTTTTTTGATGTCAATTATGCCGTGGCCTCCCCGGAAAAGCAGAGGGAACTCTTTATGACCTACTGCTCCTTCTTGAACTCACTGCCCATCGGGGCCACGGCAAAGATCACACTTTTTAACCGTCAGCTCAATCAAAAGGACTTCGGTCGGACGCTGCTCATGCCCATGCAGGGCGACCGCCGTGACCGCTACCGAAACGAATACAATGGGCTGGTGTTAGGCAAGGCGGCGGAGAGCAACAATCTCATTCAGGAAAAGTACATCACCGTTTCGGCGGAGAAGAAAAGCGTGGAGGAGGCTCGCGCCTTCTTTTCCCGCGTTGGGACTGACCTCACCACGGGACTTTCCCGTATGTCCTCCAGCGTCCGTGAGATCACAGTCAATGACCGCCTGCGGCTTCTGCATGACTTCTATCGCCCCGGCGAGGAACAGCTATTCCGGTTTGATTTGGAGGACACCATACGCAAAGGCCATGACTTCCGGGACTGCATCGCCCCTGACTGTATCTCCTTTCAGAAAAATCACTACGAGCTGGGCGATCATGTGGGCCGTACCCTGTTCCTTCGGGAATATGCCAGCTTTATTTCCGACGAGATGATCACGGAGCTGATGGACTATCCCCGGAACATGATGCTTTCTATTGACATCATTCCCGTGGCCATGGACGAGGCCGTGAGCGATATTCGCAAGCGGATCATGTCCGTGGAATCGGATATTACCCGCTGGCAGCAGCGGCAGAATCAGAACAACAATTTTACCGCCAATATCCCCTATGACTTGGAGCAGATGCGGAGCGAAACGAAGGAATTCATGGACGACCTCATGAGCCGCGACCAGCGTATGATGCTGGTTTTGGTGACGCTGACGCACTTGGCAGATAACCTCGAACAGCTCGATCAGGACACCGAGGCCCTGCAAGCCATCGGGCGGGCGCGGGGCTGTCAGTTTAACATTCTGCGCTATCAGCAGGAGGACGCGCTGAACACGGTGCTGCCCCTCGGCCTCAAGCGTATTGACGCCACCCGTACCCTGACCACGGAATGTACTGCCGTTCTTATGCCGTTCAAATCGCAGGAGATCCAGGACGCGGGCGGTATCTACTACGGCGTCAATGCCGTATCGCATAACCTCATTGTCTGCAATCGTGGGAACCTTTTGAACGGCAACGGCTTTATTACCGGCGTGTCCGGCTCCGGTAAGTCGATGGCAGCCAAGCAGGAGGTCTCCGCGCTGGCGCTCTCCACCGACCATGACATTATCATCGTGGACCCTGAACGCGAATACGGGGAACTGGTCCGAGCGCTGGGCGGTGAGGTCATCACCATCTCCGCCTCTGACCCTAACGGCTGCCACATCAATGCGCTGGACTTATCTGAGGGCTACGGGGATGGCAAGGAGCCGCTGGTGATGAAGTCCGAGTTTATTATGTCGCTGTATGAGCAGCTTATGGGCGCAGATAAGATCGAGCCGCAGGAGAAGTCCATCATTGACCGCAGTGTGGGAAACATCTACCGGGAATATCTGAAAAACTATCAGGGCGAGCCGCCCACGCTGAAGGACCTCTATGACGACCTGATGAAGCAGGTCAACCCGGAGGCGCACCGGATCGCGCTGGCATTGGAGCTGTTCACAGTGGGCAGTCTGAATGTGTTTTCCCACCAGACCAATATCAACACAAAAAGCCGTATCCTCTGCTTTGACATTCAGGACCTGGGTGAAAATCTGAAATCGGTGGGCCTGCTGGTAATGCTGGACGCCATCTATAACCGCGTTATCCAGAACCGCAGAGAGGGAAAATACACCCATGTCTACATCGATGAGATCTATCTGTTCTTCGCCAATGGGAGCGGCAGCGGACACAGCATTACCAATTACAGCAGCGAATTCCTCTACAAGTGCTGGAAGCGCTTTCGTAAATACGGTGCGACACTCACCGGCATTACACAGAATGTGGAGGAATGTCTGCTGTCCAATACGGCGCGGATGATGTTCGCAAACTCCGAGTTCCTGCTGATGCTCAATCAAGCCACCACCGACCGGGAGCAGCTTGCCCGTCTGCTGGGTGCATCGGATACGCAGATGAGCTATGTGGATAACGCGCCTGCCGGTCATGGACTCATCAAGGTAGGCGGTGCCATCGTGCCTTTCGCCAATGAGCTGCCCAAAAATACGGAGCTGTACCGCCTAATGTCAACACGCCCTGGTGAGGACTGATACCATGCGGGACTTGAAGATCAGACCTGGCATGGACACGCCCAAGGCAAAGCTGAAAAATCCCGCGCCCAAGGACGCGGATTCCCTTCTGAAACAGCACATGGACAAGCGACAGCGGGAAAAAGAGCCGGAAAGCCACGATCCCGTGCGTTACGCCACCGACCGCGTGGAGAAAAATATGCGCCGTGGTGCGGCAGGAGCGGCGGATACCTCGCGGCGCATGATAAAGCACTACCGAGGAAAGCTGCGACAGAGTAAAGAAAATGTGGTGGGAGGTCACAGCGCGGCAGATATGGGGATCGGTTCGGAAAGTGTTTTCATCGACACACCGATGGAATATGCCTTTTCTCCGGTACAAACCGCTGCACGAAATGAAGTCGGAAGTCAGACCATTTCTCCGCAAAATTGCGGAGGTCCCAAAAGCGCAGATGCCGCCCCGCAGGAGCGTGGGCGGCAGAAAGCTGCGCAGGACGCGAAAGCCGCCTATCGGCGGAACCTTGCCGAAAAAAGAATAACAGAAAGCCCTTTTATGCCTCCACGGTCCGACCGTGGAGGCACAATGACCACTCCGCAGAAAGGCAATTCGAGGGTATCGGCCAAGGGCAGCCCTGGCCCTAAGAGCAGACAGGCCATGACCAAGGCCGCGCGCACCATGCGCGTTCGACCAACTGACCACGCAGCGCCGAACAATGCAATCATCACGCGCCGCGCAAGGGCGGCGGCACGGAGAAAGGCGCAGCGGAGGATGCTTCAGGAATCCGCGCAGAGTGGAAGAAGGGCTTCCAAAAAGCTTGGCAGCGCGGCAGTCCAGGCAGTGAAGGAAATCGGAAAAGGAGTGGCATCTGCGGTCAGCTCGCTCCTGTCGGCAGGCGGCGGAGCGGTGGTGCTGGTGCTGTTCCTGACGGTGATCCTCGTGGCGGCAATCGTGGCATCACCCTTCGGCATCCTTTTTTCCAACGAGAGCCGGGAGGCGGGCGTCGTGCCGCTCTCCGCTGCGGTGGCGCAGGTCAACTATGAGTTCAATGAGCGGTTGGAAACCCTGCAAACGGCAGATGATTATGATTCCATCTCCGTGACCGGCCAGCCTGCCGAATGGATCGAGGTGCTGGCGGTGTTCGCGGTGAAGGTGGCAGGCAGTAACGATGCGGACGCCGCGGACGTGGCCACCATGGATGCCGACCGCATTGCCCGCCTGAAAGCAGTCTTTTGGGATATGACTACCATAGCCCACCGCATTGAAGTCATTGACCACCCCGGCAGCGGTGACGACGATGGCTGGACGGAAAGAAACCTCTATATCACCATTACCGCAAAAACGGCAGAGGAGATGAAAACCGCGTATCATTTCAACCGTAACCAAATCGCGGCACTGGACGAGCTGCTGGAGCAGCGGGACCTCCTGCGGGAGCTGATCGAGGATGTGTACTCCGTCAGCGGGGATACGGCGGCGCTGCTCCGCGATCTGCCGGAGGGTCTGTCGCCGGAGCGCGAGGCGGTGGTACGCACCGCCTGTTCTCTTGTCGGCAAGGTGAATTATTTTTGGGGAGGAAAATCCCTCGTAATTGGCTGGGACGCCCGCTGGGGCGAGCTGCGGCAGGTCACTGCGGCAGGCAGCTCCACCACGGGGACCTACCGTCCCTACGGGACGGATTGCAGTGGATTCGTCGATTGGGTGTTCTACAATGCCACGGGTGGCGGCTACATTATCGGTCATGGCGGAGGAGCCACCGCACAGCACAGCTATTGCACCGATATTTCGTGGGCGGACGCACAGCCCGGTGACTTGGTGTTCTACCCGGATAATTCCCATGTGGGCATCGTTGGCGGCAGGGACGCAAACGGAGAATTGCTCATCATCCACTGCGCCAGCGGATATAACAATGTGGTCATTACTGGCAAGGAGGGCTTTACATCTATCGGTAGACCGAGGTACTACACAATATGAGAGATAGCCGGTGCACCGGCTATCTCCCAGCGTGTCGAAAAAGCCTTTTCTCCCCGCTGAGCAAGTTTTCAGAACTTCATAAAAGTTCTGAAAACTTAGGATTTTAATGGCGCGGGACACCCTTCTTGGGTTTCCCGCGCACACCCTTTTTTACCGTCGCAGAAAATTTATCACTTTATCGACAGCCTCAGAGATAGCCGGTGCACCGGCTATCTCCTTCATTAAAAAAGATTCTTTGAACATAAACTGTATCAGTATGACAGACTGCATTGATAAATAACGCTCGCATTACAAACTTATTCCGTGATCCCGTTCCCGGCTTCCGATAGAAAAGTAGTTTCATCCCGCACACAAATCACAATATCCGGCTTGTGCTCCGCAATATAGTCCTTGAGGGTACATTGGGTATAATATCGAAAATCAATGCTTTGGAGCTCATTTGCCTGTGTCCATAACAGAGTTTCCAGCGGATTTGTAAAAGAATCACCATAGATAAGGATATTTGGTAATTTGGGGCGGTTTGTTGTAATTACAGACTCTCCGATGTCTCCACCCATGTAAACTGAATATGTTACAAGTTCATCTTCATTTTCTGGAAGCGTTTATACAGTGGAATCGACCTGAATGCCGTTATTTGTTCGCACAAAGGGAATATTTTCTTTCGGATAAGCTAACTGAATTGCATCCGAAGTGTTCCAAAGTCCGAACAATTTTCGATTAGAGGAACCCAGAAATGGGTTTTGAAGTGACTTCCATGCATGATTATGTTTACTGGGTAACTAGGCAAAGTAGTTCGTCGGACTGAGTGTTGCTTTTGCAATAAATACTTTTTTGTGTGTTACTTATTTCCCTGTGAAGAGAGATATTTCTTAATTTGCTTAAATGCTTGAAAAGAATCCCATCCCGCCCCCATAACAGAGGTCATTCCAACGGCTCCTTCTTTCAAGGTTCCAGTATATCGTATGACACTGCGATTCTAGCCTTTCATTTGAGGACGTTACATTATTTCCCCTCAAAGAGTCTTAGCCAGATTCGCGTTAAGTCAAGATTATGCACGGAATATTTGTTACTGCTGTCTGAAAAAAAACCGTACCCACTATATGCATTTCGTCCTAGTTGGTCATATTGATAGACCATTACATCGCCTGATTTGGTAAATACGGTCATGATAAAGCCCTGACTGCCAAGAGGAATCTCTTTAGCCTCCGTCTTATTGACATCCGATAGTTGTTCATCAATGCACATCTTTCTGAACAAATCGAAAAGTGCTTCTATTTCCACTTCATCATCAACCAAAACTGAATCATTCTCCAGAATATTGAAAAAATTCACTTCTTTTATTTCTTCTTCAGAAAAAGGAAATTCATAAAGGGTTCCTTTCTGAATACTAGAGTAAAATAGAATACCGATTCCAATCAGAAGAAAAGGGACAAGAAAACGGGAAATAATGTGGGTAGGTTTTATTTGAAAATGAGGCCTTTTAAAAACATCCTTAACCATCATAATAGCCATAACCATTCATTGTAAATCTGTTCCCGCTGGATTCACTAATGAAACTCCACTTGCCTGATGAAGTATAGATTGTTCCGGCGCAATATTCCCCTACCGCCGGGTCCATAAACGCATAAGATTTTACAGTTTGGTTTACGCCACAAATCACAACTGCATGTCCATATCCAGCATAACTGTATGCGCCGAGAATAAGGCGGTCGTTTCTCAATTCATTATATGCGAATGTTTGACTAATGTGGTCATCATATTCATCAATATAATCAGCATCAAACCATCTATTAAATTTGCTAATGATTTCAGCCAAAGTTAGTCCTTCATCAGTGTAGTGGTTAAATAGATATGCAATGCTCTGGTATGTCTCAATACCCCCATACATGTAATTTACCATAGAAGCAATGCAACAAGCCCAGCAGAACCAACTTCCGGAAGGCTGTTGAATCTTATCAACTGAGCAGAACGTATCATAATTTGACGGGCTAACGGCTCGCGTTTGAGTGCCTGCGGGACTAGCCTCAATCGTGATTCCACTAGATAGATTATTGCAGATAATGTTGCTAAAATCAGAACTTGTTACAGACGAAATTGAGGTCCTCGAAATTACCTCAAGGTTAGAACTGTTTGTTTCAAGACTAGAAACAGATGTGGGATCAAGTTTTGTTTGCTCATTGCAATCAGATTCAGCAATAAGATAGTATTCTCCATTTGTAAATACATATGCTCCTTCACTAGTGTAAATGATTGCAAAAGGAGAATTGTTTGCATATGCTTTAATTTTACTAACTAAGCCCTTTCCTAATTGAACAATCCATTCATTTTCGCTTTGCATAATGTAGAAAAGACTTATTACCTCTCCATCCAGTAGAATCGGTACAATATGCAATTCTGAAGGTACAAGACTATTATTATATGTCTCATAAACAGGAATTTCTTCTCCTAATTGAACATTTTCAAAGTTAATATCGCTCAAGCCAAATAGAGCCTTTTGCGGCTCAACAGCACATAAGATATCCTCCATTTTCTCTTGAACGTCGCAATTCGCTAATACACTGGTCTCGACGAAAGCGTAGCCGTTTGAAATTGCGTAAGCAGGAGAAGCAACAGCAAATGTCATAATCAAAGAAAGCACCAAAGCGATAAATTTTTTCATAATGACTCCTTTCAGAATAATATTGACCACCCAATTTGTGCTAAGCGTCTTTTCTCAAAGAAAAAAGTTAATGTTTACATTTTAAGATGCTTTTTTGGACTCGGGTTTCAAAAACATTTGTGGCGGTGCATAGCAATATGCATGTCAGTACCAACATCAAAATTATACATTTTTCATAAAAATTGCCTCCCCTAGACGTTCTTATATAAGAATAACGAAGAGATGAGCAAAACAGGCGGAAGGAACTGCCCACAAACAGGCAAATGGGAATCAAAAGAGCTTAGGGCATCTCAAGGGCGCAAAAACCATAGCGCGGTAGACCCCGCGCCTGAAAAAGGTATGGAAAAGACAGATCAGGCGGAACGCCGAAGCTGCTTGGCAGAACGGTAGGAGTGAGAACCATGCAGAACGGCGGCCAGCGCGACCGCTAAAGCGGAGATGTGGGCCAGTGTGTTGAGGTTTGCCGCGCTGGCCCACTGGCGGTATTTCTCACAATACTGGGTGTACATATAGGGCACTGTGCCCTCGGCGCTGCACTTGCTGCAGTATTCCTCCCAGAGAATAGTCAGATTTGTGCCTTTCCGAGCCAGCTCTGTGTGGATGTACGCATAGTCCGGAATGACATAGAGCGCCGTTTTCTGGTATTCCTCTGGGAACAGCAGTTCCATGAGCATTTCGTTGGTCACGGTATCCGACAGTGGCCAGGAGATTCCGGCCTTTTGAGCCGCCTCCTGGACATTACGGATCGTGTGATGAGAGCTGCGCAATTCCAATTCCATGGTGCGTATGCTCTTATCCGGGTCGCTGCTGACCCGCAGGATGTTTCTGTAGTCGAGCAAATGAATTTCCTCCTTGATAAATGTCACACATTGTCGTGTGCAGATACCATTATAGAGAAAATTCAAAAGTGTGGCTGCCCCCGTGACGGCGTGGCTGTTTTCCCGTGACGGTGTGGCTAAATCTCCGTGCAAATGTGGCTCACTGCCCGGAATTTACACTCAGCGCATTCGCGCCAAGGTGGAGATTTTTATACGCTGTTAGAATTGACGCTTACCAATTTTCGATTAGAGGAACCCAGGAATGGGTTTTGAAGTGACTTCCATGCATGATTATGTTTACTGGGTAACTAGGCAAAGTAGTTCGTCGGACTGAGTGTTGCTTTTGCAATAAATACTTTTTTGTGTGTTACTTATTTCCCTGTGAAGAGAGATATTTCTTAATTTGCTTAAATGCTTGAAAAGAATCCCATCCCGCCCCCATAACAGAGGTCATTCCAATAACGCAGCAAAGTCTTGTGAGTGTACTATATTGGGAAATCTGAAGCACATCAACAGCAATGGCATAGGCACATATGCAAATTATTGCAATAACAGCCTCCAAACAGGCTGACAAACAGAACGCTTTCGCTTTTTGAATTAAATCCATCTACTAAGTCCTCTTAAATGTTTATCTATTAGTAGCATCTACAATTTATAATTTTTTAAATATAACTATTGACACAATGTTCAAAAATATCAGATGTAGCTGGCGATCCCACTAGATCTTTTTTAGGATAATACAATCCAAAATAGCGGAAATAGCTATCTGTTAATGGAGAGTCCGGATATTTGTATTTACTATAATTATATGAAAAATATGCGGAATCTGGAGCATTTTCTTGAGCTTCGGTTTTTAACTCTGTTGCAACTGCCGCGAAAAGACTAACTGCATCACCAGCAATTGGCGAAGCAAATATTGATACAACAGCTTTAGAAATAATCATAGTGATTGCTGTTACTGTGAGACTTCCAATGACTGATCCAGCATTAATATTTGCACATTTATGACTATATAACAATTGTGAATACTGATAGGTCATTGTTCCTGCAAATGGAATTAAGCTATGTTCCACTACTGTTGATGTTTGTGGAACAATAGTTTGCTCTGAATCAAAACCATTCGTGGATGAAATAACCACTTTGTTTCCATTTACATATATGTCTCCGTTTTTATCAAACTTCACTGTATCCTGGATTCCGTCTTCGATGCGCGTCATTGCCATCGCCTTTCCATTCCCGATTGCCGCCGGACGGTATGATTTTCCGGTTTGTAAGACAGTCTAGCGTCTTGATGATGAGGATTATGGAACCGGCTGGCTCCTTGCCAGGTGGACGTGGAGTCCGACGAAGGGTTGCGGGTCCGGCTGTCTTCGTGG
>OHMI01000641.1_pt1 | contig 12598 bp, 9 predicted proteins | sample 1569271 | NCBI WGS metagenome assembly OHMI01 (sample SAMEA3879529, study PRJEB24766) | human gut metagenome | biome: human-associated habitat; feature: feces | place: USA | collected 1985/1987
CTAGAATGAAAGTTATTCATATAGATAAAACATACGTTCCATCATACTCCATTTTTCTTTAGCAAGTTCCCCTTTCCTGCATTGTTGGAATACCGATACAAAATCTTCCCATTCCTGCTGTCGGGGTAAAGTCGCAAGTTTAGCCATAGCAGATTCCCAATCGAAATCAATAGGAGTTTCGACAATCATGAATAACCGATTACCGCATATATATATTTCCATTTCTAAAATACCAACTGAACGGATCCCCTCTCTGATCTCCCGCCACGACTTCTCCTTACTGTGGCACTCCCGATACTTCGCTATCAGCTCCGGATCATCCTTCAAATCCATTGTCTGACAATATCTCTTTACCGGATAGCCATATCTTTTCATTTCATATCCATTTTCTTTCATCTTATCTTAAACTTAATCCTGCTTAATTATATCCCTCATTCTGTTTCAGATTCTTATTTACATTCAAATCATTTTGAGGAATAGGAAAATATCGGTTATGGGGTGCCCATGTACGTTTCTCAAATTGATAATACATATTTTCATCCACCGGAGAAGCAGTAGCCCCACTCCCTCTATAATTACGAGCTTGAGGATCATCCGACAATTTTACTCCGGTAAATGTATGATTAAGTTCTTTCTCGGCAATGCCCCAACGTAACACGTCATAATATCGAAGCCCCTCGAATGCCAGTTCCACACGTCTTTCTTTACGAACTGCTTCACGAACAAGTTCCTGTGTCGCTACGTCTGTCTTTTTTATTCCAACCAATTTCACACGATCACGTATATCATTGATAGTCAAATCCAATAAATTCTGGTCTACTGCATTCGGCTGCGATTCATTTACCGCTTCCAGATAGCTTAATAGAACCTCAGCATAACGCATTATAGGAGTATAAGTGGGAGTAGAACCTAAATTATTAGTTATAGACGGATCACAACCTTTCTTCGGACAATATCCATTAAATAAGGCAAATTTATTATAGCTATCTGCAGTATTAGCTCCCTTAAAGCAATCATAAATTATATCATTATACTTAGTTCCCTCATAACTTCCCAAAGGAGGTAAAAAAATAGAAGCATACAAGCGCAAATCCCGATTAACATAAGGATCATTCTCATCATAAACCTCAGAAGTCTTAATGTCCTTGCCGTCTGCACAGAAATATTCTTTCACCAATTCGTTATATGGTGAGAACTGATGCCACCCTCCATAAGCAGCTTCAGGATATAAATATTGATAACGTGAATTAGTATACAAATCCTTTATCCCCATAATACAAAATATTATCTCAGGGCTATATTCACCTCCTATTTGAAAAAGTTTCTCATAGCTGTCCTCTCCATTACGACGATCCAATTCATATATTCCCGACTCAATCACACTACGTAAAATAGTAGCAGCATCTCCCCATCTCTCTTGTGCCAGATAAAGACGACTTAAAAGTACCTTAGCCGCCCCCCTGGTAAACCGGCCATATTCCTCTGAAGAATATTGGACAGGCAACAAGTCTATAGCAGTCTTCAAGTCCTTCTCCACTTGCGAATAGACTTCAGTCTGAGGTGTTTGAGAGATAGAATTCGCTTCGTCCACCGACAGAGTTTTCAAAGGCATAGGAACATCCTTATAATAAAATGCCAAATTTAAAAAGAAATAAGCTCGTAAACACTTCACTTCGGCAGACCACTGTTCTTTTTTAGATTCTTCCATCGGACAGTCCGTAATATTCTCTAGAAAAGTGTTGTACTTAGCTATTTGCGTATATGCATTTCCCCAATACCAACGTAAATTACTGTTAGTAGCCACCGTATTGGAACTAGCCATTAAAGTAGAAAAATTTTCCTTTTCCGTTCCGTTTCCACCTGCAAAATCCAAATAGAGCAACCCTTGTGGCGTAGCAAAATCATCATGCGACCAACCAGTCTGGAAACGATAACATCCTGTCAAAGCCAACATGGCATCCCCTTCACCAGTCCAAAAACTACCATCAGAAATTGCTGAAGGTGGCTCCTTATCTAATAAATCCGAGCAACCAGTTGTTACTAGTGATACAGCCAAAGCACATAAACAAGCCTTTGTCATTCCTAATGTATTATATATATTTTTCATAATGATTCTTGATTGAATGATTTACTTAGAACTTGAAATTAAATCCGAATGAATAAATACTATTGACCGGATAATAAGAGGGAGAATCCCCTGTTCCTATCTCATTTTCAGGATCCCAACCTTTATAGAAACTATTGAAAGAGAACAGATTTTGTCCACTTACATAAACACGCACATTTTCCAAACCTATTTTTTTAGTCCATGCTTTTGGGAATGTATATCCTATTTGTATATTCTTGACTCGTAAGAAACTAGCATTACGGACCCAATAATCAGAAGTTTGAAGATTAGTGTCATTCATATTCAAAGTTTCCAATCGAGGATATTCAGCCCATTTATCAGGATTTTCTTCCTTCCAACAAGATTCAGCCTGCCATCTCTGTATCTGTCCACCGTTGTAGAATGCATAAGCCATATAAGATCCTATCAAACGCTTATGACCTCCTAAACCTTGTAATAAAGCTGAAAAATCAAAACCTTTATAAGAAGCGGAAAGATTCAAACCATAATAAAACTTCGGGGTAGTACTTCCCAATACGGTACGATCATATTGCGCATCCACCTTACCATCGGGAACCCCGTCAGGACCACTAATATCTTTGTATTTCACATAACCAGGTTTCAATCCTGACTTACTTACCAATTGCTCAGGAGCCGCATCTATTTCCGCTTGGTCTACAAACAGTCCATCAGTTTCATATCCATATATAATACCTATCGGTTGCCCTACAATTCTGTTATTATTAATTTCTTCGGTAGCTCCGTTCGCCAATTTCTCAACTGCATTTTTTACCCATGTAAAATTAGGAGAAATACTAAACCGGAAATCACGTCCTATTTGTCCGTTATAAGTCAGATTTATTTCAATTCCTTTGTTCGAAACAGCTCCAACATTAGATTGTCCGACTTCACGTCCCATAATACTAGACACCTCAACTGGTGCTAAAATGTCCGAAGTATATTTATAAAAATAATCCAATGTTCCACTAAAACGTCCATTCAATAAACTAAAATCTAAACCAATATCCGTTATAGCCGTCTTTTCCCAAGTAATTTCCGGATTATTATAGGTTTTCATGTAAGCCCCAGACTGAAGAGTTGCCGGATTTCCAAAAGGATAATCATGTCCAAGTTCATAAATCTGTTGGTAAGGATAAACACCTATATTTTGATTACCAAGTACACCATAGGAAGCACGCAATTTCAAATTATCAACTACAGCTGAAACTGCCGCATTCTTCCAAAAATCCTCCTCAGAAATTCTCCACCCTGCAGAAACTGACGGGAAAAGTCCCCAACGATGACCGTCCGCAAAACGTGACGATCCATCATAGCGCAAATTAGCCTCTAATAAATAACGATCTTTCCATGCATAATTTATACGCCCGAAAAAAGAAAGCAACGCATATTCCTCCAATGAACTATCATTAGTAGCTGTTGATTTATCTCCAGAACCTAATTCATACAAATAATTATTAGGAAACGTATTTCTATAACCTTCCAAACCTTTATTATTAGATTGCTCCACAGAAGTACCCGCCAATAACTTAAAGGTATGATTTTTAATTTGTTTTTCATAAGTAGCTAATGCTTCAAAGGTAGTATACGTATTATTTGCAGTCCATACATTTAAAGTAGCGGGCCCCACTGTCTTACTATCATCAAAATAAGTATCAGCCCGGTACGCTTTATCATATTTAGTCCAGTAATTCACCCCAGCTTTACCTATAAAAGAAAGTCCGTCTACAGGAGTATTCCATGTCAATTGTCCGGAAGCACTTATATTTCTACTCACATTCTGTACAAAAGATTCACTCGCCAACCACGCTTCCGGACTATAATTATCCTGATATCCAAAACTTCCATCCGACTTTTGCCCGGCATAAATAGGTCCCTGACGAACAGCATATCCTATCATTCCATCAATACTTTGTGGTTCGCCATTAGGAGCATTATATTTATTATTATAAGCATTAATATTCAAATAAAGCATCAGCCCTTTGGCGATTTCACTTTTCATAGTAAACAGTGCAGTCATTCTTTCATTAGACGTTTTTGCCGTCATACCTTCCTGATTTCTATAACCTACTGATAAATTATAACTTGTCGTAGCATTTCCTCCTTGTATGCTGAGATTATGTTGGTGTTGAAAACCAGAACCAGATTCCAACAGCCATTTTAAGTGATTTACATTCGGATAATTATCCGGATCAGATCCATCTCTATACTTTTGAATCTGTTCAGGTAAATAAGCTTCCTGCTTACCCATATTCCGCATAGCCATATTATAATATTCCGCATATTCCCATGATGGTAAAAAATCAGGCAATTCCGTAGGCCGTTGCCAACCAAAAGAATTACTATATGTAATAGTCGTTTTACCTTGTGCACCCTTCTTTGTTTCAATCAAGATCACCCCATTAGCAGCACGATTACCATAAATAGAAGCAGAAGCTGCATCTTTCAAAAAAGAAATGCTCTGAATATCATTAGGATCTACATCATCAATGTTACCTGATAAACCATCAATCAAAACCAATGGATCTGTTCCAGCTTTTGAAAATGTACCAGTTCCACGAATTTTAACAGTTGCTCCTTGTCCGGGACGACCTGAAGTTTGCAATACACTTAAACCTGGAGCCAAACCTGCCAGTGCTTGAGCAGTACTCATAACAGGCTTACTAGCCAAGTCTTCAGCTGAAACAGCAGATACGGCTCCTGTTAAATTCACCTTTTTCTGTGTTCCATATCCAACTACAACTACTTCTTCCAACTTTTTTGTATCTTCTTCCATTATAATACGAAGTAACTTGTTACTTTCAACCTTTATTTCTTGCGAAATATAACCTACATAACTTATCTGGAGCATGTTTCCCATTTCAGCAGACAGAGAAAATTTGCCATCCAAATCAGTAACAGTTCCATTGGAAGTACCTTTAACCAAGATACTGACCCCAATTAACGGCTCACCGGAAAAATCAGTAACCAAACCATTGACATTACTCTGTGTCTGTGCCCAAGTAGTATAGCTCAGGCAACACATCAACAAGACCACCAAGAATCTTATTGGCTGCATACATTCTAATCTGTTTCTCATTATTCTATTGATTATTGGGTTAATTTTCAAGACATAACAAGGGCTTACCGACCTAAAAAAGCCGATAAATAAACCTACTTTATGCTATATTCACTTCTTTATCTTAAATACGGGAGCAATCTTATTCAACTGTACATCAGGCATATCAATAACAACTCCTTGCGCTGTACGAGTAAAAGATACCTTTCCATAACCTAACAATTCAATTTTAGTAATTTTATCAGGATACAACTCACTTCCCGTTGCCAGCGATTGAATGACAACTTGCTTTTCTTCCGGCCATGCAAGGACTGTAGCATAGAGATATTTCTTGGTTTGAGTAAAACGGATTTCAGATGCAGTGGCTTTAGTGTAAGCACCTTCATTGAAACCTTGGGCATTAATCTTGATATCAGCATTGGCTATCGGACCTTCTCCGAAGACTTTCCACGGGCGTGTATCATAAATAGCCTCTTTATTCATACTCATCCAGTCACCAAATTCATTTAAAATGGCTTCTTCCTTTTCATCGAAAGTTCCGTCAGCCCGAAGAGGAACACTAAGCAACAAATTACCGTTCTTACTGACCACATCCACTAATAGTTTCACTACATCGGAAGCACTTTTATACCAGCCGTTCTCCGCCAATCTGGTATCATAATGCCAACCGCCTAAACAAGAACAAGTCTGCCATGGCTCTTCATAAATACTATTGGGAGATCCCCTTTCCACATCCCATACCAAAGCTTTACGTTGTTCATCGGTAAGAATTTTACCAAACATAACAGCACTGAAATCCCCCTTACGAACAACCATGTTGTGATTATAAAAATGTGCGGCAATCTTCAAACCCGCATCACTGATAGGATAAAACGGTACACCAGTCACATCAAAATAAATCAAATCGGGATTATAACGGTTTATTGCATCGACTGTACGATCATAAAAGTTTGTCACATATTCTTGAGTAGGAATACAAACACCATTTCCCCATGCCCATTGACGGTGAATCATACCGTCAGCCCAACTTCCAGCGCTTAACGGGTGATTCTGTGCATAAAGTTTTTGAGGATCGTAGCCTTCCCACCACTTACCCTTACCATCTTCTTTAGTCAAACATCCATCGTAGGGTACACCTGCCTTCTCGCCATGACGGTCGTATCGTTGAGCCGGTTCATACCAGCTCCACGCATGGTCCGCATGGAAACTGATACCAAATGGAAGACCGTTTTTCTTAGCTGCTTCAGCCCAGCCCGCCAATATATCCTTCTTAGGGCCTATATTCACGGAATTCCATTCCTGATATTGGCTATCCCATAAATCATAATTATCATGGTGATTACCTAAAGCGAAGAAATACTGGGCACCAATCTTCTTATAAAAGGAAACCAATTTGTCCGGATCCCATTTCTCGGCTTTAAACAAAGGCAATATATCCTTGAAGCCCACTTCAGAGGGATGGCCATAATGTTCCACATGGTGCTTATACTCGCGCGAACCTTCCAAATAGAGAGAACGCGCCATCCAGTCGCCGGACCCTTCCACACATTGCGGTCCCCAATGTGCCCAAATACCAAATTTGGCATTTCTAAACCATTCAGGAACTTTATAGTTCTGCAATGATTCCCAAGTAGGTTCGAACTCTCCCTCCTGCATTTTTTCATTTTTCTCTGAAACAGGTACCTGGTAAGTCTGAGCCTCCAAAACTCCCGTCCAAAGCAACAAAGCCGAAGCCAAAAGAAAATGTTTTGCTTTCATAGTATAATTGCTTTATATGTTTTTCAATTATCAATAGTGCAAATATACAGAGTTGAAACCAATTTATATTATCCAAATGCGCCATTATGTAGGATAATATCGACTTTTACCTGAAATAATTCAAAAACAAATACCAAAACAGGTGATTTGATATGAAAATATCGATTTCCCATTGGATTATATATATACTTTTGCTTACTTTGTACGAAACTGAATCTTTCATTCTAATAACTTAAGGAATATGACACAATCAATCGACCAATTACATTTACTTATATTAAATGTAGGACTAGCCATTCACAATGCAGACTGGAACTGGAAAAACGTAAGCAGCCCTTTTACCCGACTCTATTATATAATGGAAGGAACCGCCCAAATAATATTTCCCGATGGAATGCAGGAACTAAAACCACATCATCTATATCTGGTGCCATCATTCACTACCCATAGTTATCAGTGCAATTCTCATTTCACTCATTATTATCTCCATATATATGAAGACCATCAATCGGAATCCGGCATTCTGGAAGATTGGAATTTCCCGATAGAAATACCTGCGGGCAACCTGGAATTACCACTTATTAAAAGGTTATGTGAAATAAATCCTACCATGCAGCTTCCTCAATCCGACCCGACAAGCTATGACAACAACCCCACATTAATCAGAAACATCATTAAAAATAAACAGCGTACCTTCTGTGACAAAGTCGAATCCAGAGGTATAGTATATCAACTTATTGCCCGCTTTTTAAAAGACGCCAAACCTAAAGTGGAAGTCAACGATAACCGTATCCAAAAAGTTTTGTCCCACATCCGAAAAAATATCTATAAAACAGTAGATATAGACTCATTGGCAGCAATCTCATGCCTCTCAAAAGATCATTTTATCCGTCTTTTCAAAAAAGAAGTCGGTACCACACCGCTACAATATATTAATCAGAAAAAAATAGAGAAAGCCCAATTAATTCTGATTACAGAGGATATTCCCGTAAAAAACATAGCCTATCTCCTTGCTTATGAAGACCATTCTTATTTCAACCGCCTATTCAAAAAAATCACAGACGTTACTCCACAGCAATATAGAGAACTATATAAAAAGTAACCGTCTTATTATTTTTACGCAAAGGTTTACGTACTTTTTTCAACCTCTTCCACCATATACCTAAAGGTTATTCCTCTATTTTTGATGCCGGAAATAAATCTAAAAATAAATAGAGCTATGAATTACAATGAAATCGGGAAAACCGGTATGCGGGTTTCCAATCTTAGTTTCGGCGCATCTTCATTAGGAGGAGTTTTTCATGATATCCGCGAAGCAGAGGGTATCAAAGCTGTTTACACAGCAGTAGAGAATGGAATGAATTTTATTGATGTATCTCCCTACTACGGGCACTACAAGGCCGAAACCGTATTAGGCAAAGCATTGAAAGAAATACCACGTGACAAATATTATCTCTCTACCAAAGTGGGACGCTATGGAAAAGATGGAGTCAACACATGGGATTATTCCGGAAAACGTGCAACGGAAAGTGTGTATGAAAGCTTGGACAGACTCCACATTGAATATATCGATCTGATTAATGTACACGATGTAGAGTTTTCAGACATGAATCAGGTAGTCAACGAAACATTACCTGCACTGGTAGAACTTAAAAAGAAAGGTATTGTGGGACATGTAGGTATCACAGACTTGCAATTAGAAAACTTAAAATGGATCATTGATCACTCGGAACCGGGAACAGTAGAAAGCGTACTTAACTTCTGCCATTATTGTCTGAATGACGAGAAACTGACTGATTATCTGGATTATTTTGAATCAAAGAATATCGGCATTATCAATGCCTCCCCCCTTTCAATGGGCTTACTCTCCCAACGTGGGGTTCCTGCATGGCATCCGGCCCCCCAATCACTGGTAGAAGCCTGTCGGAAAGCTGTTCAACATTGCCTGTCCAAAAATTATCCTATAGAGAAACTGGCTATTCAATATTCTGTCAGCAATCCACGTATCGCCACCACTTTGTTCAGTTCGGCCAATCCGGATAATGTATTGAAAAATATAACATATGCCGAAGAACCCATTGATTGGAACCTTGTAAAGGAAGTGCAAGAAATTATCGGAGAACAAATGCGTGTCAGTTGGGCTAATTCATAATACAAAGGAAAATAATGATGGATTTTAACATAATAGATGCACACTCCCATCTTTGGCTACGGCAAGATACGGAAGTCAACGGATTGCCTATCCGTACTTTAACCAACGGACGTTCGTTATTTATGGGGGAAGAACGTCAGATGGTTCCGCCCTTTATGATTGACGGGCGGAATAGTGCCGAGGTTTTTCTCTCGAACATGGACTATGCACAAGTATCGGCTGCCGTAGTCACTCAGGAATTTATTGATGGCATCCAAAATGAATACCTCGCAAAAGTGTCCCATAAATACCCAGACCGTTTCTTTGTATGCGGTATGTGCGAATTTCGTAAACCCGGTTATCTGCAACAGGCCAAGGAATTAATAAGTTCCGGTTTCAAAGCAATAAAAATCCCGGCACACCGCCTTTTTCTAAAAGAAGGAAGAGTCATGCTGAACAGTGACGAAATGATGGAAATGTTCCATTACATGCAAGAAAAAGACATTATCCTTTCCATTGATTTAGCCGATGGGGATACACAAGTACAGGAAATGAAAGAAATCATTCAGGAATATCCGCAGCTTCGAATCGCTATCGGACATTTCGGTATGGTTACAACTCCTCATTGGCAGGAACAAATAAAACTGGCCCGGCATACCCATGTCATGATAGAGTCAGGAGGCATTACCTGGTTGTTCAACAGTGAATTCTATCCGTTTCACGGAGCGGTCAAAGCCATTAAAGAAGCAGCAGATCTGGTAGGTATGGACAAACTGATGTGGGGATCGGATTACCCTCGGACCATTACGGCCATTACTTACAAGATGTCTTACGATTTCATCCTTAAAACGACTGAAATGACACAAGAAGAGAAAGCACTTTTTTTAGGTAAAAACGCCGAAAGATTTTATGGTTTCAAAAATATCATATCTCTTCCTTACATAAAAAACATGTCAGAATAATCAACTGACACTTATAAATCCATACCATGAAAAATAAGAACTATTATGTACCATTGATGCTCATATTCTGCCTGTTTTTCCTATGGGCTATCAGCAGCAATCTGCTACCTACTATGATAAGACAGCTGATGAAAACCTGTGAGTTAAACGCTTTCGAAGCATCATTCACAGAAACAGCCTACTGGCTTGCCTATTTCATCTGTCCCATTCCCATCGCTATGTTCATGAAAAAATACAGCTACAAATCGGGAATTATTTTCGGGTTATTACTGGCGGCATGTGGTGGGTTACTGTTCTTCCCCGCTGCCATGCTGAAAGAATATTGGGCATATCTATGCATATTCTTTATCATTGCCACCGGAATGTGTTTTTTAGAAACGGCAGCCAATCCTTATGTAACCGCTTTGGGAGATCCGAAAAGTGCGCCCCGTCGATTGAATCTGGCACAATCATTCAATGGGCTGGGAGCTTTTATAGCTGCCATGTTTCTCAGCAAACTGATTCTGAGTGGCAACCACTATACCCGCGACACCCTGCCCACTTCTTTTCCCGGTGGCTGGGAAGGTTACATTCAAACAGAAACAGACGCCATGAAACTTCCTTATCTGCTGCTAGCTATGCTACTCATTGTTATTGCCATCATCTTTATCTTCTCCAAATTACCTAAAATCAAAGAAGGAAATACGATGGAAGGAGTAGAATATAAAGGAGAAAAATTAATTGATTTCGGAGTCTTAAAACGTTCTCATCTTCGTTGGGGAGTTATTGCACAATTCTTCTACAATGGTGGTCAGACAGCCATTAACAGTTTATTTCTAGTCTACTGTTGTACCTATGCAGAACTACCTGAAAATACAGCCACCACCTTTTTCGGTCTTTATATGCTGGCTTTTTTGGCAGGAAGATGGACAGGCACACTACTCATGGTAAAATTCCGTCCACAAGACATGCTATTGGTATATGCGCTGATTAATGTCTTGCTATGTATTGTTGTGGTTTGTTTTGGCGGTTGGACAGGTCTTTATGCCATGCTGGGCATCTCTTTTTTCATGTCTATCATGTATCCCACTCAGTTCTCGCTCGCTTTGACTGATTTAGGCAACAACACCAAAAGTGGCTCGGCATTTCTAGTTATGGCCATCGTTGGAAATGCTTGCTTACCCCAACTCACAGCTTATATGATGCATCTGAACGAACATATCTATCATATAGCCTATACTATTCCTATGATTTGTTTCCTGTTTTGCGCCTATTATGGCTGGAAAGGATACAAAGTGATTGATTAAACTGATTAAAAATAAATAAAAAATGAAAGCAATTCAAATTACCGCTCCTTCCGAAATGAAGGTAGTAGACATCGAGAAACCGGTCTTGGAACCGGGAGAAGTTCTTGTGAAAATTAAATACGTCGGTTTTTGCGGCTCGGACTTGAATACATTCTTAGGCCGTAACCCAATGGTAAAGTTGCCCGTTATTCCTGGACATGAAGTAGGAGCTGTCATAGAAGCTGTGGGCAAGGATGTGCCGGATTCTTTAAAACCCGGCATGAGCGTTACAGTTAATCCCTATACCAATTGCGGTAAATGTGCTTCCTGTCGTAACGGCAGAGTAAATGCCTGTGAACATAATGAAACTTTAGGGGTTCAGCGCAACGGAGCCATGTGTGAATATATCGCATTGCCTTGGAGTAAAATAATCCCGGCCCATCGAATTCCTCCTCGTGACTGTGCACTGATCGAACCGATGAGCGTAGGCTTTCATGCGGTTTCCAGGGCACAAGTTACAGATATTGATATAGTGATGGTCATTGGTTGCGGAATGATCGGTATGGGAGCTATTGTACGTTCAGCTCTTCGCGGAGCTACCGTTATCGCTGTAGACCTGGACGACGAGAAATTGGAACTTGCCAAACGGATAGGTGCTCACCATACCATCAATTCCATGACAGAAAATGTACATGAATGCCTGACAAAGATTACGGAAGGACTCGGTCCTGATGTAGTCATTGAAGCTGTCGGCAGTCCTGCAACCTATGTTATGGCCGTCAATGAAGTCGGATTTACCGGGAGAGTGGTATGTATAGGGTATGCAAAATCAGAAGTTTCTTTTCAAACTAAATATTTTGTCCAGAAAGAACTTGATATCCGCGGATCACGTAATGCATTGCCCACAGATTTCAGAGCAGTTATCCGCTACATGGAACAAGGTACTTGCCCAAAAGATGAATTGATCAGCAAAGTAGTCAAGCCCGAAGCAGCAATACAGGCCATGAAAGAATGGGCGGCAACTCCCGGAAAAGTATTCCGTATACTAGTCGAATTTGACTAACCACATCTATACAATTACCCAAAATGTGCTCAAAGTGATCGTTTTCTACTTCGAGCACATTCTCTTTTTTGATTAAATCCGCCAATCGTTTCCGATTATTTGACGAGTCAATCAAGTGAAAGTTCTCATCCTCATTGTCAACCACAATTTCTCTCGGGGGATAGAATTGATTTCTTTCGAGCAAGGTAACCCTTTCAGCTGGCATAGCACCTGACAGTGGAAAGTCCCTATTATCA
>OHMI01000644.1_pt1 | contig 12559 bp, 7 predicted proteins | sample 1569271 | NCBI WGS metagenome assembly OHMI01 (sample SAMEA3879529, study PRJEB24766) | human gut metagenome | biome: human-associated habitat; feature: feces | place: USA | collected 1985/1987
TAGCCTGAATGTCTTGCTCCTTAATACACGGTGCCGCCATGAACTTTTTCGTTATGTAAGGCTTTATATCTGCCAGTACCTGTGACATAGAGGCTTTCTTTCGGTTATCAGCCATAAAATCCCCCCCTTTTTTCCAAAACGCTACCTTTCTTTATCTATCGTCCGGCCAGAATGTATAGAAATATTACTTCATATTGGCTATATACTTTTTCAACTTAATGATTCTATCTTCCGTATCAATACCCGCTTCATTTTGAGAAATAGTAACGGTATCCGTAAGGCTATCATCATCATTTCTGTAAACACCATATGAATTGTTTTCACAGACAATGTAAACATCATCATAAACCAAATACTGCCCCATCTCGTCTCTGGATAGATGGTCATCATCTGCTTCTTTCAAATACGGCATGTACGTATTTTGTGACCACTGCGTCTTTGTCTGCATAACCGAGAACATATATGGCTTATTTACCACATCGTCGTTGCTCATCTTTCCATAACTACCAGGACGGAAAACAGGATACTTTACATAATAATAATTCCATGGATATAAATTATCCTTTTCACATTGAGCCAAGAACGCAGAAATAATTCTATCCAAAATGCCATCATCGAAACTTTCTTTCGATTTGAGCAGTTCAACTAAAATTGTATGTGTATTTTCAAAACCGGCATTTGCACTTTTATGAAATAGCTCATCCCAAGCATACTGCAAACTTTTTGATGCAAACTGATAACGCCATTTGTTTCTTTCCTGCTGCCCATAGTTACCTAATGTCATTAAAGCACAGTCAATCTTATCCCACGAACAGGCGAATAAAGAAGAAAAACGAGAGCCCAGCGAAAGATTATCGAGACCAATAATACCGATTTGCCCTTTTAACATGTTATGATCTTCCAGTTCAAACACTTCATCTGTACAGTCTGGGTTTTGGGTTAGGAATTCAATTTTTTTCTTTTCTTCCTGTATCTGATTTACATTGAAGTTAATCTCAATAGAATCATCAATCACGCCTGTAAGAACAATTGCATCAATAGCCTGAAGAATTGCGGGAATTCTGTTTCTATCCTGTCTATCACTAACCTCATCTTCGGAATTCTGAATCAGGTTGTTGACAATTCTGATTCTTCTCACAAAATCAGAATATGTCACTTCATTTTGGTGCTGTAAATAGATTGTAATGGCATACAAGAGCACGATGCGGTTTAATGGAAACTGTCGTATTCTGCCGGACTTATCAGAATAAAAATGCAAGCAATCCTCAAAAATATCAATCTTATATCTGGAATCAACCACAATTTTCCCACATGCATGAGTGTAGCTCATAAACGATTCCAAAAATTCTGTCGGATTATCATAGCCATTTATTTTACACCAGCAATCGAAGAACGCTTCTAGCGTAGCTATGTTCGCTACTGCTTTCTCTTCATCTGCGGAGAAATACAAGTGCAGCAAATCAAAAATGTCGCTGCTGTAGCCTTGTGGAGACTGTCCATTACGATAACAAATAATATCGCAAACGAACTTGAAGTATCGTAGAAATTCATCATCAATAATATTGTCATCCGCATCACTGGAGCCGCTGCTGCGATATTTCCACAATAAATCTGTCCAGGATTTATCTATTTTTCCAACAATACGATCTGCCGTATTCTGACCATTTTTTTCATCGAGAGCTCTGATTTCCCTCTCCAGTTCTGCTTTGAAATGTTCAAATACTGTCAACGGCTTCCCACGGGAATTCATTTTAATATAAAGCTCATCAGTAAGACCCATATCTCTTATTGGCAAGAAATAAAAGGTAATCGCTTTATTTTCCAATTGCTCCCATATATCCGGTACATCTTTGAAGCGCTCATCAATCGCATCCAACATTACAAGCATGGAGCTGATAGTAGGATCATCTTTCCAGTCAAACGGAAACCATGCCTGATTCTTTATGTCAGCAGAAAGCGTAGTTTCAAAAGATGGCATAAACTTCACAAGCTCGGCACAGAAATATCTTGCACTATAACGTGTTTCATAGCTGAACCTGCTGAGAAATGCGTACTTGTCATCAGAAATTTTTTCCTTTTTAGCCGCATACCAATGCAAGAGGAACAACGTTGTCAAACGCTGCTGACCATCCAAAGGCGTCATAGTTCCTTCTTCATCAATGTCACCGTAAACAAAGTCAAGGGTAATCGGCTCCCCAGTAACAGCCCTATAAAGTGCCTGAAGAAAACGACTTCTTACTCTATTGATGTCTTTATCAATACGTCCTTGAGCGTAGTCTCTCTGAATAAGGGGGATTACAATTTTATTAAGCTGAACTGAAGTATCTCCATCCTCAATCGTTGTTTCAAAGATATCCATAAATGAGTGAAGCGTCGTACTCATTTTGTTTCCTCCTTTTCCAAAACAATCGGTTCTATATAATCACCCAGAACATCATTGATTGCTTTAATATAAGCAATTCTATCGGCCTGACCCCAAAAGTGAAGCTGATTTTCAGCAGATGGAGTATAATATTTCAGAAATACCATCTTAGTACAGAAAGGAATATACTGTCCTTTTTTATCCATCTGAATGATATCATTTCTTTTCACATCAAATGTCGAATTATTAAGAGCCGCATTGTCCGCCGTATTAAGCAATGCAAGATTTGCAATGGAATGCATGTACTCTGTATTGCCTGAAACGGATAACAAACCAAGAACTTTTTGCTGAATGCTCTCAAATACAGTGCGCTCCAGCTTATCTGCATTTATCGCCCCTTGCATTTCATCAATCAGTTCACTATGTTCACCACCGATACTTTCAACAGATGGGATATGAAGTTCCAGCCACTTTTTCCAAACATCTTGCGTTTTCATACCTTCCGATTGCTGGGCATGTATATGTTCTAGGCTCCATGTAACATTGCTGCCCTTATGGTGCTTAAACTGATCAAATGGAAACCGTTGAGCATGTCCATCACTTCTTCTTACCGATTCGATATTGAATAAAAGCAGTAATGTACTAATCCGCTTATAATCCAACGACTTCTCATAACTGAGTTCAGCATAATTTCCAGAAATCGCAACGCTCTTTTTAATCAGTTCGTCGAGAGATTCATTAAACTCGCTCTTCTTTTTATCTTTTGACAGAGCAAATATTTTATGCAGAGAAGTGCCAGACGTAATCAAATAGCCGATTCTGTGGTACAGATCATGATCCTCGTACCAGCCCTTCAAAGTAAGAAAAGTCTGATAGATTTTTTTCCAGATATCATCCAGTGATACTTCTTTACGCAATTCATCAAATCGGAAGAATGTATAATACTTTTCTCGTGTACTTTCATCTTTACCGGCAATCAGGTCAAGAACAAGGTCAATTCTTGTCTGATATTCACCTTTGACGCTGTTTGTCAAAAAGAACCACAGAGATTCATTATGAAGTTCCCTCTCGATGCCATCCCATTGTAGCGATATCTCTTCCTGCTTTTCCCTGCGCATATTCTCTGCATTATCCCGGCTAAGAAACATCGCTTTGACGAGTTCAGCACTTGTCAGCGGAATTTTTCCGATGTTCAAACGGGTAAATAGCGAGATTGCATCTTCGCTTTCTCCAACCTCGTACCAGATGATTTTGACATCTTCTTTTAAGTATTCAAAGATATGCATAACCCGAATTTGTAAGTCCTGCTCAAACCACTTTTTTATGGTGTTGTATGCCTTGGCTATAAACCAAAAGTCGATGTTATCATCCTGTTTCGTCATGTCTAAAGTTTTCAAAAACTCTTCTGACTGGTCTCTTGTCTGATAAGAAAGTGTAAATGCTGGTTCATTGAAGAACGGATTCACGTTCTTCATATACTTATAAATGAGATATAATGTGGTAAGTCTCTGCTGTCCATCAATCAGTTCGTACCGATCTTCTTTTTTACGAACGACCACCGGTTGCAGGCAATAATTTTTCTTACCATTCTGATATATATCATCTAACAGACGTACAACCTCTGTTTCACTCCATCTATAGCCTCTTTGATATGACGGAATATAAAAAGAGCCTCTTATATCAGCTACGAATTTTGTTTCCAGTATAATATTATTGCCCATAGCCCAACCTCCATCTGTGCTTTAATCACATTCTTTTGTTTACTAATATTCCTTTACATCTTCCCATGCCCCCGATAGCCCATCAAGATAAATTCCTTTAACCTTGAAATCAATAATTTTGATTTATCGCTCTGTTGAACAAAGGCTGCAAAACTGCGCTGCTCAGCAATTGGTGGCACAAGAACCTCTATTTCTTCGATTCGGTATAATGCCAATTTCGGCTGCGTTGTATGCATTGTTTTTTCCTCTATTTGTTCAGCTCCCGCCGGTAATGACAGATACCAGATTAGATAATCTCTATCCACAGGAGCACCTTCGTTTAGCACAATCTTTGCGGCATTTTCAGTAAGGTTGGCACCATCTATCGAATCTGGGATAGCTCCAACCTGTCCTATAGTCCCTGCAATGCTGATGTAAACATCTTTGGAGCTAATCGTATACCTTGAAATCTTCTCATGAGTGGCTTGTGTAAGATAAACCAGTGCCGGAATGGTTACTGAGTGCTTGACCATATCAATGACACGGACATAGGGATGATTGGTTGTATGGTCTGCATAGGATTCGCCTTTGGGTAGACGCTTGCCACCCTTTACTTTTCCAAATTCTCCAATCTTCAGAATCGGAAGTCCTTTCTGGTTAGTTTTTGGATCGCCGAACAGCTCCATAAATTGAGATTTCACCAGTTCATCCGTGGCCGCAATCAGCTTCTGGTAGGATTTCTTCGTGTTATCCATAGCCCAGAGTAGTTCAGCCAATTCCTTTTGTTTCTCCATATCAGGGAGCTTGAACTCGTAATTCTTCAAGTGTTCCCATTTTACACGAGGTGAAAGGGAGCCTGCGGATTTGCCGACAGCAAAGTCAAACAAATCATCATTCTGGATGATGAACGGGAGCAACTCCGGCAGAATACGGTCAGGTTTTGCTTCGATAACAGTGATATCACCAGAGCAGATGCCATCAAATGGAGCAACAGCAGCCTTTTTGAGGTAGGCTCTGCGGCGGCCAAACAAGACATTCCCCTTGCGGAACATCTTACTGAACGTATTTTCGCTGCCTTCATCCCAAGCAGTCAATGTAATCTCTTCCGGGATCAGGTGTTCCAGCCCAACGATAGGATAGCCATCCTTGCTGCCTTTACATGTCTCCTTATGTTCTACAGCGACATCGCCAAGAAGGACTTTATTCATTGACATCTGCCTCCTTTACTAATAGTGCGTTCAATTTTTCATAGCTCAGTTTCATCATTTCGGAAGCAGCTAGCCAACTATCATAATGCTCCTGAACATTACGATTATCTATATCTTCTTCGTTAACCTCTGGTTTCACATACAGAGGAATGCTCAAGGAGAAGTTATTATTTGCAATATCCTGAATAGTAGCTACCTTTGCAAAATCAGCATCATCAACATAGCTGTCATACGCGGCAGCAATTCGAGCGATGTGCCGTTCTTCCAGATAGCTCTGCGCATTTTTGCGCTCAACCTCATTTACCGCATTGATGAACAACACCTGTCCACGACGTTCAGGGCGCTTATTCATCCGACAAATCATGATACAAGCTTCCATCGGAGAGTTGTAGAAAAGATTCGGTCCGAGACCGATAACACATTCTACTTTATCGCTGCGCACCAGTCTTTCACGCATTGCACTTTCCTCATTACGGAAAAGAACTCCGTGCGGGAACAGGATAGCGCATCGGCCAGTATTGTCCTTCAGACTTGCGATAATGTGCTGAAGGAATGCATAATCAGCACGACCTTGCGGAGGCACACCCAAGAAGTTACGACCATATTTATCACTTTCAAATGCTGCGCGATCCCACTGACTAATTGAGTACGGCGGATTTGCCAGGATAAGGTCAAATTGCTTCAGTCTACCATTCTCAACGAAGGCCGGTGCTTTCAAAGTATCTCCATTTACGATATTAAAGTCCTTAACTCCGTGCAGAAACAGATTCATCTTGCCAATAGCAGAGGTAAGCGCATTGATTTCCTGACCGTAAACAGCCACATTTCGCCATTCCTTACCTTGCTCTTTTAAGTACGCAATAGCAGAAATAAGCATACCTGCACTACCACAGGTCGGATCATAGATAGATTCCCCCGACTCCGGCTTCAACATCTCAGTCATCAAATGCACAACAGTACGATTCGTGTAAAACTCCTGTGCTGTGTGACCGCTGTCATCAGCGAACTTTTTGATCAGGTATTCGTATCCTTGACCAAGTTCGTCTTCCGGGCAGTTAGCAATAGAGAGTGTCTTGGTACTGAAGTGCTCCAACAGATCCTTCAACAACCTATCAGGGAGCCTGTTCTTATTTGTCCAGGCACCATCACCAAAAATACCTTGTAACTTGTCAATGTTGGCATTTTCCACTTTGCGGAATGCCTCAACAATGGCCACACCAACATTTTCGGATACGGCACGCACATCGTTCCAGTGATACCCCTTGGGAACCACAAAGGTATGGATTTCGTCAGCATCAAATTCGGCAGCGTCATCACCATATTCTTCGATAGCAAGAGCAGTTTCTTCATCGTATACATCACAGATGCGCTTGAAGAACAGCAGCGGAAAAATATATTGTTTATAAGCACCAGCATCAATATTAGTTCTTAGGAGGACAGCGGAGTTCCAAAGATAGGATTGCAGTTCCTCAATGGTTATTCTTTTACTCACTGATATAACCTCCTTCCAGCAAGAGTTTACGCATCTTTTCTTCGGCTGCAATCATTTCTTTGTAAGCCTCAAAATACTGTCTACGGATTTCTGCCGGAGGAACAGTTTCCTGCTCCTTCTTTTCGATATAGTTGTTAATCGCAAGAGAAAAGTCTTTCTCCCGAATTTCTGGAATCGTAACGATTTTGACCTTTTCGATAACATCTTCGTATTCCGTATAGTAGTTGAATACGGTTTGGATATCTTCTTCGGTCATAATGTTCTGTGCTCTCTGGGGAGTATAAATTCCGGAGCCATCAATCATACAAATACGGCCACGATGCTCAGGAGCTTTATCATTATTTAAGAAAAGAATGCAGGCAGAAACACCAGTAGAGTAGAATACACCACTGGCCATCGTAATGATAGCTTCCAGTTTATCGGATTCCACAAGGTGCTTGCGAATCTCACCTTCTTTGCCGCTTCTAAAGAGCACTCCCTGCGGCAGCACCACAGCACAACGACCAGTTTTCGGATTCATAGACTTAATCATGTGCTGAAGCCATGCAAAATCACCATTGGAATCGGTCGGGCATCCCCAAATATTTCTACCGTAAATATCGCTGCTGAATTGTTCAGCTCCCCAGTTTTTGAGCGAAAACGGTGGATTTGCGACTACGCAATCAAAGGTCTGCAATGATCCACGTTCCAGATAGTTCGGGGAGCGTAAGGTATCGCCCTGTGTCACTTTGAAATCTCGTGCACCATGCAAGAACAGATTCATTCGAGCGATAGCAGAGGTTGCCAGATTTTTTTCCTGACCGTAGATTTTTCCATAGGTCAACTTGTCATCATGCATATACCGGATAGCCTCAATGAGCATACCACCCGTACCGCAGGCTGGATCGTAAACGGTCTCTCCGGCCTTAGGAGCCATCAGCATAATAAGTAATTTGACAATCGAACGCGGCGTGTAGAATTCACCGGCATTCTTTTTGGAGAGGTCAGCAAATTTCTTAATCAGAAATTCGTAACTGTCACCCATTACATCTGCGGAATAATTGTTGTTGCCGACCTTGATTTTGGACATATGTTCAATCAGGTCTTTCAGACGCTCGTCAGATAGTTTTGTTTTATCAGTCCAGTTTGCATCATCAAAGCTACTGAACACACCACTCAGCGTATCGGGATTAGCACGTTCGATTCCATTCATGGCTGTAACAATAGCTACACCGACATTTTCACTTGCTTCACGAACATCTTTCCAGTGGCAGCCCTCCGGAATGACAAAGCGGTGATTTTCCGGGAAGCTGGCGTATTCCTCGTCACCACCAGATTCTTCGAGAGCAACTTGAGTTTCTTCATCATAAACGTCGGAGAGACGCTTGAAGAAAAGAATAGGCGTTACATAACTCTTATATTCGTCCTGATTGATGGGGCCACGCAGAATATTGCAGGCTTCAAACAGGTGAGAAAACAGCTTCTGATTGGTTGTTTCTTCCGGATGTGCGGCACTGGCTTCCAATTCCATATCAGCTATATCCATAGCGGATTGCATCATCTCAGCACGACCTCCTGTCTTTACTTTTTTACCTGTGGAAGGTTTTACACCTACGCTACCACTTTCCTGAATTTTCTCAAATTTAGCAGGATACTCATTTTCAAATTCCAGGAGAATTTTCAGGAGACGCTCGTCCAAAAATGTAAGAGCGTGTTTCCTGATATCAGTAGGTACACCATAGTACGCCTCGGCAACAGCACCGGTGATAGCCGCCAAGGTGTCACTGTCACCTCCAATAGAAATGGCGTTGCGAATAGCATCCTCAAAACTGGTAGACTCAAAGAATGCTTCGAGTGCCTGAGGGACGGTATCTTGGCAGGTTTCGTTAAACTGGTAGGTATCACGAATGGAATCCAAGGTGAAGTTAATCGGATAGTAGTTCTTCACAATATAATCCTGAATTTCCATCAGACTGCTGCCAGTACGAGCCAGATAGACTGCAATGGCAGTAGCTTCCGCCCCCTTAATTCCTTCTGGGTGATTGTGGGTTGTCTCGGTAACTGCTCTTGAAAGTGCTGCGGCTTCAGCAACAGAATTAGCTACATAGCCACATCCGCCGACACGCATTGCTGCTCCGTTTCCGTAGCTATTATATGGGTGAGGATTGTCCGAATACATCCAACGATAAAAGGAACCACCATAACCACAATGTGGATAGGGCCGTCCAATTCGCTGCATAGATTCAATCGTTATATTACTTAAATCACTGTAGTCAGGCTTGCAATGCATCAAAGCATCACATACAGCCAGAGACATGACGGAATCCTCGGTAAAGAAACATTTATGCGTAAGGAAATCAAAATCTTTCGACCTATGATTATCCCATTCAAATCTGGAACCGACGATGTCGCCAATGATTGCTCCAATCATCTAGTTTTCTCGCTTTCTTTTTTGTTATTAGTAATACTGCTCAATATAGCTATAAGCCTTATCAAAGACATCTTTATCCTTGATTTTGTATTTGATCCAAACAACACTGCGAAGGGCTTTCTTGACTTCCTGCTTACCAGCAGTAGTGCTCTGCCAGCCATCGAAACGCACAATTTTTACAATGCTGTCAATATCAGCAACGATGCGCTCAACAATAACAGGAGTGCTTCGGTTTTTCAAACCGTTAAAGAGTTCCGTCAGCGCAGCGATTCCCTTATCAACTTCCTGCTCTGGCACTACTTCTTTTTCAGCCTGTGCTGCTTCCTTCGCCAATTCCAATAGAAGTTTCAAGAACTCGATACTGGTCACCAGGCCCTGTTCGTGCTTTTCTCGCAATGTTTCCAACTTTTCACCAAGCTTGATGAATTTCGGGTCCTTGGTGTGATTCATGATTTTGGCTACGAGATTGATTTCGATCTTTTTGGTGGTCTTCTTCAAATCTTTCTGCTTTTCTAAGAACTCATCAATCAGGTCGGCATCCATTGCCAGAATTTCCACGTCCTCATCCGCTTCACCAACGGTTAGGTTCTGATGAACAAGCTCAATCGTTTTTGCGCCCAAAGAGGCCCAGATCAATCCACCTCGGCCATCCGTCGGCTTCACAGATTCATATACACGAGACAGCCACTGGTAATCGGCTTTATAAGCATTCAGGAAACCGTCTGGTGATAAAGCATCCCACGCACGATTCAGCACACGGTAGTCAGCAGCAAACGCGTCTTTTTCTTTATTTGTTGGTAAGCACTCCTGCGCTGCCATGAGACCTTCCCAACCTTCAATTGTTCTATCAACACCCAAGAAGTATCCCAGGCACTTTTTTAGGAGTGTCGGAAGCTGCTTCTTGATTTCTTCAATGTTGGTGATGATCTTACGCATACTGTTTTCGTCAAAATCCAGTGCACGCGCGACATCATCAAAAATACCGATATAATCAACGATCAGACCATGTGTTTTGCCCTGGTCATAGATACGATTGGTACGACAAATCGCCTGTAGCAGGGTATGATCCTTCATGGGTTTATCCAGATACATTACCTGAAGAATCGGTGCGTCAAAACCGGTCAACAGTTTAGCTGTTACAATAACAAGTTTTAACGGGCTTGCAGGATCTCGGAAGGTGTCTAAAACCTTGCCCTCGGCATCACGATCTCTGCGATATTTCTTATAACGGTCTTCTTTATCGTTGTTGGTATCCATAACAATGGTGCTGGCTTCTTCGCCGAGCAGCTCATCGAGGACAGCCTTATACATCAAGCAGCATTCACGGTCATAAACAACGACCTGACCCTTGTAGCCATTAGGCTCGATTTTTTCCTTAAAATGTTTAGCGATATGCTCACATACCTTACGAATTCTAGCCGGGTTGTACATGATTGCTTTCATGTTCACCCTGCGAGAAAGTTCGTTTTTTTCATCTTTGCTAAGTCCAGCTTCATCGGTCATAGCCTCAAATTCACGATCCAGCTTTTCCTTATCCACATGAAGCTCTACAGGAACCGGCTCAAAGTGAAGAGGAAGCGTAGCACCGTCACGAATGGAGTCAGAAAAAGAATAGCGGCTCATATAGCCAGTGCGATCTTCCTCGGCACCAAAGGTTGCAAAAGTGTTTTTATCAACACGATTGATAGGCGTACCGGTCAATCCAAAGAAGAAAGCATTCGGCAGAGCCATTCTCATTTTTTCACCCAGATCACCTTCCTGGGTTCTGTGAGCTTCATCGACCATGACGATGATGTTATCACGAGGATTCAGCTCACCGCTAACCTCACCAAACTTAAAAATCGTAGTAATAAGGATTTTTCGCATATCACCACGGAAGAAGGAAAGAAGTTCTTCTTTTGTGGCTGCACTGGTTAGATTCGGAATATCTGATGCATTAAAGGTTGCAGTAATCTGCGTTTCCAGATCAATGCGATCATCCACAATAACGACAGTTGGATTTTTAAGTTCCGGAATCATTCGCAACTTCTGTGCTGCAAAGACCATCAGAAGAGATTTACCGGAACCTTGGAAATGCCAAATGAGACCTTTCTTAGGGTAGCCAGCGATAACACGATTCACAATCATATTAGCGCCTTCAAACTGCTGGTAACGACAGATGATTTTATATTTGCGATATTTTTTATCAGTAGCGAACATCGTGAAGAACTGAAAAATATCCATGACATTCTTCGGTGAAATCATATCCTCAACACTGATTTTCACATCAGCAAGACTGCCTTCCGCCTTATGAATTGCTGTGTGCCACGGTCCCCACATGTTAATGGGCATGTTGATAGAGCCATAGCGATAGCATTTGCCTTCGGTAGCAAAATTAAAGACGTTGGTTACAAACATGGCGGGTATGCTTTTTTCATAAGCTGAAATATCGCCAGCTGCATCCAACCAAGTAATAGCACTACGAACCGGAGTTTTCAATTCACCGATTGCAATCGGGAAACCGTTAATCAAAAGAACAATATCTAAGCGCTTGCCGCCTTCGGCCTGAGGATATATCCACTGATTGGTCACAACATATTCGTTGAGAGCAAGATCTTCTTTACGCATAGTACCAAAGAAACGAATCGGAACCATGCGTCCGTCCTTACCAAAAGGATAGGAGTTTTCCTCGAAAATCATTTTCTTGAAAATCTCATTCTGAGTGACAAGGTTATGTGGTTGAACAGACAAAACAAGTGTCCTAAGTTTATAAATAACTTCATCTGCCCGGGATGGATCTTCCGCAATTTCCGGGTTAAGGCGAATGAGGGCCTCTTTTACCATTGGTTCAACAAGTACATCCGAATACATACGAGGAAGTTCCTCGGCAGGAATATATTTCCACCCATTCTTCTGAAGAGTAGAAAGCATCATTTGCTCAATGGTATTATCTTCATTAAAAATAGTAGCCATCTGTATTCCTCCTCCAGTCCAATCAATCTTATTTTATCTTTTCGTCCGTCCCATAATCTGGACTATCCGGTAAAATTTCTAATATGTCATCTACTGTGCAATTCAGTTTGAGGCAAATCCGTGCAATTACTTCCATAGAAACTATTTCGCCTCTGCCCATTTTGCTTATCGTGCTTGGGCTCACATCTGCCAACTCGCATAATTCCTTTTTCATCATTTTTCGATCAATAAGCATTTTGAATAATCTATTGTAGGAAACCGCCATATCATACCGCCTTCTTTATTCATACCAACGCTTGCAACTATAAAAGCTCATGATAAAATTATAGCACACTCGCTTTGCTAAGTAAATCAATAATGGTGACTTCTCGCAAGTGCTGCTCTTCTGCAAGCAGGGCTTTCGTGACACGAAAGCGATTTTCTGCTTGTTGGGGA
>OHMI01000678.1_pt1 | contig 12096 bp, 9 predicted proteins | sample 1569271 | NCBI WGS metagenome assembly OHMI01 (sample SAMEA3879529, study PRJEB24766) | human gut metagenome | biome: human-associated habitat; feature: feces | place: USA | collected 1985/1987
GCGCTACGGCGTGCCGATTGTCATCTGGGACAATGGGAACAATCAGACGTCCGGCGGTGAGTGCCACGCCTGGATTCGCCGCGCGGTGAATCCGAAGCTGCGCAGTCAGGCGACGAGCGTGGTGTACCCGCAGGTGCTGGACGCGCTGTGGGAGGGCAAGAACAGCGCGGCATGGGGCAGTGCGCTGACGGAAGTGCGCGCGGAGGCGGACGAGAGCATCCTCTGGGCGAACGCCGACGGCTTGACGAGCCAGAAGGAATGGGATTCCTCCTACATCCAGCTCGAAGCGAAAATGGAGTGGTTCGCGGACGGCGCGCGCATTGGCATTCGCTATTCCGGCGCGGGTACGCCTAAAATCGTGCTGGACAGCGCGGAAAAGAGCGTCTGGTGGATTCTGGTGGATGCGGCGGAGATACAGAAGAATGATGACGGCACGAAGACCGCGTGGTTCACGAGCGAAATCCTGCTGGCGGAAATGCGCAAAAACGGCGTTGATAACCCTGCACAGCTGCAAAATTGTTATGTCATCGCAACGAACGGGAAGATTACCGCTTACCGCATCAAGGTGGAGGGCATGGCGACGGCGCAGACGACCTACCATGTGAACGGCAGCGCGATTCATCAGGCGGATTTGCCGGATGCCCCGACCTACCCGCACATGACCTTCTGCGGCTGGTACACCACGCCGGATTATCAGCCCGGCACGGAAGTCACGGGCGCGAGCGGCGCTTCGGACGCATGGGCGAAGATGGCGCTGGACATGAGTGTCATTAAGTAACAAAGGAGTCAAACAACGTTGGATTTTGAATATCTGCTGTTTTTGCAGAACCTCCGGGCGGAGGCGCCAAACTTCATCAACAGCTTGCTGCTCTTCATTTCGGAATTTACCGCCGGGTCGCTGCCGGTTGTCATTATTGTCGTATTCTACTGGTGCATCGACAAGCGCACCGGGCAGCGGATGGGGCTGTGCTTCGCGGGTGCAACGATGGTGACGCAGCTCATCAAGAATATCGCGTGCGTCTATCGCCCGTGGAAGCAGGATGCGCGGCTGCAAATCGCCCCGGAAGCGGCGGCAACGGCAACAGGCTACTCGTTCCCCAGCGGACATGCGACACTGGCAGCGTCTTTTTACGGCAACATCGCGGTGTACCTGAAAAAGTACAGCAAATGGTGGATGCTTCCGTGCGTGCTGCTGACGCTGCTGACGGCGTTTGCCCGCAACTGGCTCGGCGCGCACACGCCGCAGGACGTGCTGGTTGGGATGATGATTGCGCTGGTCGTGCTGCTGCTGTCAAAACACCTGCTGAACTGGGCGGACGGCGGCAAGAACCGCGACTGGCTGCTGGCGACTATCGGCGTCATCCTGTCTGCCGCGATGCTGATTTACACCAGCATGAAGCCGTATCCGATGGATGTGCTGCCGGACGGAACGCTGCTGGTTGACCCGTGGGACATGGTGACGGACTGCTACAAGGCGGCGGGGGCGATGATGGGCTTCTGCCTTGGCTGGGTGCTGGAGAGGCATTTTGTCGGTTTTGATGCAAAGGGTGCGGGCAAGGCACGCATGATTCGCGGCGTGGTCGGTGTGGCGCTGCTGCTGGCGGTGCGGAAGGGAATGAAGGCGGCGGGTAATCTGCTGCTGGATGCACACTGGCTGGGCTTTGCAGAGATATTCGGGCTGATGCTGTTCGCGATTGTGCTGTATCCGGCGCTGTTCCAGTGGGTGGAGAGAAGGAAAAGGTTCTTCACGGAAAGTTGGGGGGAGCAAACAAGGGCTTAGGCGAAGCCCCAAAAGCTGCACGCGGAAGGAGCATGAAAGTGCGACCAACCCAATCGCGAAAAGGGGTCAAGGGGCAATGCCCCTTGCAGGGTCAAGGGACAGCGTCCCTTGTGGGGTTTGGGGCAACGCCCCAACTGTTTCTCGCCCGACCAATCTCAAGGAAGCCGCCAACAAAGGCGCAGGCAGCGAAGCGTCCCTGCCAGTAACTTTGCGCGTCCGCAGACGCGCCTCCAAGCTGCTCTTCCCCCCAAGATTCCGTGAAGAACCTTTTGTTCCCCCGCTGAACGCCGCCTAAAATCTCTATGAATATGTAAAATTCAGTTGAAAACAAGCGCAAAGTGTGGTAAAGTAGATATGTATGCGATTTTTCCCCGCACAGGCGGAATTCTGCTGCATTGCGGCACGCTCGGAGGAAACGAACCATCATGACGATTATGAATGTCTTATCCCTGTTCGGCGGACTGGGGCTGTTCCTGTTCGGAATGCAGCTGATGGGCGAAGCGCTGGAAAAAGCGGCGGGTACACGGCTGAAAAAGCTCCTCGGCATGGTGACGGGCAACCGCTTCCTCGCCATGCTCGCGGGCATCACCATCACGGCGGTGGTGCAATCCTCCTCCGCGACGACGGTCATGGTCGTCGGCTTCGTCAACGCGGGGCTGATGTCCCTGACGCAGGCGGTCGGCGTGATTATGGGCGCAAACATCGGCACAACGGTCACGTCGCTGCTGCTGTCCGTGCAGATTGACTTCGCCGCCATCTTCACGTTTCTGGGGCTGATTCTCTCGAATCTTCCCGACAAGTACAGAACCGCCAAGCAGTTCGGCACCATCACGATGGGCTTGGGCATCCTGTTCATCGGCATGAACACCATGTCCGGCGCGATGGAGCCGCTGCGGACGTGGGAGGGCTTCCAAAAGGCGATGGCGTCCATCAACAACCCGATTCTGGGCGTGCTGATTGGCGCGGGCATCACCGCCGTCCTGCAATCCTCCGCCGCCAGCATCGGCATCCTGCAAACGCTCGTCGCGCAGGGGCTGATTGGGCTGGACAGCGCCATCTTCATCCTCTTCGGGCAGAATATCGGCACTTGCGTCACGGCGCTGCTGGCGTGCGCGGGCACAAACTCCACCGCCAAGCGCGCAGCGACGGTGCACCTGCTCTTCAACGTCATCGGCACGGTGATTTTCGTCATCATCGCCTGCTGCCTGCCGCTGGCAAGCTGGGTCGAGATGCTCTCCCCCGGCAACCTCAAGCTGCAAATCGCCATCGTTCACATTCTCTTCAACGTCACGACGACGGCGCTGCTGCTGCCCGCCGCAAGCTGGCTGGAGAAGCTGGCGTGCCTGCTGATCAAGGGCGACGGCTCGACCGCCGAGGAAATGAAGCTGCTCTACTTTGACGCGCGTATGCTCAAAACGCCGCCGATTGCCGTGGCGCAGCTGTTCAACGAAGTGCAGCGCATGGGCGGCATTGCGATGGGCAACTTCCAGCGGGCGATGGAGTGCTTCAACGAGTGGGACGCAAAGAAATCGGAGGAACTGGCGCGGAACGAGGACGTGCTGGACTACCTGAACCGCGAAATCACCGATTCGCTGGTGGATGTGAAGGGGCTTGACCTGTCCGAGAAGGACACGAAGCTGGTCGGCTCTATGTTCCACGTCGTCAACGACATGGAGCGCATTGGCGACCACAGCCAGAACATCATGGAATCGGCGCAGCTGAAGAATCAGGACGAGGTGAAATTCTCGCCCAAGGCGGTGCAGGAGCTGGAAAGCCTGTCGAACCTTGTGCGCGCGCAGATGCAGCGCTCGCTGGACATGTTCAAGGCGCAGGTAACGGACGACACGCTGCTGGGCGAAGTGGAGAGCGTGGAGGACGAAATCGACACGACGACCGAAGCCCTGCGCAGCCACCACATGGATCGCTTGAAGAACCACAAGTGTTCCGCGAAGAACGGCATGATTTATCTGGACATGCTGACGAACCTCGAACGTATCGGCGACCACGCGGAGAATATCGCCACGTCGGCGAAATCCGCGACGGGGATTTGAGTTATCCTCATTGCTTCCACATGAAAACCTCGCGACAGGTGATGCCGCGAGGTTTTTTTATTGGTTTGATTCTGCTGATTTTATTCGCCGATTTCCGCGTAAATCATTTCCACATGATTCTGGCATTCCTTCGCGAACGTCTCCGCATCGAACGCGCCGTTCAGATAGCGCTGCACCAGCACCCGAAGCGCGTCGTCATACGTCAGCGGCGAACCCTCGGAGACATACAGCGATTTCGCCATTTCCTGATAGTACGCAATGTCCTCCGCCGAAGAGCGATAGCGGCGCGTCTCCAAATTCGCGTACTGCTCCTGCAAGTCGCGCAGGGTATCCTCGTCGGTGCGCTCTTTGTCCGCCTTCTGTTCCAGCAGTGCGATTTTTTCCGCAAGCTCATCCAGCTGCGCCATCACCTGCGGATTTTCAATCGGGGTGGTCATGTTCTCGTAGATGAAATAGCTGCTGTCGTCCGGATGCGTCGCGCAGTACTCCAAGAACTGAATCGCGGCAGCCTGATGCTTGCCGTAGGGGTTCACCACAGCAATGGTCACATACGTTTCAACCGCGCTGTTCTGCTCCGGGAAAATGCGCGGCACGAATTGAATCATCTGCGACGGGGCGGACGAAGCACCCGGAATCATGAAAATATTCTCAAACTTCATGCGCGGCGCTTCCTCCGCGGGCAGTTCTTCCTTGATGCGCTGAACGTAATGCAGGAACGTTTCGTCCGTAAAGTCCAGCCTGCGTCCCTCCTGCAGGGAGGTCATGATGTAATACTTCATGAACAAGTCCATCATGCCCGACTGGGTGTATTTCTGCATCAGAAGCCCTGTCTCTTCCGGCAGAAGCCCTTCTTCCAGAATTTCGTTGCACACATCCAGCAGTTCGTCGAAGGTTTCGGGCGACTTCATTCCCCACTCGTCCAGATAGCTTTGCTCCACCATCATGCCCATTGGGGACGCGCCAATTATCCAGCCCATCAGCGTGTCGCCGTCCGTGCAGACGGGGCGCAGAGCGGGATAGACATGCTGGAAAGCGTCCTGCAAAATCGCGCTGCCGGTTAGCGGCGCGTAGTATTTCATGTTTTTGAGGGTATATAAGCCGTCGTAAGCAGTGAAAACAAACAAATCAATGTCGGGATTCTTGATAACGTAGGCGGTCGAAATCGTGTCCATGATGTCTACGGACTTTTCGCAGGTGATGCTGATGCCGCTTTCCTGTTCAAACTGCTCCATGCGTTCCATCAAGGCATAATACTGATTGGTGGCAATGTTCAGTTCTGCATTTTCCGCGTGGGCGGCAAAAGCGCACAGGGGCAGAGCGGCGCAGAGCATCAGCGACAGAAACTTTTTCATTCGCTTCTCCTTTATCTGTCACAGTAGGATTACGATTGCCGCGCTGTCTGCCCCATGGGATTCACGCCTTTCTGTATCGTTCGTTTTTCATGCCAGTATCTTCATTTGTAATATAGCATGTGCTTTTTGTTTTGTCAAGTCACGTCGCCATTTTTTTGCAGCGCATTAGATGTGACGAATATACTCCCCCACGACCTCCACCAGCCCATCTGCCTCCTTCGGCGCGTACCTCGGCGAAATTGCGAGCGTCACGAAGTCATACGCCCCCGCCGCGCGGAAATCGCGGTAGTCGTCGTACACGCGGAAGGGTACGGTCGGCTCTGCGCCGTTTTTCGCGGCGAACATCTGCGCGGTCAGCGAATTGAGATGGATGTTGCCGTCCGCGTCAAGCAGCACTTGCGGAATGTCGGCGCGAACGCGGATTGCGCACGTTATCCAGCGACGAAATCCGCCGCATCGCCAGCGCGAACAGCAGGTAATTCGCCTCATCGAGCTTCTTCTGGGCATAGAAGGCGGTGTAATCCAGCCGTTTTGGGACGGGCATGGACAGGACGTTGAACAGCACGAAGTTCGGGCCGGGATAGCCGATGCCGAGGTCGCTGTGGGCATCGACGTGGGTGACGTCGAAGGGGGCGGTCAGGCGTCCGGCGGCGATTTGCTCCTCCCAGAAGCGGAGCGCGCCGTCGTGCGTCTCGAAGATGCGGCCGGGCTTGGGGGCGGTGCGGGACAGGCCGCACTGGTTTTCGAGGAACGCGCGGACGGCGGATGCTTCCCACGGCTCATGTCCGGGGAGGGACGGGCGGTGTCCTAATTCGGCAAGAGGGCAGCAGTCGGCGAGGAAAAAGTCGAGGTCAATGTCGAGAACGCGCATGGTAATGCTTCTTTCTGCTGAAATCAGCGGGATTTCCGTTCTATTATACCCCATTCCCCCTCACGGCGCAAGGTCGATGATGCTGTTGTCGCTGCCGCCCTCGGCGAAGGAATCCGGCACTTGCCCGACAATGATGCTTTCCGCCATCGCCATCTGCGTGCTGGCCTGCACGTTTTTCGCACCGGTCGGAATGACGATTTGCACGTTCGCAGTCAGGACGAGGGAAATGCGGTGGCGTGTCTGGTTGATGCCGGCGGTGGTGAAATCGGTGCTGAACGCCGCCTGCACCGAGCCAACGGGCAGAATCTGCACGGCGATGCCCGGCCCAGCGCCCGCCAGCAGCGTCAGCCCGATGGCACTGCCCAGCGGCACGACGACGGTTTTCTGCCCCATGGCGGTCAATCTCTCTTGCGCAAGCAGGGACGCCTGCGCCGCCAGACGGTTCATCTCCGGGGTATTCGCCTGAATCAGGCGCACTTGCCCTTGATCGTCCTTCTCGACGGTCATCAGGTCGGCGTAATGCACGCCGAGTCCGAGCATCTCAGACGCTGCCTCGTTGAGCGCCTGAATCGCCAGCGACCGCGCCGTCGCCTGCGAGAGCGTCAGCACGACGTCCGTCACGTTGCGCTCGACGCGGAGAATCAGCAGCGTCATCAGCACAAGCAGCAGCAGCGCGCGTTTCCACCGCCGCCGGGGAGATTTTCGGCGCTTTGCAGGAATTTTCGCTTCTGATTCGTTGTTTGTCTGGGGCATGGTGCATCCTCCTTTCGTCGCCTGCCATTGCAGGATGCGCGAATATGTGCTATAATATAGGATGTAATTTTGTATGCTCTGCGGGTTATGCTATTTTCGGATGAAAATGCGCCAAGGCGCGAGCAGATGGCGCAGGCGAATCCGAAAATAGCATTCCGCATTCCTTCATATTCCGCCGGGGCGCGCATCATGCCGCTGACGGCGCAAAGGGGCTGAAGCAGTGAAGAAACGCAGCGATTTCCCGGACTTTGTGCCGGAAAACGACGATTTTGCCTATCAGGACGGTCATCCCGACGACCCGCAGGGCGATGATCCTGACGAATACGACCCGAACTGGGCGGACGACGACGACCCCGTGGAAGTTGCGGGGCAGGCGGACATGTTCGCGCACGAGGACTTCTGGAACGCTTCGGCGGATGATAGCGAAGCGCTGCCGGAGGAGGAAAAGGTCTACAAGCACTCCATTTTCAAGCCGGAGATGAAGAAGCCGAACTTCGTGCTGTCGATTGCCGTCAACGTCATCCGCATTTTCGCGGTGCTGGTGCTGGTAGCAGGGCTGGCGGCAGTCGGCGCGGTGGTCGGCATTGCGAAAGGGTACATGGAAACCGCCCCGACGCTTGACCTCGCCGCGATTGACGATCAGGCGCAGACCTCCTTCATCTACGACGCCAACGGCAACCTCATCACCGAATACAAAGGCTCGGAGAACCGCGTCATGGTGTCGATTCAGGCCATGCCGACATACCTCCAGCACGCTTTTATCGCCGTGGAGGACGCGCGCTTCTACACGCACAACGGCGTGGACATCAAGCGCATTATCGGCGCGTTCGTGTCGAACCTGTCCTCCTCCTCCACGCAGGGCGGCTCGACCATCACCCAGCAGCTGATTAAGAATACGCTCCTTTCCTCTGAGCAGAGCTACAAGCGCAAAATTCAGGAAGCGTACCTCGCCATGCAGCTGGAAACGCGCTACACAAAGGATCAGATTCTCGAAAGCTACCTGAACACCATCTACCTCGGCGAAAACTACTACGGCGTGCAGGTGGCGGCGCAGGGTTATTTCGGCAAATCGCTGGGCGAACTGACGCTCCGCGAATGCGCCATGCTGGCGGGCACATGCAACTCGCCCTACTACTACAATCCGCGCCGGAATTTCTACACGCGGCAGAAGGAGGGCGTGGATTACCCCGCCATCACCAACGACCGCACCAACTACGTCCTGCGCTGCATGTACGAAAACCAGTACATCACCTACGAGCAGTATCAGGAGGCGCTTGACCCGGCGACTGCGCATGTGCTGGAGAAAGACCCGAACACGGCTACCGGCATGTACGCCTACGCGCACTACGTCGAATACGCGGTGGATGAGGTCATCGACATTCTGCTGCAGCTGAACAACCTTGAGGACACCTCCGCCAACCGCAACGCCATGGAAAACAAGCTGCGCACCGGCGGCTACCACGTCCAGCTCGCCATCGACACCTCCATTCAGTCCACCGTCGAGGATACGCTGGAAAACTGGACGAACTACCCCACCCTGCGCGACCCGGCGGACAAGGTTTACCGCACGCGCAATTCCGACGGCACATACGACGAAACGGTTGAGCCGCAGGCCGCCGCCGTCGTTGTGGACTACCACACGGGCGAAATCAAAGCCATTGTCGGCAGCCGCACGCGTCCGACGGCGATGAAAACCTTCAACCGCGCGGTGGATATGACCATGCCCGTCGGCTCGTCCATCAAGCCGATTGCCGTGTACGCCCCCGCGATTGAGCTTGGCGCATCCCCCGCGAGCATCGTGATGAACATGCCGCTGCCGATTTCCGGCTGGCGCGGGTCAAACGGGCAGGATTCTTGGCCGCGCAACTATGGCGGCAGCTCCTACGCCGGCCCGGAGACGCTGCGCAAGGCGCTCGTCAACAGCCACAACACCGCCGCCGCGCAGGCGCTGATGACCCTTGTGGGCGTGGACAATTCCGTTGCCTTCCTGCACGCGATGGGCATTGACGATGCGCACATTGACGCAACGCCGTTCGGCTTGTCCCTCGGCTCCAGCGGCATCACGCCCATGCAGATGGCGGTTGCCTTCGGCGTGCTGGCGAACGGCGGCGTGTATCAGCAGCCCATCTCCGTCCTCGGCATCTCGGACAGCACGGGCAAGGTCATCTGGGACGGCCACCAGCAGCAGGAGCGTCACCGCGTGTTCAGCGAATCCACGGCGTACATGGTGGTGGACATGCTCAAGCAGGCGGTTTCCTCCGGCACGGGCACGAACGCGAAAATCAAGGGGCAGACCGTCGCGGGCAAAACCGGCACGAACTCCGACCAGAAGGGCGTTTTCTTCGCCGGCATGACGGGCTACTACTCCTCCGCCCTGTGGGTTGGGCACGACAACTACAAGGCGCTGTCGTCGAAATCCACCGGCTCCCGCTCCGCCGCTCCGCTGTGGCAGAGCTACATGAGCAAGATTCATCAGGGGCTGTCCAACCGCGACATTCTTGAGGGCAGCGCCAGCGACTACGGTCTGGTGAAGGTGACGACGTGCGCGGTATCGGGGCAGCTTGCCACCGACGCTTGCCGAAGCGACGCGATGGGCTACGGGGTCGTGACGGACTACTGGAAATCCGGCACAGAGCCGACGGTTTCCTGCCAGATGCACACGACGCAGACAATCTGCTCCGTCAGCGGCCTGCTCGCCTCCCCCTACTGCCCGGACACGGTCACGCGCGGCGTGCTGACCATTCCGTCGGGACACCCGCTGGCATCCTTCATCGGCACGGAATATGAGGATGTGCTGATTGAGTACCTCGGCAGCTACGCGGTCTTGGGCGCAAGCGGCACCTGCCCATACCACACGAGCGCATCCAGCTCCGGCAGCAACACGATGGTGGAGAACACGCTGATTCCCGATGCGAAGATTCTGCTCTCGCAAGCCTACGCGCAATTGCAGAGCATGGACATTGTAAACGACGCGCAGCGCTACTCCGCGATTCAGTCCGCCATCACGAATCTGGAATACGTCATCTCCCTCCCCGCCCCGACAACGGCGGAAGTTGCGTCCGCAATGGGGCAGCTGACACAGGCGATGGCGGGAATCTACTAATGGATACACAAACAAACACGGCGGCGGATTCTCTCGCAGAAATCCTCCATGCCCTCCGCGGCATCCGCGCCCCCATCCAGCAAGGCGAATACGACCTGCACGACCTCGTGCGCGCCGCGCTGGTGGAATCAGGCATCCCCTGCGCGCACGAAGTCCCGCTCGCCCCGCGCTGCCGCATCGACCTTGTGTGCCCCGGCGGCATCGGCATCGAAATCAAGCGCGGACAGCCTGACCGCAAGCGCATTGTGATGCAGCTGACCCGCTACGCCGCGTGCGGGCAAATCAGCGCCCTGATTCTTGTGACTGAGCGGACTGTCGCCGTACCCAATCGAATTCACGGAAAGCCGATTTCGTGCGTATGCCTGAACCGGCTGTGGGGAATTGCACTATGAATGAAGAAGAAGCGGAACTGCTTCCGCCGTACCTGCGCCCGTACCCGCCCGCCGGCGCGCCGCTGGGAACGCTGAGCTACAACCGCCGCAGCAAGTGCTGGGTGGTGAAGGGCGACCCGTCGGTGACGGAGGTGTGCAAGCGGCTGTTTCCGGGCAGCGCGGGCAGCAGGCGCGGCGAAGCGCGGTTCACGGCGCATCGGCGGGCGGTGGGCGACCTCTGCTGGCTGATGATGCGCTTCCCGCTGGAAATCAAGCCCAGCGACCGCGCGTTGTGGGAAAAGGCGGTCACGGGCGCGCGGGAATACGCGGTTCGTCAGGCGAAAATGGCAACGATGCCCGTGCGCATGACCCCGCCCGACGGCGCGTTTCTGGGCACGCTCCGCCCATTTCAGGAGGAGGGGCTGGCGTACCTGTGCAGCCACGATCGATGCCTGCTGGCGGACGAAATGGGCTTAGGCAAGACGGTGCAGGCGCTGGCGTTTCTATCCTCCACCGGTTCATTGCCCGCGCTGGTGATTCCGCCCGCGCACCTGACCCGCAACTGGCAGGAGGAAACGCTGCGTTTCCTGCGGGTGGACGGCAAAGCGCCGCGCGTGCACACGATCCGTGGGCTGAAGCCCTACGACCTGCCGGAAGCGGACGTGTACATCATGCACTACCTGCTTCTGCGCGGGTGGAAGAGCGTGCTGCCGACGCTGCCTTTTCGATCGGTCATCTTCGACGAAATCCAGGAGCTGCGCCACGCGGGGACGGAAAAGTACTCCGCCGCGTCGCTGCTGTCGGAAAGCTGCGAGCGCGTTATCGGGCTGTCCGGCACGCCGATTTACAACCGCGGCGGCGAAATCTGGAACGTCATCAACATTCTCGACTACCACTTCTTAGGCGACTGGGAGTCGTTTTCGCGCGAGTGGTGCAGCGGCTACGGCAATCAGCTTGTGCTGAAGCCCGATTTGCTCGGCGCGTACCTGCGTCGGGAGGGGCTGATGCTCCGCCGGACGAAGCAGGAGGTGCTGCGCGAGCTGCCGCCGAAGCGCCGCCTGGTGCAGGAGCTGGACTGGAACGACAAGGTATACGCCCAGCTGATGGCGCCCGTGATGCGCGACGTGCTGCGCTGGAAACAGGACGACCAGCTTTCGGCGCAGGAGCGGGCGATGCTGGAGGAATCCATCAGCCAGCACGCGCGGCAGGCCACGGGCGTGGCGAAAGCGCCGTATGTGTGCCAATTTGTGCGCGCGCTGCTGGACGGCGGCGAAAAAGTGCTGCTGTTTGCGCACCACCATCAGGTGATGGACATCTACAAGCAGGAATTGAAGGCGTTTTCGCCGGGGTTCATCACCGGGCGGGAGACGACACTGGCGAAGATGAACGCGGTTGACCGCTTCCAATCCGGGCGGACGGACGTGCTGTGCATCAGTCTTCGCGCGGCAAGCGGTCTCAATCTCCAGCGCGCGACATGCGTGGTCTTTGGCGAACTGGACTGGTCGCCGGCAGTGCATTCACAAGCGGAGGACCGCGCGCACCGCATGGGGCAGGAGGATTCGCTCCTGTGCTACTACCTTGTTGCGCCGCAGGGTTCGGACGCGGTGATGCAGGAAGCGCTGGGCTTGAAGGTCAGCCAGTTTGTGGGGCTGATGGGCGACGCGCCGCAGTCCCCGGAGCAGGCGGAGCAGTTTGCGAATCAGGCGCGTCGGCATGTGGAAAGGATTGTGGCGCAGATGGGGGACAATTCCGGTTCTCCCGGCTAACGCTAAACCTCTACTATGATAGTGCGACCCGAAGCAGTCCAGAGGGCGA
>OHMI01000680.1_pt1 | contig 12076 bp, 9 predicted proteins | sample 1569271 | NCBI WGS metagenome assembly OHMI01 (sample SAMEA3879529, study PRJEB24766) | human gut metagenome | biome: human-associated habitat; feature: feces | place: USA | collected 1985/1987
GTCACAGCAATTGTCACACCTGATGATGACGATAAGTCAATTGTATGGACAAGCAGTAATACAGATGTATTTACTGTAGATAAAGACGGAGTAATAACTGTTACAGGGAGTGGTACAGCTACGCTTACGGCTACAGTTGGAAGTGTTTCTGATGCAATTGTAATCGAAGGAATAAGAAATGTAGCTGCAGGTTCAGATAATGGATTCAGTGTGTACACTCATACGGCAGGGAGTATTTCATCAGGAAGCAGCACAGGTTCAGGCAGTGCCAGTGAAGGAGATTCCAGACTAGAGAATCTGCCTGCAGGAGAAAATAAATCAGAGAGTTCTCAAGGAACCGGAAACAGTGGGGATGGTGTACAATCTGGTGGGGTGCAGTCTGGAGGCGTACAGCCTGGCAGTAGTACAACAGAAAACTCATCTTCAGAAGATAATAATGATTCTGGAAGTTCTGGCTCAGGAGAAATTGAAGATACGATTATTAATAATGGATTTGAACAGACAGTTTCTAATGTTTATGTATGTCAGCAGAATGGGACATATTATGGTGAGATTATAACACAGAGTAATGTGACTATTATATATATTAAGAAACGTAACAGTGAATTTGACAGCAGGATTAATAATGTAATCGAGAATCTCATTCCTGGTAATTCACAGATGATATGGAATAATTATCTTTCGGCTTCAACAGACAGAACATTTACAGTTGACGGAAGAATGGTAAGGATTGTAGTTGCTACAGGTGGCGGACACTCTCAAATTGTAATATACAATTAAGTAAAAATATGTTATATTTAAACATATGCAGGCTAAACTTGTTTAATGAGGTGAATGAATTGCTTAATGAGAATAAAATCAAAATGATGACCAAGATGGCAATATATGAAAAGAATGAAGGAAAAAGCATGTTGAAAACTGCCAAGTATTTTAAGGGTGATTACATCGCTTTTGGAGTATTAAAGACAGTGATTGCCACTACATTTGCAGGAGTGATTCTTCTGGCGATGTATTTCTTGTGTAACGCAGAAGGAATGATAAGAGATATCAATAATCTGGATTATATAGGACTTGCCAAGAAGTTTGCATTGTATTATGTGATTATGCTTATCGTATTCTGTGTAATTGCCGGGTTTGTATATTATTTCAGATATGAGAATACCAGAAAAGGTATTAAGAGGTATTTTTCAAGGCTTAATAAGCTGGAAAGATTCTATACAGGGCAGAAGAAGAAATAATTATTTGGAGGCATAGATGGCATTTTTATTGGAATTAAAGGAAAGTTTTAAGAAATTTTACAACAGATATAATACATATATAGTACCAGCATCAAAGTTTATTATTGCATTGATATGTTTTATTATGATTAATACAAGTATTGGTTACATGGATAAGTTGAAGAATCCGGTGTTTGCACTGTTACTTGCTGTTATATGTGCATTTCTTCCGGGTGGTTTTACACTGATAGTTCTTTCAGCGTTTATTCTTATACAGTTGTATGTAATTGCTCCGGAATTTGCATTACTGGTATTGTGTGTAATGCTTCTGATGTATCTTCTGTATTTCAGATTTGCACCTAAAACAGCTTATATACTTATTATTACTGCTATGTTCTGCTGGATGAAGATACCATTTGTGCTTCCGGTAGCGATTGGTCTGTGTTCGTCAGTTGCGGCAGTTATCCCAGTGAGTTTTGGTGTTATTATGTACTACATAATAAGAACTGCAAGTGATTATGAGGCTGCTATTTCTGATGATTCTTTGTCAGAAAGTATGAAACAGATATCTTATCTTATAGAAAGCCTTTTAAAGAACAGACAGATGCTGGTGCTTATTATAGCAGCTGCAGTTACTATTATTGTTGTATATATTATCCGAAGACAGAAAATCGATCATTCATGGAAAATAGCTATTATTGTGGGAAGTATAACACAGTTCCTTATTCTGGTTGTAGGACAGATAGCTTTGAAATCAGATTTTAATATTGCTCTTATAATTACTGGAGTTATACTTGGGGTTGCAGCTGCATATATCTGCAATATTGTTTTCTTTGCACTTGATTATAAGAGAACAGAGTATGTACAGTATGAGGATGATGAATATTATTATTATGTAAAGGCTGTACCAAAGATTAACGTTGCAAATGCTGATGTAAGAATTAAGCATATTAATGCTAAAAAGACTAAGAAGACAGATGATATCAGACAGATGAGAACCGGCGATACAGCTAAAGATAATGGATATGCAGTATCTAACGAAGAAGATGATGATATTTTATTCTATGATGATGATAAGTAATCATCAGAATATATTTTGCTAGTTTTATTTAGAAGATTATAAGAAGAACGGAGGCGATAATACAGTGAATAATTTCATAAGGGATTATCTTGTTAAATTATATATTCCGCGTATAACATGGACCGATATTATTGAGATTGTGATTATTGCTTTTGTTATATATAATGTCATGGTATGGATTAAGAATACCAAGGCATGGGTATTGCTTAAGGGAATTATTATTGTTGTTATATTTGCACTGATTGCGTATATTCTGAATCTTAAGACTATTCTGTGGATTGCAGGAAAGACAATCAGTGTTGGTATTATTGCACTTGTTATTATATTCCAGCCGGAGTTAAGAAGAGCATTAGAGCAGCTTGGACGAAAGAAGATTCTGTTTGGACTTTTCAGGTTTAATGACGGAAGAGAAAAGGGTGAAAGGTTTAGCAGTAAGACTGCAGAAGAGATAGTAAGGGCATGCTTTGATATGGGGGCTGCTTATACAGGAGCACTTATAGTTATTGAACAGGATATGGTTCTTGAAGAATATGAGAAAACAGGAATTACGGTTGATGGCCTGGTTACAAGCCAGCTGCTTATCAATATATTTGAGCATAATACGCCGCTTCACGATGGAGCTGTTATTATAAGGGGAGACAGGGTTGTTGCTGCAACATGTTATCTGCCTCTTTCAGATAATAACAATCTTAATAAGGCTCTTGGCACAAGGCACAGAGCAGGTGTTGGTATCAGTGAAGTGACAGACAGTATGACTATTATAGTATCTGAAGAAACCGGTAAGGTTTCGGTGGCTGTTGGTGGAGAACTTATTCATGATATTGATGCGGATTCTCTTAGAAACAAGCTGGAATATCTTCGCAGGAGAACTATTGATGTGAAGTCGTTCAAGATATGGAGAGGAAGGCTAAAGCATGAAGGAAAAGATGTTTAAGAACCTGAGCCTTAAGATTCTGTCGGCTATATTTGCGGTTGTTTTGTGGACGGTTATAGTTAATGTATATGATCCAACCACGAGTTATACATTCAGTAATGTGTCGGTACAGCTTATTAATACAGAGAGTCTGACTGATAAGAATTACAGTTATGAAATTGTAGAGGGTGGCAAGATATCAGTATATGTAAGTGGACCGAAGAGTATTGTTACTAATATCAAAGCAAGTGATATTGTTGCAACTGCGGATCTTAGTAAGATAAGCGCATTTGCTGATTATGTTGATATTCATGTATCAGTTGTTAAAGATGGACAGGTTCTTAATAATGTTGAAGCTACACCTAAAACATCTGCTGTAAGATTAAGCATAGAAAACAGAGATACTAAGACTGTAAATGTTGTTTCAGAGATTACCGGTTCAGCGGCAGATGGCTATGCAGTGGTAAGAAGAGTGCTTAATCCAACATCTGTTAAGGTTACAGGACCTTCGTCTGTTATCGATAATATAGACCATGCAGGGATATCTTTTGATGTGACAGGAGCGACTGCAGATGTGACGGGAACAGCAGATATTCATTTGTATGATTCTGATAATAATGAAATTAATGATTCTTCTGTTGAACTTACACAGACAAGTGTGGGCTATACTGCACAGGTTGTAAGGACTAAGACTGTAAGTATAGAAGTTAAGACGTCAGGAAAACCGGCAGACGGATACAGAGTTTCAGGAGTGACGCTTAATCGTGATAGTGTTGTTGTATATGGTGATACCAATATGCTTAACAGTCTTGATAAGATTGTTATTCCGGCAAGTAATATTAATGTAGATGGTTTGACTGAAAATAAAGTGTATAAGTTTGGTCTTTCGGATTACATAGATAAATCGCTTACAATTCTTGATAATGCAAGGATTGAGGTTACAGTAAGAATCGAGAGTACAGGTAATAAGACAATAACACTTAATACATCAGATATTAAGGTTAGTGGACTTGAAACCGGAATGAGCTACAGCTTTGAGGATAGAACATTTTCAATAGATGTTGAGGGTTCAGAGACTGCAATTGCTGCATTAGACGCATCTGCCATAACGATGACTGCAGATTTGTCTACATATACTACGTCAGGAATACAAAGCATTACATTGTCGGTTAAACTTCCGGATGGAGTTACATTAAAGAGAGCAGCATCCGTTAATGTGTTGTTTAAGGATAATACCCAGGAAACAGAAACTACTCAGTCGACTCAGGAAACAACATCAGTGACGACTAGAAATTGAGAGGTGATTCATATGGTAAGTGAGAAGATACTAGTTGGGAGTGCATTAGGAATACATCTTCGTCCTGCAGGAGCAATGTGTGATACAGCTGTTAAATTTGATTCACACATTACATTCACATTTAAGAATAAGGTTGTTAATGCAAAGAGTGTTATATCTATTCTTGCATCAGGCGTTGGTTGTGGAGATGAGATAACTCTCATAGCAGAAGGTCCGGACGAAGAAGAAGCATTGAAAGCAGTTTCTGAGAGCTTTAGAAAAGCTTTACAGGACTAATATAAATCAAGAAAAGAGGTAAAGGGTATGGGTTATATGGAAACTTACAAAGCATGGTGTGAGAATGAATATTTTGATGAAGCCACACGCGCAGAACTCAAATCAATCGCAGGAGATGAGAAAGAGATTGAAGACAGATTCTACAAGGATCTTGAGTTCGGAACAGGAGGACTTAGAGGTGTTATCGGCAATGGTACTAACAGAATGAATGTATACATTGTAAGAAAGGCAACACAAGGGTTAGCTAATTTTATTATCAAGGAAGGAACACAGGATAAGGGTGTTGCTATTTCTCATGATAATAGAAGAATGTCAAGAGAATTTGCGCAGGAAGCAGCTCTTTGTCTTGCGGCTAATGGCATTAAGGTATACATATTCCCTTCATTAAGACCAACACCAGAACTTTCATTTGCAGTAAGAGAACTTCACTGTACAGCAGGTATTATGGTTACGGCAAGCCACAATCCTCCAGAATACAATGGATATAAGGTATACTGGGATGACGGATGCCAGATAACAGCACCTAAGGATACACAGATTATCAATGAAGTTAAGGCTGTTACTGATTTTAATGATGTTAAGACTATTGATGAAGAAGAGGCTAGAGTAAGAGGCCTGTATAACATTATTGGATATGATATGGATGATGCATTTATTGCAGCATTAAAGAAGCAGAGCCTTAACGGAGATATCATTAAGCAGGTTGCTGATGATATTAAGATTGTATACTCTCCATTCAATGGTACAGGTAATGTTCCTGTAAGAAGAATTTTAAGAGAGTTAGGTTTCAAGAATGTATATGTTGTTCCAGAACAGGAAAAACCAGATCCTAACTTTACAACACTCGAGTACCCTAATCCTGAAGACCCTAAGGCATTCACATATGCATTAAGACTTGCTAAGGAAGTTGATGCAGATATTATTCTTGCAACTGACCCTGATGCGGACAGACTTGGCGTATATTCTAAGGACACTAAATCAGGTGAGTACAAGTCATTCACAGGTAATATGTCTGGTATGCTTATTGCAGAATACCTTCTTTCACAGAGAAAGGAGAAGGGACTTCTTCATGAGAATGGTGCATTTGTAAAGACTATCGTATCTACTAACTTAGCTGATCTTATCGCTAAGGAATATAACTTAAAGCTTATTGAAGTTCTTACAGGATTTAAGTATATTGGTGAGCAGATTAAGTTCTTTGAGCAGAATAATACATACGAATATGAATTCGGTTTTGAAGAGAGTTACGGTTGCTTAGTTGGAACTCATGCAAGAGATAAGGATGCCATCGTAGCTGTTATGGCATTATGTGAAGCAGCAGCTTACTATAAGTCTAAAGGCATTACTTTATGGGATCAGATGATTAATATCTTTGATAAGTACGGCTACTTCAAGGAAGGACAGAAGGCTGTAACTATGAAGGGTGCAGAAGGTGCTGTCCAAATTGCTAAGATGATGGATGATTTAAGAAATAATCCACCTAAGAAGTTCGGAGCATGGAATGTTGTTGAGTTCAGAGATTATAAGAAGGATGAGTGTACAGTTATTGCTACAGGCGAGAAGAAGCCTACAGGACTTCCTGAATCTAACGTACTTTATTTTGAACTTAATGACCATGCATGGTGCTGTGCAAGACCTTCAGGAACAGAGCCTAAGATTAAGTTCTATATGGGTGTTAAGGGAACAGGTCTTGAGGATGCTGATAAGAAGTTAGAAGAACTTACTGATGCAGTTTCTGAAATTGTTGGTTTATAATCAGTTCAAATTTAATTAACAACTAAAACACAATATGAACACATTTCGTTGTTATATTACATGTATTGACAGTGAGATGTGTTCATTTGTTATGTATGGAATCTTCATTGTCATAATACAATGTTAAAAGGAGAGAATGATTATGTATAACGACAATAATGAGAATGATTCACAGTACCGTTACAGTGGCAGTGATATACCATATAACAATACTAATAATAGCAGTACAGCCAATAATAACACAGCATTTTCAAGTGCACCTTATGAAGCTAAGAAGCACAAGAAACACAAAGGCGGATTTGCAAAGAAAGCAGCATGCTTTGTTCTTTCAGCAGTACTTTTTGGCGCAATAGCCGGTTCGGTTATGTTTGGTGTTAATTATGCAGGCGGAAAGATTGCTGGCAGTAATAAGTCTGATGCTACAGGTGTTAATATACCAACAGTAAGTAATAATATTTCTAATGTTGCTAAGACAGATTCTTCGCTTACAGAAGATACTAATCTTTCAGCATCAGGTAAGATGGATGTAGAGGCGGTTGCTACAGCAGCCCTTCCTGCAATGGTTCAGCTCAATGGTACAACAACAGTTAAAAATTCAAGTTATTTTGGATATGGACAGAGCTATGAAGCAACATCAAGTGGTACGGGTATTATTGTAGGCAAGAGTGATACTGAATTACTTATTGTAACTAATGCACATGTTGTAGATAATGTATCCAACTTAAAATGTGTATTTGTGGATGACCAGTCAGTAAGTGCAACGGTAAAGGGTTCTAAGTCAGATCAGGATATTGCGGTAGCCGCAGTATCATTAAGTGATATTTCATCTGATACAGCGTCTAATATTGCAATTGCAGAACTTGAAGATTCATCAGATATTAAAGTTGGACAGCAGGTTGTTGCCATTGGTAATGCATTAGGTGAAGGCCAGTCAGTTACAACTGGTATAATTAGTGCAAAGGACCGTTCAATTACAGTCAACAATGTAACATTTACAGGACTTCTTATGACAGATGCAGCGATTAACTCTGGTAACAGTGGTGGAGCTCTTCTTAATTCAGAAGGAAAGGTTATCGCTATTAACTTTGCAAAAACAAGCAGTGATGGTGTAGAAGGTATGGCTTATTCAATTCCTGTCTCTAATGTTAAGGATATTATCGATTCATTAATGACTAAGCAGACAAGAAACAAGGTTTCATCAGATAAGGCAGCATACCTTGGAATTGCAGCAGTAGATATTACAAGTAATTATGCATCATATTATGGATATCCTGTAGGTATTCTTATAAGAACTGTAGCTGATGATTCAGCAGCAGACAAGGCAGGATTAGAGACATATGACATAATTGTCGGATTTGATGACCAGACAGTTACTACTATGTCAGGACTTACTAACATGCTTCAGTATTATGAGGCAGGTGAAAAAGAAACTATAGATTATTATCATATGGAAGGAAGCGAGTATGTTCTTAAGAGCACGGAGGTAACGCTTGGTTCTAAGAAGGCATCTTAAGGATATATTCCAAGTATATATTTATGGATAATACCAATGAGAATATGACAGAAGATAAGGATATTAATAAGAATAACAATGGGAATTCCGATGATTATGAGAAGATATGTTTTGTGTGCAGAAGACCAGAATCAAGAGCTGGTAAGATGATTGTTATGCCTAACAATATATACATCTGTCAGGATTGTATGCAAAGAACATTCGATTCAATTAACAGCAGCGGAATTAATTATGAAGATATGATGAAGATGTCAAACATGCCTGGAATGGGCATGTTTGGCAATTTTGGCGCTATGGATTCAGACCCGGTTCCAGAAAAGCAGAAGCTTAAGAAAAAGAAAGAGAATAAGAAGGAGTTACCAGCGCTTGACGTTTCTAAGCTGCCTGCACCACATGAGATTAAGAGAAAGTTAGATGAGTATGTTATAGGTCAGGACTATGCTAAGAAGGTAATGTCGGTGGCTGTATATAATCATTATAAAAGAGTTTCAGCAGATGCTAAGATTCTGGGTGACGTTGAGATTGAGAAGTCTAATATGCTTATGATTGGACCTACAGGAAGTGGTAAGACATATCTTGTTAAGACGCTTGCAAGGATATTACAGGTGCCACTTGCTATTACAGATGCAACAACACTTACAGAGGCAGGATATATCGGAGATGATATAGAGTCAGTTGTTTCTAAGCTTTTACTGGCAGCAGACAATGATGTAGAGAAAGCTGAACATGGAATTATATTTATTGATGAGATAGACAAGATTGCCAAGAAGAAAGAGACCAGAAGCAGAGATGTAAGTGGTGAGTCTGTACAGCAGGGAATGTTAAAGCTGTTAGAAGGCAGTGAGATTGAAGTTCCTGTTGGTGCGACAAGTAAGAATGCAATGGTTCCACAGGTAACTGTTAACACGAAGGATATTCTGTTTATATGTGGTGGTGCATTTCCGGATCTTGAGGATATTATCAAGACAAGGCTTAATAAGTCATCCTCAATGGGATTTAATGCTGACCTTAAAGATAAATATGATGATGAGAAGAACATCATGTCTTATGTGACGGTTGATGATCTTAGAGAATACGGAATGATTCCAGAGTTTTTAGGAAGACTGCCTATCATATATTCACTTGACAGACTGGATGAGGATATGCTTGTCAATATTCTGAAAGAGCCTAAGAATGCAATTCTTAAGCAGTATCAGAAGCTGTTAGAGCTTGATGAGGTGAAGCTTGAGTTTACAGATGATGCATTAAGAAGCATAGCAAGAAAGGCAATGGAAAAAGATACAGGTGCAAGAGCACTCCGTTCTATTATTGAGGATTTTATGCTTGATATAATGTATGAGATACCGAAAGACAGCAATATAGGTTCAGTTACAATAACAGAAGATGTTGTTGAAAAGAAAGGTGCTCCGGTAATAACTATGAGAGCATAATAGTTATAGCAGAATAATACAATACATTTCTGAATACATATAGCATGTACAGTGATTGCTTTATGTTAAGGAGATGTTATGGCATGTGATTTTGATATAACCAAAGAGAATATATATGATTACATAATAGAAGATACCCCAGGGGCTGATGAAGCTATTAAGGCATTGTCAGGGATATGTTCGCAGAGAGCTGATTCGCAATGGATTATAGCTCATGGAGAACTGCCTGATAACCGCCAGCTTAATATAAGCTCTCTGGGGTATTTTACTATTCCAAAGTTATATGGACTCATGGAAGGCGATGCGGATATAAGTGCACTTGATGAAATAGGTGCTTTACGTGTACTTGGACAGGATAATCTGCAGGCAGACGGGAGTAATGTTCTCATAGGGTATGTGGATACCGGAATAGATTATCTTAATGATGTTTTCAAGGACAGACTTGGAAATACAAGAATTCAGGCTATATGGGATCAGACAGATAGAACAGAGACTGATGTTGCAAATACATATGCACATTTTGGCAGAGTATATGAAAAGGATGAAATAGACAGGGCAATAGAGGCTGACAATAACGGAGAAAATCCATATTCTTATGTTGCACAAAGAGACACGTCAGGACATGGAACGCTGCTTGCTTCAATATCAGCAGGTTCATATACAGACGGATATGTTGGCGTTGCACCAGGAGCAGAGCTTTTAGTGGTTAAATTAAAACAAAGTAAACAGTATCTGAGAGATTTTTTTCTGATAAAGGATGACGTTCCAGCTTTTGAGGAAAGTGATATTATGTTGGCTTTAAGATTTCTTGAAGATTACGCTATACGACTTGGAAAACCATTGATAATAATATTTGGTCTGGGAAGTGCTAATGGTTCAAGAACAGGCGCATCTCCTCTGGCAGAAATGATGGAGAATCTTACTAAAAAACCCAATATATCAGTTATAACATGTATGGGCAATGAAGCTAATAATAAATGTCATTATAAAGGGACAGTAATGTCAGCCCTGGTACCTGATGTTATGGAAATTAATGTTGATGGAACAGGAAAGGGTTTTACGATGGAAATATGGGCGGATAGTCTTGATATATTATCCGTGTCGATTGAATCGCCGTCAGGGGAATATGTTCCAAGAATACCTGCAAGAATGGGTGCAAGTATGGAGTATACATTTCTTTATGAGGGAAGTACGGTTACGGTAGATTATCAGATAACTGAAAATGTTGCTGGAATGGAGGTTATATTCGTAAGACTTAAGACACCAGTTGAGGGTACATGGAAATTCTATATATATAGTCTCACTAATATAAAAGGAAGTTATAATGCATGGCTTCCATTAAAGCAGTTTTCCGGACAGGATATATATTTTTTAAAATCCGACCCGGATACAACACTTACAGTTCCAGCGGCAGCTGATGGTGTTATAAGTGTAGGAGCATATAATCATTATACAGGGGCTGCTTATTATGAAAGTGGGCGTGGATATAGCGCTGACGGAATTGCTCCATCTGGAGGCGTTAAGGTTACTGGAACAAGCTATGCAGCGGCTTATGCCGGGGGCTGTGTTGCACTTTTATATTCATATCAGGTAAATGTAAAGAATAGTCAGATGATTAATCATAACGATATTAAAGCACAGCTTATAAGAGGTGCAGTACGCTCAGAATATATGGTATATCCTAACCCTGTAGCTGGTTATGGAAAACTGAATATATATACAACATTTAACATGATGAGAATATCTTAGGTTGAAATCACTGGTGTTATATGCTAAATTGTTCATACATGACGAAAAGAGGAGATAGAGAAGTATGAAATATAAGGCATTGGCACTGGATTTGGACGGAACATTAACTAATAGAGAGAAGAAAGTGCCAGTAGGTAATAAAGAAGCGATTGAGAAAGCGATAGATGCAGGTGTTAAGGTTATTCTTGCATCAGGAAGACCGCTTTTTGGAATAACACCAATAGCCAGAGAGCTTGAGCTTGACAAAAAAGGTGGTTATATACTGGCATATAATGGCGGCTGTATAGTTGACTGCAAGACAGGGAAGCAGATGTCTGCGACAATAATGCCACAGGATTGTATAGCAGATATATGCAGTCTTGCAAGAGCCAACGGTGTGTATGCTCTGACATATGCTGATACGCAGATAGCTGCTGAGAGTGATTCTGATGAATATGTAAAGAAAGAAGCAATATGCAACAGTACTACAATCAAGAAAGTAGATGATTTGCGCAAATTTGTGGATTATCCTGTAGAGAAATTTCTGGTTGTAGGAGAGCATGAAAAGCTTCTTCCTGTGCAGAAAGCCTTGTTAGATAAGCATGAGGGAGTAATCAATGCATTTTTTTCAGAGAGCTATTTCTTAGAGGTAGTACCTGCAGGAGTTGCAAAGGATGCATCTTTGGATAAGCTGCTCACAATGCTTGATATAACAAGTGAAGAACTCGTTGCATGCGGCGATGGAATGAATGATATTCCAATGTTAAAGTATGCAGGTCTTGCAGCGGTTATGGAGAATGCATATCCTGAAGTTAAGAAATATGCAGATGTCGATGTACCATCTAACGATGACTGTGGTGTGGCAT
>OHMI01000683.1_pt1 | contig 12021 bp, 6 predicted proteins | sample 1569271 | NCBI WGS metagenome assembly OHMI01 (sample SAMEA3879529, study PRJEB24766) | human gut metagenome | biome: human-associated habitat; feature: feces | place: USA | collected 1985/1987
TCTCAGGAAGGGAAGGGTCCAGTCCCCAGGCATCAGTACGTTTTCCCGAACCGATTGTCCACGTGCTGAGCGGATAGGCCACCCACGGAGCGACAAGATTCTCGTAATCCCAGGCATATGTGTAATTTCTGGTCTTGACATTGCCGATCTTCATATCGTGCGAAAAGAAACCGAACTCGCTGTCCTCCGGCATTGCCGGAAGCTCAAGCCAGCCAGCCTTGATCTCAGACGGACCCGGATTTGGATTTGGGTTTGGATTTGGATTTGGCCCCGGCGTCGGCTCAGGAGTTTCGCTCTTACCTGCCTGTGTCAATGTCAATGTCGCAGATGCTCCGGATGCCTTCAGTGTCAGCACCGCTGTTCTGGACTGTTCTGAGTCATTGGCCTCCCATGCAAGAATCACGTTGGAGCGGCTTCCTGTGCCTGATGACGGATGCACCTTGAGCCAGGAGCCGCCGGAGACCTCAGATGTAACAATGATGTTCCACTCTCCGGATGCCTCCACCACAAGGAACTGCTCACCCTTCGCTGCCCCCACATTGTACTCCGCAAGTTCGCCGCTCTTTACGGACAATGACACTTTTGACTGCCCCGACTGACCGGAATCAGTGCCGCAGGAAGAAACAATGGGCATTGACACCATCAGTGCCAACACCCATTTCATTATATATTTCAATGATTTTTTCACCCTTGAAACAATGTTGTTTTAGACGGACAAAGGGCAACCCGGTTTTCCGGGCACCCTTTTAATACCAAAAGTATAGTCCTATATTATTCCGCGTTGACAGCGAATATCACAGCCCTGTAATCCGTACCTTTCACGGACTCTACCGTGACTGTGACATCTGAAGCCAATGCATTGCCTCCGTTGAGAGCAGTAACATCTATCGTGTACATGTCAGATTTGGACACATTGACAAGCTTATATGGAGATACACTTGCACATCCCTCATTTGCCTTCAAAGCAATGTTTGAACCGAGAGCCGTTTCTCCGATCTTGAATGAAAGGCTTACTGTCTTCCCCTTCCAGGCATACGCATAGAATGAGATTTTCTTGGTGCCTGCAGGAATGACCATTGTGGCGGAACCTACCGCACTACCTTTACCAAGTTTAAGCACAGTGAATTTCTTCTCGCCACCATTGACTGTAGCCTGGTCTGTAGGATAAGCGTTGGTAACACCTGTCCATTTAACATTGCTGCTGTAATCAGCCTCTACCGTAGCGGTTCCCTGATGTGTCAGCACTACAGTGTAAGACTTGGTAGCAACATCAGCTGTTGTAGAAACAGTAAGTTTAACAGTCACGTCCTTTTCAGTTTCATTGGCAGCGAACTTGACAGTCACTGTACCTGCACCCTCACCGGAAGCAGGAGAAACTGTATATGCAGCATTGTCAGAAGAAACTGTCCACTTCACGTTGCCATTGACATTGAAAGAAGCAGAAGTATCACCAGCTTTTGCTGTGAGCGCGGTAGTGCTTACAGAGAACTTAGGACCGGTTGTTTCCACTTTCTCTACTTCAGTTGCAACTATCTGATAGTGTGTGCCGCCACCGACATACCATCCTTTCACTTTGATATCGCAGTCCACGAACTCATCCATGTTGCCAGGATAATAAGATAAAGAAAGATCTTTATCGGTAACACTTCCGATGTAAATATTATAGTACTTGTTGTTCTTCTTGACATTTCCGGTGAAAGAGACATAAGTGACTTTCTTAGGAGTATCTGCCAAGTTAGCCTCAGTGAACTCAAGTGGAGCAGGATATGTTACAGCATTTCCGCTGGAAACCACTGTAGTCGTAGGGGCAGTAATCTGAATAAGGCCGTTGTGCTCACCTGTCGTGCCGGCAACATTGACCTTGTCACCTACTTTAACTTTAGGGTCAGCTTTTACAAAGACAAGCACACTTCCTGTCTCATCAGTAATCACATAGCTCTGGGTGGTAACACCTGTAACCAGAACATCCTTGAGGTCTGCGGCTGAGCCTGCTGCGGCTGCGCAAACTGCAGCGATGGTGTTTCCTGCCGGCTCTGGAGTTTCTCCGCCGCCTGTGCTGCCGCCAGTTCCGAGGTCAATGCCCTTGGAGAAGTCGATAGCGGTACCTGCTGAAGCAGCAACGCTAAGGTCGAGGTCATCCATCAGATATGCACTGGCAAGTGTCGCCTTGATGTAGATGTGGAGAGACTTGGTTCCTGAAGGAACTGTGAAGGTAGAAGATGCGAGATCCCAACGACGGTTTTTCAATCCGTTAGGGAATGCATACTCAAGTTTAACCCACTTGCTGCCGTCATTGCTGACATAAACCAGGAACTCTTCAGGAACAAACGTGTTGTCAGCAGCCTGATACAGATTTCTTTCTGAACCGAATGAAATAGTATAATTTGTCTTACCTTCAGGAAGAGTGATATTCTTCACATGGAAATAATTATCTTTTGCAAACCAGAGATAGTTCTTTCCGGAACCCGAATAGTCAGAATATTTGCTGTCGGATGCACCAGTGGAATTAGTTCTGGCAGACATTCCGCTGAAAGCATACTCCACAGTCGATATACCTGAACCGGTCTCATTCTTCCAACCGCCAAAAGAGTCGAGGTATGTCTTCCATCCGGACTCACCTTTCACTGCAAGCTCTTTATCGAAATCATTGTGATATACGACTGCTGCTGTTGCAGCGCCTGTACCCTTCTGTGAAACTTTCAGCTCTTTGGAATCGAATCCGATAGTCACTTTCACAACGCCCGTACGGTCTGCGCCGTCGTTGCTCAGGACAGTAACTTCGAGTTTGGTACCGTTTGAAGGAGCACCTTTCTCAGGATTTACTGAAATCCAGTCGACCATAGGAGTGGCTTTCCAGTCACGTGTAGCTTTAACTTCTACAGACTGAGTCGAAGAAGTCGCATCGAAGGTAAGAGTTGCCGGAGCAATCTCCACTGAAGGAGCACCTGACGGTGTCTCTTCCTTATCGCCACAGCTCTGCGCAAAAAGCATTGCTGTCAATGCGAATGAACCTAAAAATAAAGATTTGAGTTTCATGTTATTGCTTGTTAATATTTATATTGCCTTGCATAGGAACTACAAATATAGCCAAGTATCCCGAAATAACCAAACTAAATCGTTAAATATGCAATATGCCGTCCGCCTCCTCCATTTTTCGGCCGACAGATTCAATTTTTAGATAGAGAGCCTCTACACTATCTCCCTGGCCTCCTATGTCGCCATAGCCAAGGCCCTGGGCTATTCATCCGACGTAAAAAAGCTCATGTCCGAAGCCATCTTCACCACAATGAAGGAGCTCGACACCATCAACAACAACAAAAACAGAAAGAGAGGTCAACGTACGAAAAATGTTACCGCGGTTGGACAATAAGTACCGCAGACAATGTATCGCAAATTAAGTCACAAGTCCCGCATCCCAGATCCGTTCAACTGATGCCGGAGAGATCAAGCGTGTATTGCTCAGGTAGCGAGGCGGAGCTGTTTTCCAAAATTTTCTCGACATTGAGAATAAATCACTACTTTTGTGATGAATCTTGAAATTTCGCATCATAATGTTAATATAAAAGCAACCACAGTGAAACCACGAAATCTCAAGACGTTTTACAAATACAGATGAAGGTTGATCGTATGGAAAACAATATTGCCACACCAATGGAGCAACAGTTTGGAGAGGTTATAGACATTATTCTCTTTCATAAAAACCGTGCTTCAAGAGCCGTAAATAATGAACTATTGCTTACAGCATGGCATGTGGGAAGCTATGTATCTGCCAAACTGAAAAGCGAGGAATGGGGAAGCAAGGTTGTAACGCAGTTATCCGAATATATCCGTTCCCGGCGTCCAGACATTAAGGGCTATAGTCGGAGAAGCATTTACAATATGGTGATGTTTTATGATGAATATTCATCGGAAACATTCAGCGTAACTGTAGAAAAGTATCTGAACTCTGAATTTGTGCAGCCAAAAACTGCACAAATAGAAGCAAGTATGCCTAAACAAGGGGAGGCTGTAATTGTGCAGCCAAGAACTGCACAAATTGTTCCGGCTGCATCTGAACAAATGCCTAAAATCTTGGAGTTGACCACATTGACCAATCATATGGAAATTCTTTGCCGATGCAAAAATAATGAAGAGCGGATGTTTTATATACTCTATGCCAATAAAGAACATTTAGTGAAGCGAGAACTTCAGCGTTGCATCTCCAATCAGACATATACGGCTTTATTAGGTAGCAAGAGCAATATGTCGAAAGGATTACTCAATGCTTATCCAAATGCCCCGATAATGTTCAAGGATACGTTGTTTGTCGACTTTCTGAATCTTCCGAATAAGCATAGCGAGGCCAAATTAAAAAACGGCTTAGTAGAACACATGAAGCAGTTTATTCTTGAACTAGGCAAGGATTTCATCTTCATGGATCAGGAGTACCACCTCAATATTGGTTCGTCTACCTTTAAGGCAGACTTGCTGTTCTTCCATCGCGGATTGCAGGCATTGGTGGCAGTGGAATTGAAAAAGACAAAATTCCATCCGCGGGACCTCGGTCAGTTGGAGTTTTATTTGGAGGCGCTAGACAGAGATGTGAAACGCTCCAACGAGAACCCATCTATCGGTATTATTCTCTGCCCAGAAGCAGACCGGGTTGTGGTAGAATACGCCATGAGCCGAAGCATGAGCCCTACAATGATAGCCGAATACAAACGCATCCTTATTCCGCAGGAACGTATGCAAGAACAACTGAATGAGTTTTGCAACCTGTTCTTGAATAAAGAATAGCCATACAGATTTTTCATTCACACAACTGCTACAAAAAAAGCATGCATTGCTCAGGTAGCGGGGCGGAGCTGTTTTCCACTTTTCCAGCGTAAAAACAGACACTTTTGTCCGCTTTTCCAACAAGAAATCACTTAATTTTGTCCGCTTTTTCCGGAATATAAAACGGGCGGCCCGGTTAGGGGTCGCCCGAATGGTATATGGAGTGGGAGATTATTTTTTAATCTCAACCCATTTCTGCTCGTAGATAAGAAGCTGCTTATCAGACTTGAATACTGAAGGAATACATACTACATCTACTTTGGCATCTTTAGCCGCCTGAATATACATGTAGATTTTCTTGTCCTTACCATTCTCATCTTTACCGAACGTTCCAGTATCCTGAATCCTCAGCGCGAATGTATTGGTGCCATCGGTAATCTTTCCGTTACTCTTTACCTTAGAATATTTGGCGTCGATTTCGGTTTCCACCTTAACATCTGAGATTTTCACGTAACGGTTGATATAATAATCAAAATTAGCGTTCAACTCAGCAAGAGTAACAGCCTTCGGTTCTACCTTGCTATCTTCTGGAGTCGTGACAGTAGCCAACTGAAGATTGAGTGCAGTAGCCTCAGGAAGATTATTATAAGCATAACCTTTACCCCATACACGTCCGTCGATTACCTGACCGACCTTGAGAGTAACACTATTGTCGTACACATAAAGTCCGCCAGTTTCATCCTCGATGAAGGTGTTGCTGCGGTTCTTATATGTTACCTTTGCACCTTTGAGAACATGGTCAAATTTGGCTGGGTTCTTCTTGTTGGTCGATGTCTTGAGAACAGCGTTGATAGCCGCAATTCCGCCTTCAGTAACAGTTGAAGATCCTAACTGGGTAATGCTGACAGGAAGTATCGTCTGATCCTCAGTCTCATCCTCCTTTTTGGTACTCTTTATAACTATAGTACCTGTTCTATCTGCACCTGTTGTGTTTTCTTTAACATTGACCTTGAAAGTAAGGTTGCCCTTGCCGTCAGAAGTGTACCCGTTGCCTTCGATAGTCAGCCAATCTGAATCTGTCTCGAATGAAAGGCCGTCGCCTTTCTGAACCACTTTAAGTTCGAAAGATGTAGCCTCTTTTGCAAGGAATTTGTTCACATCGTCGCAAGCAAGAAGAGCTTTCTTTACGGAAATAAATGAAGCGTCTTTGAGCTCGATAGTAGAACCGAAAGTAACTCTCGGGCCCTCGACCACAACTTCATCACCTACAGCGATGTTGAATGAGTTCCAGTTATATGAGCCAGTAGCATCTACCGTACCGTAAATCATAATGCTATTGCCTTCGCTGTCGGACATATCCCAGTTTCCATAATTAGTGTTGGAAATAGCTGTACAAAAGCCCTTTACACGATATGTCTTGCCGTCAGTGCCGTCGATTACATCTTTTACGGAAACTGCCTTCACCTCCTGTGCACCAGCTGTCTGGGCTACGATGACGTTCTGAATCTTGTCACCTGCCTTGATCTGAAGAGCAGAAGACCTGCTGTCAGTTGTCGCATCTGCGTGGAAAGTCACCTTGGTTTTTCCTTTGGAACCGCTTCTTGCAGATACCGTGAACCATGAATTGTCCTTCAAGTCCAGCTGTTTGGTAGGGACATAGTATTTCACTACACCCTTCTCATCATCGAGTTTTTTCTCTTCAACATCGAAATCAATGTCGAATGTCCAATCTTCCGATGCAGTTATCTCTACAGTTACATCTCCACCCTTTTCAGGAAGCGTGATATATGACTGGGAGACTTTAATGTTGTCAAGCTCAAGCGTGTCATTTTCAGAACAGCTTGCCAGCATTGTCATAGCAGCGATTGCTGCCGGTATTATATATTTAAGTTTCATATAAGTTCCCGAATGAATTAGTTGAACATATATTTGATACCGATAGAAGCATACCAGCACTGACCGATAGCATGGTTCGGAGTGAAGGTCTTGGTGTTACCGGTAACGCCCTTAGGAGTAGAGAATGTCGCATATCCGTCAGCGTCAGCACCTTCATACTTGAGAATCTTGGCCTCTGTACCGATAGCAGGATTGAGGATCTTCATCACACCCCAGTTTGAATTGAAGAGATTCAAGAGATTCTTGATATCGAAACCAAGCTGAAGGATATTGGTGGTCTTTCCTGCTTTAACCTTGAAGTCGTGCTTGTAGCTGAAATCTACTCTGTGCACCCATGGAGAATATACGCTATATGCTTCAGCGTACTGGCCCTGATGCTTGCTGAGGTATTTGTCCTTGTGGACGAATGCCATGAACCTGTCTCTGTCGTCATCGGAAACGAAACGGAAGTCACCGTTCTTGACCTGAGCGTCAGTAGGGATGTACACTGCGTCGTAAGCATAACCGTCACCATTCATATCGTTTGACAGCATATATGAGTAGTTGCTTGAGCCGCGCCAAGTCTCATATATGAGGCTGAAGTGGTTACCGCAATGGTCATTGTGAGTTACAGAAGCGATGAATCTGTCTGGAATGACATTGATTGCATTGTGCAGATCAATGTAGTTAGGACCAGCTACTGTAGGCACATAAGTAAATGCAGACTCCGCATTGGAACCAGGCATACTGGTGATTTCCTTGGAAGCGGTATGAGTGTAGGCAGCCATGATATTGACCTCAGGAATAGGGGTCATATTGACGGTTGCGCTTGCAGAATATCCATATCCCTTGTTAGTATTTTCAAGGACGAATGCGCTCGTTCCGTTACGGAATGAATCAGGATAAATAGGACGATTGTCCACGCCATTGAATTTAGCATATGAACCAGCGTCTTTCATGCTCCAGTCGGAAATCATAACGCCATTGATAGTCTTGTTGAAGATTCCCTCAACTGAAACTGAGAATGGGAATGATGTAGGAATAGCATAATCTACGGCCAATGAAGTCTTCCATACCTGAGGCATCTTGAACTTATTGTCCACCGCACTGATTGAAGAAGGAACTGTTCCGTCCTCCGGCCTGTAGTTGGCTGGATATCCGAGTCCGAGAAGTTTCTGGTAAAGTGCATTGGTTGTCACCTTGCCGTTGGCATCTTTAACCAATCCGCCTGCAAACTCTGCCATAGTGAAGCCTTTCTTTGCAGCATTCTTGGCATTGATCTGAGCCTGATACTGCACTGAACCGCTATTTGTAGGCATATTGGTGAAGAACACGAGAGGCAGACGGCCAGAGAAGAGACCGGTACCACCACGAACCTTCAGGCTCTTGTTGTAAAACACATCCCAGTTGAAGCCAACTCTTGGAGAAATTGCCAGCTGAGCGCCAGGCCATTTGCCCGTGTCAATATGGGTCTCCTTGAAATCTTTAGCTTTCGGATAGTAGTTGAGTTTCAGGATGGCATTGTTGGTAACGACATCCTTGTTGTTGAAGAACAAACCGTCGAAACGAACACCGTATGTAAGTTTGAAGTTCTCGCGTACAGACCATTCGTCCTGAGCATAGATACTTGCCTGGCTGAAACGTACACGTGCAGCAGGGTTTTTCTCTCCATTGTAACCATAGGTAAGGTTCACGATTTCAGGAGCGGCGCCATTGAGGAAATCATCAAGGCTGCTGTAACGGTAATAACCGGTACCGTTTCTCATATAAGCGTTGTCAGCCATCTGATATTCATAACGGAGACCTCCTGTAACCTTGTGGTTTCCAAGATACCAGGTGAGGTCGTCTCTTACGTTGGCAATGGTATTGTGCACCGCATTGTTCCAAGAGAAGAGCTCGTATCCAAGAGCCATGTAGTTCTGTCCTGAACCGTCCAAGATGTCGATGAACGGGAACTCGCTTGAGCCTGTGCTACGTGTATCGTCCAATTTGGAGAATGTAGCGAGAAACTGGTTTGAAAGGTTGTCAGTTATGCGGCTGTTCAAGTCGAGGGAAACAGAATGTACTGAGTTGTCGATTGCATACATTGAGTTTGCAAATGACATGGAGTACTGTGATGTACGGGCGCCTGAAGCACGGGTACCACCGTCCATAGATGTCTTGTTAGGTGCATTCCAACCTCTGTTCAATGTGTAGTTGTAACGAACTGCGAGATGGTTCTTGTCATTGATGTTCCAGTCGATGCGGGCAAGAATCTTCTGGTTGCTCTCATCAGCAGGGAAATTTGTATAAGAGCCGGTATCATAACCATATTTATCTTTTACGAAATCTGAAACTTTCTGCAAATCAGAGAGTTTTGTGCGGGAAATATAGTTATTGGCATCCTCCTTGCCGTCCTCGGAACCTCTCCACCTGTTTGCGATAGTAGGGGTTTTCACATACTCGTAGTTCACGAAGAAGAAGAGTTTGTTCTTGACGATCGGGCCACCGAGTGTGAATCCATAAGTGGTGGTGCGGTCTTTGGCGCGTGCGCCTGTAATCTGCTCTCCACCTATTGCATCACCACGAAGGTTCTCATTCTTATGATATACATAAGCGGTTCCCTTGAAGGTGTTGGTACCTGATTTGGTGATGGCATTGACTCCTCCACCGATGAAGTTTGTCTGACGAACGTCAAATGGTGAAATAACCACCTGCATTTCCTCGATAGCATCGATTGAGATAGGACTGCCGCCTCCAGGAAGCTTTTCGCTGAGACCGAAGTTGTTGTTGAAGTTGGCACCGTCCACAGTGAAGTTTGCGGTACGTCCGTCAGCTCCAGCGAATGACATTCCGTTTCCGCCATACGGAGAAAGTCTTGTCACATCGGTAATGCTTCTTGAAACCGTAGGAAGCGCAGCAATCTGAGAGTTGTCAATGTTGGTGGCTGCACCTGTACGCTCATTGCTGAACTTGGATTTCGCGGTACCAATGACAACAACCTGCTCAAGGAATTCTGTTGACTCCTTAAGTGTTGCACTAAGGTTGTAAGTCTCAGCAAGCTGGAGAGTTACATCCTTGAAGAGAAGAGAATTGTAACCGACTGAGGAAACCTCTACCTTGTAAGGTCCTCCGGCACGCATACCATTGATGGTGTACTGACCATTCTGGTTAACAATAGCTCCGTAAACAGTACCGGAAGGCTCATGAGTAGCTACCACAGCTGCTCCGACTACCGGTTCTCCTTTTTCATCAGTAACTCGTCCGTTCATTGAAGACGTTGTCACCTGAGCATAGGCTAGCGTACCTGCCAACATAGCGATGCCGGCAAGTAACAAATGCTTTAATGAATAATTCATAGAGGTAATTATTATTATAGTTTGTATGCAAATTTAGGTTATTACTTACAAATATAAAACACTAAAACAATTAAAATTGTGTTAATTACGTATTTCAGTATCTTTTCTGATACAATTTAAAGCGTTCAAATCGCCGTTTGACCGATGCTGTTCCGACATATCGTCAGCAGAAGTTTTTTTCTTTCCGAAAAAATATTTTGCTATTCGGAAATATCAGCTTAACTTTGCAAAACTGATGTGGAGAGATTTGCCTGCTTGCAACCACGTTAAAAAATGCTAAAATGTTGACAACCGGTGACCGCGTGGCGCGGAAACCACTTTTCATATCAATGTTTTGTGTTTTTGTTACGTCTCCACATCAGTGGGACGTTTTTTTTGTGTCCGGACGACTGTCAGGAGCCGTGAAAAAAGCATTGACGCAGATGCCTGAACCACCTGCGCTGGAAGAATTAAAAAATATTGGATATGAACTATTTATTTACATCAGAGTCTGTTTCCGAGGGACATCCTGACAAGGTTGCCGACCAGATTTCAGACGCTATCCTGGACGAATTCCTGAGACAGGACGAAGATTCCAAAGTTGCCTGCGAGACTTTCTGCAGCACCGGCCTCGTAGTGGTAGGCGGTGAAGTGAGGGCAGAACACGCTTATGTGGATATTCAGTCCACAGTAAGGAAGGTCATCAACAATATCGGCTATGACAAGGCCGACTATATGTTCGACGGAAACTCCTGCGGTGTTCTTTCAGCTATTCACGAGCAGAGTGCAGATATAAACAGAGGTGTAGTGAGAGAGAATCCTGAAGATCAGGGCGCCGGAGACCAGGGCATGATGTTCGGTTACGCCTGCCGTGACACGGAAGAGTACATGCCGCTGCCGCTGGCTCTTTCACATCTGACACTCCAGATTCTGTCAGATATCAGAAAGAACAGCCACGACCTGATGCCATATCTCAGGCCTGACGCAAAATCCCAGTTCACCATCGAATATGACGAGCACAATCACCCTGTACGCGTCCACACAATCGTGGTTTCCACACAGCACGATGAATTCGTGGCACCGGAACTCGGAAATATGAAGTATGACGAGGCTGTGCGTCAGTTCGGCCAGGAGAGAGTGGACAAGGCAATGCACGACAAGATCGAAAAGGACGTAAGGGAAATCCTTCTGCCTAAGGTCATTGCCTCTCTCCCTGAGAAGACCGCGTCACTGTTCAAGAATGATTTCATTCTTCATGTCAATCCTACGGGCAAATTCGTTATCGGAGGTCCTCACGGAGACACAGGTCTGACCGGCCGCAAAATCATTGTCGATACTTATGGCGGACGCGGTGCGCACGGTGGCGGAGCATTCTCAGGAAAGGATCCGTCAAAGGTGGACAGGTCAGCCGCATACGCAGCAAGATACATCGCGAAGAACCTTGTAGCTGCCGGTGTCGCTGAAGAAGTTCTGGTCCAGCTGGCCTACGCTATCGGTGTCGCAAAACCTGTCAGTGTATTCGTAAACACCTATGGCACAGCAGCCAAAGGGCTCACTGACGCAGCCATCGCGGAGAAGGTCAATGAAATTTTCGACTTGAGGCCTGCTAAAATCATTGAGAAATTCCAGCTCAAGAATCCTATTTACGAGCCGACCGCAAGTTATGGCCACGTAGGACGCAAGCCATATACCAAGTCCGTAAAAGTGGTACGTGACGGCAAACAGGTAGAGAAAGTTCTGCAGTTCTTCGGCTGGGAACTCCTCGACTCCGTACCGAAAGTCAAAGAGTCCTTCGGCATGTAGTCTTCCTGCCGACAGAGAAGAACGACGACAGCGTCGTAAGCGTCTCCGGTAAGCATCTCCGGTAAGCGGTAAGCGTCTCTGCGGTTACGTCGATACACGGAGCGCAGCACGTAAAGCGTTAGCACTTAATGAAATAGCCATTTTCAGAGTTGTGGTTTTGGCAACTCTGAAAATGGCTTAAGTATTGATATTTAAAGAGTTACGCGACGCACCCCGTGTATCGTCCTGAAAAAAGTTTACCAAAAAAAGTAAACTTTTATGGAAGCTAAAT
>OHMI01000693.1_pt1 | contig 11843 bp, 11 predicted proteins | sample 1569271 | NCBI WGS metagenome assembly OHMI01 (sample SAMEA3879529, study PRJEB24766) | human gut metagenome | biome: human-associated habitat; feature: feces | place: USA | collected 1985/1987
CCTCCCTCTTCACGTTGATATGGCCGCAGTCCTCGCAGGTCCACGCGGGGATCTGATGGCCCCACCAGAGCTGACGGGAAATGCACCAGTCATGGCAGTTTTCCATCCAGTTGGTATAGGTCTTGGAGAAGCGCTCGGGGACAAATTTCACTTCGCCCTCGTTCACCACCCGCAGGGCCTCCTTGGCCAGAGGCTCCATCTTCACGAACCACTGGGCAGAGATCAGGGGCTCCACGTCATTGTGGCAGCGGTAGCAGGTGCCGACATTGTGGTTGTAAGGCTCCACCTTCACCAGATAGCCCTGCTCCTCCAGATCCTTCACGATGGCCTTGCGGCACTCGTAGCGGTCCATGCCGTTGTAGGGGCCGCCGTTTTCGTTGATGGTGCCGTCATCGGCGATAACGCGGATGACTTCCAGATTGTGGCGCAGGCCCACCTCGAAGTCGTTGGGGTCGTGGGCGGGCGTCATCTTCACCGCGCCGGTGCCGAAGCCGATCTCGCAGTATTCGTCGCCCACGATGGGGATCTCCCGGTTCATGATGGGCAGGATGCACTTCTTGCCGATGAGGTGCTTGAACTTCTCGTCCTCGGGGTTGACCGCGACGCCGGTATCGCCCATCATCGTCTCGGGACGGGTGGTGGCGACGACGATGTCGCCGCTGCCGTCGGCGAGCGGGTAGCGGATATACCAGAGGTGACCGGGCTTATCAACGTACTCGACCTCCGCGTCGGAGAGCGCCGTCAGGCAGTGCGGGCACCAGTTGATGATGCGGCTGCCCTTGTAGATGAGGCCCTTGTCATACAGCTCGCAGAAGGTCTCCCGGACGGCCTTGGAGCAGCCCTCGTCCATCGTGAAGCGCTCGCGGCTCCAGTCGCAGCTGATGCCCATGCGGCGCTGCTGGGTGACGATGCGCCCGCCGTACTCTTCCTTCCACTTCCACGCGCGGTCAAGGAAGCCCTTGCGGCCGAGGGACTCCTTCGTCAGCCCCTCTTTGCGCATCGCATCAACGATTTTCACTTCCGTCGCGATGGCGGCGTGATCCGTGCCGGGTAGCCAGAGCGTCGGATCGCCCTTCATACGGTGATAGCGGACAGCGAGATCCTGCAGGGTGCAGTCCAGCGCGTGACCCATGTGCAGCTGACCGGTGATGTTGGGCGGCGGCATGACAATGGTGAAGGGCTTCTTGCCTTCCACGCGGTGCGCCTCAAACGCGCCGGAGGATTCCCAGTCGCGGTAAATTTCGCTTTCCACGGCTTGGGGATTGAATGTTTTCTCCATTTCCATGTGAATGACCTCCTATATACGATTTACAGATGGCACAGGTGAATCTGGAAAGAGTATCATGTAAAAATGAGGATTGCGCCGACGAGCGCGACGACGCAGCCGACGATTTTGGTGATGATATCGGCCTTTTCGCTGCCCGAAAACAGCTTTCGGGCGACGATACCGGATGTATAGACGAGGATTGCGCCCAGCACGAGCAGGAATGTGCCCGGCTGGAGCAAGCGCTCCGCGATCTGCTCAAAGTAGTTCATACGGGTGTCCTCTCCGCGTGAAATGATTGCCAAAACGCAAAAACAGCCCCATCCCGAAGGACGGAGCTGTTTCCGTGGTACCACCTTGCTTCGCAGCGCAAACACTGCCTCAAGCGCACGGTCACGGGTGCGAACCGCATTCGGCTACTTTCCATGCGGAAAAAAATCCTGCATCATCCTCACCGAACGCTCTGTGAAGCGACCTTCCCCTGACGGCTGTGCGAGCGGCCTCTCAGCCGGTGAACCACCCTCTCTGAGCCAGCAAAATCAGGGTACTCCTCATCACGTTGCGAGCATATGGAATTGCGGGGAATGCAGGAAATCAGGCAAAGCACAAATTACCCTCGTGCGCACCCAACTCCCCCATTTTTTGCCCCCGGATACCAATTAGGCGTTCTTTTCCTCGTTGACCGCAACGACCTGCACGCCCTTGTAGAAACCGCAGTGCTTGCACACGCGGTGAGCCAGCTTCATCTGATGGCACTGGGGGCACTCAACGATGCCGGGCACGGTGAGCTTCCAGTTCGCACGACGGCTGTGCTTGCGAGCCTTAGAGATTTTTCCCTTCGGAAGAGCCATGGTTACACCTCCTCGTTATTGGCAGCCAAATTGCTGACCGAATTATTCTTTGTTGTCGGACTTTTCAGCCAGCAACTGCTGCAATGCCGCAAAAGGACGCTGTACATTCGCATCGTCCCGGCAATGCTTGTGTTGGTTGACCTCCTCGTACTCCTCAAATCCCTTGCAATCTTCCTTGCACAGGAAGCGCATCGGCAGATTGAGCAGCACATGCGTCAGGGTGAGTTTCGCAAAATCAAGCTGCGCGCCTTCATACGCGAAAATCTCATCATCCTCCGGGTCGCCCCCATGCAGGAACGTTTCCCGGAAACTCCCCGTAACGGGGCTGGACGCAGGAGACAGGCATTTGGCACAATGGGCATGAGCGGTTGTCGTCAGACTTCCTTCTACCACAACACTGCCATCTTCATTGGCAGTCAGATGCCCGGAGAGCTGCACGGGGTCAAACGCGACCTCCTCGCCGCTCACATCCTGCGGGGCAATGGTCTGCTCCACAGCGAATGCGTAAGCCGTTCCCGGATCACGCAGGGCATGAAGTACATCCAGCTTCAAATGCTCACCACCTCAAATTAGACCATTTCATATTATAGGTTTTTTCGCGGGTTTTGTCAACACCTTTTCGCGGAAAAAAGCGTCTTTTCCCCGAAAAAAGTTGCGCGCCCCTGCGAAAAAAGCCCTCGTCTGACTGAAACTTACTTGTTCGCGCCCTCGACCAGTTCCTTGGTGTCGCGCGCGATCATGATTTCCTCGTTCGTGGGGATGACGCAGATCGTCACCTTGGAGTCGTCGGTGGAGATGACGGCTTCCTTGCCGCGCACCTTGTTCTTCTCCACGTCCAGCTTCGCGCCCATCCACTCCATGTCCTTCATGACGGATTCGCGCAGTTCCGGGCCGTTTTCGCCGATGCCCGCCGTGAACACGATAATATCCACGCCGCCCATCGCCGCCGCGTAGGAGCCGATGTACTTCTTGATGCCGTAGTGCAGCATGTCACGCGCCAGCGCCGCGCGCTCGTTGCCCTCATCCGCCGCCTTGTCGATGTCGCGCATGTCGGAGGACAGGCCGGAAATGCCCATCAGGCCGGACTGCTTGTTCATCATCGTCAGCACTTCGTTGACGGTCATGTGGTCATTGTTGGCGATGAACTGCACAACCGCCGGATCGCAGGAGCCGGAACGCGTGCCCATGACAACGCCTTCCAGAGGGGTCAGACCCATCGACGTGTCAACGCACTTGCCATCCACCACCGCGGACATGGAAGAACCGTTGCCCAGATGGCAGATGATAATCTTCTTGCCGATGGGGCTCACGCCGAGGAACTCGCACACGCGCTTGCTCACATAGCGGTGGGACGTGCCGTGGAAGCCGTAGCGGCGGACGCCCATTTCCTTATAATAGCGGTACGGCACGCCATACATGAACGCCTTCGGGGGCATGGTCTGATGGAACGCGGTGTCGAACACGGCCACCTGCGGCGTGTGCGGCATAACTTCCTCGCACGCCTCAATGCCCATCAGGTTCGCCGGATTGTGCAGCGGGCCCAGCGGGATGAACTTGCGGATGGCAGCCTTCACTTCGTCGGTGATGATGCAGCTGGCGGTGAACTCCTCGCCGCCGTGCAGCACGCGGTGACCCACCGCGCCGATTTCATCCACGGACTTGAGCACGCCCTTTTCCGGGTCAAGCAGCGCGCGCAGCATCAGCTTCGTCGCCACGACGTGGTCCGGAATCGGCTCATAGAGGCGATGCGCTCCACTTGCCCCTTGACGATCATTTGCTCGTTGTCCATGTCCACCAGCTGGTACTTCAGGGAGGAAGAACCCGCGTTGACAATCAGAACCTTCATGGATGGTTACACTCCTTCTATTTCTATCAACCAGATGTTTCGTTAATCTTCTTCGGGGGATTTTACCGTCGCGCCCGTTTCGACCGCCCAGTTCCATGCCGGGCAGCCCTCCGGCGTCACAATGACGTTGCGCTTGTAGGAAATGATGCCGGTGCGCCCTTCCAGCCCGTCCATCACGCCGATGTCCGTCACGCTTGCCGGAATGACGATTTCCGTCAGGTTTGGACACATCGCGAATGCCATCGCGCCGATCGTTTCGGCGCCTTCGGGCAGAACGATGCGCTTGACGTCGTAATCATAATGGAACGCGAACGGGTCAACGATTTTGACGCCCTCCGGGAGGATGATTTCTTCCGCCGGCGAAATTTCGGAGAAGCAGTGCAGCAATCTCGTTCCGTCCGCCGTCATCAGCAGACCGTTCGTCTCGTCGAGCTTGAACGCTGCATCGTCCTCCGCGAGGGTCAGCGACTGCAAGCCATGCAGCCCGATGAAGTTCAGCTGCTCGATTTCGGTCAAACTGCTCGGCAGCGTCAAGTGCGTCAGGTAGTAATTATACTGCAGGGCGCTTCCGCTGATTTTCTTCAGGCCTTGCGGCAGGTCGAAATCCATCAGGCGGAAACAGCTTTCCAGCGCGCCATACGGCAGTTCCGCCAGTCCATCAGGCAGCGTCAGACTGACCAGATAGTTGTCGCCGGAGAAGCACAAATCGCCGATTTCCGTCACGCTGTCCGGCACGACAACGGTCGTCACGTGCTTCTCATAGAACGCCTTGTCCGCCAGCGCCGTCACCGGCTGACCGTCGATTTCCGACGGAATCAGCACATGTTCGCGCGTCCCAGTATAATCGGTAATGGTCACTTCGCCGTTTTCCGCCGTGCAGTCGAAATCCGACGCGGGATTGACCCGCTCGTCCTTCCGATGGAACACGCGCAGAGACTGACCAACTTCCAGTGCCTGCTGCACAAACGCGTCGTCGTCGTTGGGGAACATGAGGAAGTACAGGTCGCCCGAATCCCCAATCCAGAGGATGTCAAAGCCCTGCCCGTTCATCTCCACCAGCACCGCCGGCATGTCGTTGATGGTCATTTCCTGCAAGCGCGTGCTTTGTGGGGTCGTGATGCCCAGCATCACTGCCGTGCCTTCAGGGATGAACGAGGTCAGCCCCAGCCGGTCGCTCGCCTCATTGGGCGTGTAGTCCGCCGGAATCTTCACCATCATCAGAAGCTGTTCGCTGTCGTTCATCGCGTAGGCAATGGGCGGCACGCCTTCCAGCTCTACGAACTGATAGCCCCAATCTATGGGCAGCTCAAGAACGGTGTTGTCATCCAGTTGCAGCGGGAACACGTCGTAAAGCGGCATCCGGGTGGAAGATGTTTCCTCCGCCGCCGCGCAGACAGGCAGTGCCGTCAGCAGCAGCGCAAGGGTCAAGAGAAGAGCGGTCAAACGAGATTTCATGCAGGGTTTCCTCCTTTTGTTCTCCAAACGCTTTGAAAACGTTTTGTAAACATAGAACGCTTGGGGCGTAGAAAACCCTGCATGGCGATACGATTTTTCCGCAAAAAAGCCGAATAATTCGGATTACTTGACGATTTCGCCCATCTGCGCACGGCCGCAGCCAGCCGCGTTGGACTCGTCGGTGTCAATATGCATCGCCAGCGCGTACTTGTCGCTCACGCGAACAACCACGTCGCCGAAAATCAGGGAACGGCCGTCGGTATCCACCTTCACGGACACAACGTCCTTGTCCTTCACGCCGTATTCCTCAGCGTCCGCGGGGGTCATGTGGATGTGGCGCTTGGCGGCGATCACGCCCTCGGTCAGCTCCACTTCGCCCGCCGGGCCAACCAGCTTGCAGGCGCCCGAACCCGCGATGTCGCCGGATTCACGCACAGGCGCGGTCACACCGATGGAACGCGCATCCGTCAGGGACAGTTCCACCTGCGTCGCGCTGCGAACCGGGCCAAGGATGCTCACGCCGGTCAGGGTCTTCTTCGGGCCGACAACGTCCACGCGCTCCGCGCTGGCATACTGACCGGGCTGGGACAGCATCTTCTTGACGGTCAGCTCATAGCCCTTGCCGAACAGGGTTTCCAGATCCTGCTGGGTGACATGAACGTGACGAGCGGAGGTTTCCACGATGAACTGCTTCATATGAATTACTTCCTTTTCATGGTCTTGTTTGGGGATGAACCCAATCTATTATACCATCTTTCGGCGGTTCTGTAAAGGCAAAAACGGCGGCAAAATTGCATCATTCCACGTCATTTCGCGCGTTCGCTTGACGTTTCTGTTCTTTTTGTTATAATAGGAACGCACCTTTTCATTGCTCATTGCTCATTCCTCATTGCTCATTAAAAGGAGTTTTTCCATGCGCATTGTCGGCGTGATTGCCGAGTACAACCCCTTCCATTCGGGGCACGCGCACCAATTGCGTCAGGCGCGGGAAGCCGCTCACGCGGATGCGGTCGTCGCCGTCATGTCCGGCTGCTTCGTGCAGCGCGGCGACGCGGCGATTGTCTCCCCCGCCATCCGCGCAAAAATGGCGCTGCAAAGCGGCGCGGATGCCGTGATTCTGCTGCCCGCGCTGTGGTCTGTCCGCGACGCGGAGCACTTCGCCTTAGGCGGCGTACATCTGCTGACCGGCTTGGGCTGCGACGCGCTCTCCTTCGGCGCGGAAACGGCGGATCTGCCCCTGCTGCGAGCGGCGGCGGATGCGCTCGAATCCCCCGATTTGCCCGCAGCGATTCAGCCGCACCTGTCCGCCGGGCTGCCCTATCCCGCTGCGCTTTCCGCCGCGATGGCAGAGGTCGCCCCGGATGCCGCGCGCGTCCTCCAATCCCCCAACAACACGCTCGGCGTGTGCTACCTGCGCGCATTGCGGCGGTTGGGCGCGTCCACCGACGTGTACCCGATTGCCCGCGCGTCGGATTATCACGCATCCGCCATCGGGGACGGCTTTTCGTCCGCCACGGCGATTCGCTCCGCCATCCTGCGCGGCGACTGGTCATCCGCCTATTCCGCCATGCCGGAAAACGCGTCGGAGTGGCTGGATGAGGCGGCGCTGGCGAATCACCTGCATCGTCCGGAATCGCTGGACAGCGTGCTGCTGGCGCGGCTTCGGCTGATGGATGAGGCGGATTATGCCGCGCTGCCGGACATCAGCGAAGGCATCGAGCGCCGACTGCGCCGATTTGCCGACACTGCCCGCACGCGCGAGATGCTCCTGCAAGCCGCCAAGACGCGGCGATACCCGTATGCGCGATTGTCGCGGCTGGCGACGCACGCGCTGCTGGGCGTGACGCAGGCGGTCGTTGACAGCAATCCGCTGCCGCCCGCCGCGTTCCTGCTTGGCTTCCGGCGCGGGTGCGAACCGCTGCTGTCGCATTTGGCGCAGGGGGTGATTCCGCTGCTCAGCAGCGCGGCACAGTGCGGGAAAGACGCGGCGTGGGCGCAGGTGGAGCGGCACGCGTGGGGGCTGTGGGCGCTCGGCGCGGGATATGATGGCGATATGTGGCAAAGGCACGGGGTTGTGAGGGGGTAGTGCAAACCCTCCGCATAATCATCAACAATATTAGGAGCAAATCATCATGAATAACAACAAGGAATACAACCTCTACGCCACCGCCGCGTTCGGGCTGGAGGGCATCGTCGGCGCGGAACTCAAGCGCCTGAAAATGCAGAATGTCCGCGCGGAACTCGGCGGCGCGCGCTTCACGGGCACGCTCACAGACGCGTTCCTGTGCAATCTGCGCTTGCGCAGCGCCGACCGCGTGCTCATCGTGCTGGCGGAGGACGAATGCCGAACGTTCGAGGAGCTGTTTCAGCTGGTCAAGTCCATCGCGTGGGAGGACATCATGCCCGCCGACGCGAAAATCAACGTGTCCGGCAAGTGCGTCCGCAGTCAATTGATGAGCGTCCGCGACTGTCAGGCGATTACCAAAAAAGCCATCATTGAGCGGCTGAAAGCGGCGACGCACCGCGCGGTTTTCCCGGAGACGGGCGCGGTATACCCCATCGACGTCGCCATCCACTCAGACCGCGTGCGCATCACCCTTGACACCTCCGGCGAAGCCCTCAACCGCCGCGGATACCGCACTTGGAACGGCGAAGCGCCCCTGCGCGAAACGCTCGCTGCGTCTTTGGTGGAGCTGTCCCCGTGGCGGCCGGGGATGCGCCTGTACGACCCCTGCTGCGGCACCGGCACGCTGCTGATTGAAGCTGCGTTCCGGCAGGAACACCGCGCGCCGGGGCTGACCCGCGCGTTCGCCATGGAGCAGTTTTCCATTTTCCCGGCGGAGGAATGCCGTCAAATCCGCGAGACGTGCAAGGCGGACGTGCTGCCCGACCACGTTTTCGGCATTGCCGGATCGGACAAAGACCCCGAAGCGCTCGAACTGGCGCGGCGGCATGTGCGTCAAGCGGGGCTGGAGGGCAAAATCGAGCTGACGTGCCAGCCGCTGGAAAAGCTGAAATTGGAGGGCGAACCGGGCGTATTCCTGTGCAATCCGCCCTACGGGGAGCGCCTTGAAGACCGCCGGACGTGCGAGGGCATCTACCGCGAACTGGGGCGGATGATGCGCCGTCACCCCGGCTGGAGCCTGTGCGCCATCACGTCCGACCCGACGTTCGAGCGGTCATTCGGCCGCCGCGCGGACAAGAAGCGCCGCCTGTACAACGGACGGCTGGAGTGCGAATTTATGACGTTTCTTGACCCGAAATCCACAAAGCGCAAGTAAGGAGGAAGCACCAGAATGAACATGCCCGCACCCGGTTTTTACGCCCCCGCCGCTGACCGCTATGCGCACATGCCCTATGTCCGCTGCGGCCGCTCCGGGCTGAAACTCCCCCGCATCTCCCTCGGTCTGTGGAACAATTTCGGCTCAGTCACGCCGCAGGATACCGCGCGCGACATGCTGCTGACGGCGTTCGACGCAGGCATCACCTACTTCGATTTGGCAAACAACTACGGTCCTCGCCCCGGCGCGGCAGAAGAAACGCTGGGGAAAATTATGGACAGTGATCTGCGTCCGCACCGCGACGAGCTGATTCTCGCCACCAAAGCAGGCTACACCATGCAGGACGGCCCGTATGGCGACGGCGGCAGCCGCAAGTATATGCTTTCCAGCCTGGACGCCAGCTTGAAGCGCATGGGTCTTGACTATGTGGATATTTTCTATCATCACAGAATGGACCCTGAGACACCGCTTGAGGAAACAATGGGAGCACTCGACCAGATAGTAAGAAGCGGAAAAGCACTCTATGTCGGACTGTCAAATTATGATGGCGAGACCATGAAGAGAGCCTGCGAGATTCTTACTGATTTGAAATGTCCGTTTATCATCAACCAGAATTCATACAATATCTTCAACCGTACAATAGAGCAAAACGGCTTGAAGCAGGCAGCAAGAGAGTGTCAAAAGGGCATCATCTCCTTCAGCCCGCTCGCACAGGGCATGCTCACAGACCGTTACATAAACGGTATTCCGGAGGATAGCCGTATAAAGACAGACGGCCGCTTTTTAAATCAGGAAAAGCTCACTCCACACATCGAGCAGATTAAGAAGCTAAACGATATAGCCGCAAAACGTGGTGAGACACTAGCACAGATGGCTCTTAAGTGGGTGGTAAAGGATGATGACGTGACAAGCGTGCTTGTCGGCGCCTCAAAGCCACAGCAGATTCTTGAAAACTTAAAGGTTATGGAGGGCACAGGCTTCTCTGAGGAAGAGCTTAGGATGATTGATGAGATTGTGGGAGTGTAAAGATGAATCTGGTGATATAAATGGAATATATTGCGCATATAGAAGAAGAAAGAAAGCAAAGGCTTATTGATCATTTGGATGGAACTGCCAAATTAGCCGGAAAATTTGCAGAATCATTTGGAAAATATGAGTGGGGATATTGCATAGGTATGTTACATGATCTAGGTAAGTATTCCAAAGAATTTCAACATAAAATACAGTTTAATACGAATGACAGAGTAGACCATTCTACTGCTGGAATGAGATTATGTAATGAAAAAGGTGGATATTATTCTATATTACAATATGCTATTGCAGGACATCATTCTGGACTAATGGATTACTATAAGCTTGAAGAACGATATAGAAAATCAATATGTGATTATCAGGCATATAGACAGGAGGTAGAAATTCCACAAATAAAAAGTGATCCTTTTGAGAGCTGTAAAACACAAAATCCTCATTTTTCAATGGGGATTTTTATGAGGATGTTATATTCATGTCTTGTTGATGCGGACTTTCTTGAAACAGAAAGTTTTATGAAGAATAACCATGTGGAACGAACATCGGGTGAAGAAATGGCATCTTTATTAGCAAGACTGGAAAGACATATTGGTTCATGGTTAGAAAATGATGATCTTAATTCGATAAACGGTAGAAGAACTGAGATATTAAAAGCCTGTCTGATAGCAGGTGAGAATGATAGGGGATTGTTTCACCTGACTGTTCCAACAGGTGGTGGAAAAACAATTGCCTCATTGGCATTTGCGTTAAAGCATGCAGTCAGGCATCAAATGGAGCATATTATATATGTTATTCCATATACTAGCATTATAGAACAGAATGCTCAGGTGTTTCGTGAAATACTTGGGCAGGATAATGTTCTTGAGAATCATTGTAATGTCGATTATGGGGATTCTGAAGAATTAAAACCGATGCAGCTTGCCAGCGAAAACTGGGATAAACCTGTAATTGTCACGACTAATGTTCAATTTTTTGAATCATTATTCGCAAGCAGGTCATCTAAGTGTAGGAAAATTCATAATATTGCGAATTCTGTGGTTATATTTGATGAGGCACAAATGTTGCCATTGGAATATTTGAAACCATGCATTGCCATGATGGAAAATTTAATGGATTTCTATAGGACAAGTATTGTTTTATGTACGGCAACACAACCGGCCTTAGACAGTATATTTGATCAACACAGACGGTATATTGAATTATGCCCGAATATAAATGAGCAGTTTAAATTTTTTAAAAGAGTTATATACGAAAATCTTGGGATAATCGAATTTGATACTTTAATTGAAAGATTGAAGACTGAAAAAAGAGCACTGTGTATTGTTAATACAAAAAAATGTGCACAGCAGCTTTACGAACAGTTAAGTGGTGATGGTGTGTATCATTTATCAACAAGTATGTATCCTAAGCATCGTAAAAAGATACTTGCACAGATTAAAGAAAGAATGAGTGATAAATCAAAATCATGTGTGCTTATTTCAACAAGTTTGGTAGAGGCGGGAGTAGATCTTGATTTTAATTCAGTATATCGTCAAGTAGCAGGAGTAGATTCGGTAATACAGGCAGCAGGTAGATGCAACCGAGAAGGAATTGAGAAAAAAGAAAACAGTAAAGTTTATATTTTTGATATAAATGGAATGAAAACAGTGCCGGGACAAAGTCTGCAAAGCTCAATCACTAAAGGGTTATTGCAAGATTATCATGATATTTCTAATCTTGAATGCATTACAGAATATTTCAAAAGGCTATATCATTTTAGAGAAAATGATTTGGATAAAAAGAATATTATAGGCGAATTCAAGGATTGGAAATATAATTTTGAGACGGTATCAGAAAAATTTCATTTGATTGAGGAAAATACAAGAATTGTATTTATTCCGATAGAGCAGGAAGCTAAGGATTTATTATTTGAAATAAAAAATCAGGGTTATGGAAAAGCCAGAATGAGAAAGGCATCCCAGTACTGTGTTCAGATATATAATCAGCTTTTTGATACTTTGTATGGTGCTGGTATAATTAAGGAAATAACATCGGATATAGAGAATTTTTATGAATTGGTAGATGAAGAAATGTATACAGATGACAAGGGATTAAATTTGTCTGTGGAATCTGGAATG
>OHMI01000698.1_pt1 | contig 11722 bp, 10 predicted proteins | sample 1569271 | NCBI WGS metagenome assembly OHMI01 (sample SAMEA3879529, study PRJEB24766) | human gut metagenome | biome: human-associated habitat; feature: feces | place: USA | collected 1985/1987
TTACAGCAAGAAATACAGATTTCAACATGACCGCAATGGACACTCCAGCAGATGGTGTTATTACCGGTTACGGTACCGTCAATGGAAGCCTTGTGTATGTATACAGCCAGGATGCAACAGTTATGAACGGTTCTATGGGTGAAATGCATGCTAAGAAAATAGTTAATATTTACAATATGGCTTTAAAGATGGGAGCACCTGTAGTTGGTTTTGTTGATTGCGCCGGATTAAGACTTCAGGAAGCAACAGATGCCCTCAATGCGTTTGGTATGATATATGCAAAGCAGGTAGAAGCTTCAGGAGTTATTCCACAGATTACAGCAATAATGGGTACATGTGGAGGCGGAATGGCAGTTATGTCATCACTTTCTGATTTTACATTTATGGAAAGCAAAAATGGTAAACTGTTTGTAAACAGCCCTAATACTCTTGATGGCAATAAGTCAGAAGACACAGCAGGAGCAGATTTCCAGTCTAATGAAACAGCACTTGTTGATTTTACAGGCGACGAAGCATCAATCATTACAGAAATCAGAAATCTCGTAAGTGTTCTTCCAAGCAATAATGAAGATGAATCACTTTGCGAATGCACTGATGATCTTAACAGATTGTGCACAGATGTTAATAACGGTGCCGCAGATCCTGCATACGTTTTTGAAACAGTTTCCGATGACGGACTTTTTATAGAAGTCAAGAAGAATTATGCAAAAGAAATGGTAACAGGTTTTATAAAGCTTAATGGTGCTACAATCGGTGTTGTGGCTAACAGAACAGAGCTTTTTGACAATGGCGAATCAGTAGAAAAGTTTGATGAGGTTCTTACTGCAGAAGGCTGTGAAAAAGCGGCAGAGATGATTAATTTCTGTGACGCATTTGAGATTCCTGTACTTTCACTTACCAATGTTAAGGGATTCCTTACAACCAAAGAAAGTGAAAAGAAGATGGCTAAGGCAGCAGCTAAGCTTACTTATGCATTTGCCAATGCGGATGTACCAAAGGTTAATCTTATAACAGGCGAAGCATACGGAAGTGCTTACACGGTCATGAACTCAAAAGCAATAGGTGCTGATGTAACCTATGCATGGCCTGATACAACAATCGGAATGATGGATGCATCACTTGCAGCTAAGATAATATATGAGAAACAGCCGGAACTTATTGCTGAAAAGACAGCAGAGTACGGCAGACTTCAGGCAAGTGCCGAATCGGCAGCAAAGAGAGGATATGTTGATTCAATTATCGACCCTGCCGATACAAGAAAGTACCTTATTAGTGCTTTTGAAATGTTATATTCAAAAAGAGACGGTTATGTTACCAAGAAACATGGCAGTATTTAATGAGGTGAATTTATGAACTTAGCTATGATATTAATGGAAAGTATGGCAACCAGGTTAAAGGATGCCGGAATAAATACACTTATCTGCATTTGTGTCGTATTTGCTGTTCTTATTTTTATTTCACTTGTAATAAGCCTGTTTTCTTTTATTCCTAAGGCTGAGGCAGCCGCTGCCAGAAAAAAGGCCAGAAAGATAGAAGAAAAAGAACTTGCTGCTAAAGCTGTTGACAATGCGGTTTCACAGATTGAGACCAAGGAAACAGAAGTTAGTGAAGTAATTGAAGAACCTGAGAATCTGACAGATGATCTTGAACTTGTTGCTGTTATTGCAGCAGCAATTGCAGCATCGCAGAATGCGGTAAGTACAGATGGATTTGTTGTCCGTTCAATTAGAAAAGTTAGGAGATAATGATATGAAAAATTATACTATCACAGTAAATGGTAATGTATATGATGTAACAGTAGAAGAAGGAGCTTCTACAGGAGCAGTAAGTGCACCTGCAGCACCAAAAGCAGCACCAAAGGCAGTAGCCGCACCTGCAGCTAAGCCTGCAGCAACAGGAACAGCCGGTTCTGTTAAAATAAATGCACCTATGCCTGGTAAAATCGTAGATGTTAAGGTTAAGGTGGGAGACGCTGTTAAGAAGGGACAGACAGTTCTTGTTCTTGAAGCTATGAAGATGGAAAATGATATTGTTGCACCGGAAGACGGAACTGTAGCAAGTATAAATGCAGCAGTGGGAAGCGCTGTTGAAGCTGGCGAAACTATTGCAACATTAAATTAGTATTGGAGGTATCAAAATGGTTCTTGATACACTAAAGAATCTTTGGGAACAGACAGGCTTTATGAACCTTGAATGGGGTAACTATGTCATGGTTCTCGTAGCATTGGTATTTTTGTACCTTGCTATAGCAAAAGGATTTGAACCATTACTTCTGGTTCCTATTGCTTTTGGTATGTTACTTGTAAACCTGTTCCCTGATATTATGAAAGAAATAAAAGGGGGAGAAGCCGGCGGTCTTTTGAGATATTTCTATCTGCTTGACGAATGGAGTATCCTTCCATCACTTATTTTCTTAGGGGTTGGTGCGATGACAGACTTTGGTCCGCTTATTGCCAATCCTAAGAGCTTTTTACTTGGAGCAGCAGCACAGATCGGTATTTTCGCAGCATATTTTCTCGCGATTATTTTTGGATTTAACGGTGCAGCTGCAGCAGCCATATCGATTATCGGCGGTGCTGACGGACCTACATCCATTTTCCTTGCAGGAAAGCTCGGACAGACTGACTTAATGGGACCAATTGCGGTTGCGGCATATTCATATATGTCACTCGTTCCTATTATACAGCCACCGATTATGAAACTTTTAACAACTAAGAAAGAAAGAGCTGTCAAGATGGAACAGTTAAGACCTGTTTCAAAGTTAGAGAAGATTCTTTTCCCAATAGTTGTAACTGTTGTAGTTGTACTTATTTTACCAACTACAGCACCACTTGTAGGATTTTTAATGCTTGGTAACCTCTTCAAAGAGTGCGGAGTTACAAAGCAGCTTGCAGAAACTGCATCAAATGCTTTGATGTACATTGTAGTTATTCTTCTTGGAACATCAGTAGGAGCATCAACAAGTGCAGCTAACTTCCTTAATGCCAACACACTTAAGATTGTTGCTTTGGGACTTGTTGCTTTTGCGGTGGGAACCGCAGCAGGTGTCCTTTTCGGAAAAATTATGTGTAAGGTAACGAAAGGTAAGGTTAATCCGCTTATAGGTTCCGCCGGAGTATCGGCAGTACCTATGGCAGCCCGTGTTTCGCAGAAAGTTGGAGCAGAAACAGATCCAACCAACTTCCTTCTTATGCATGCTATGGGACCTAACGTTGCCGGTGTTATCGGAACAGCCGTTGTAGCCGGAACATTTATGGCTATCTTTGGTGTTGCTTAATACTTGAAGAAAGGAATTATTAAAATGGCAGATACAATTAATGAAGTAAAACCGGTTAAAATAACCGAGACAATTTTAAGAGATGCCCACCAGTCACTCATTGCAACCAGAATGACAACTGAGCAGATGTTACCTATCATCGATAAGATGGATAAGGTCGGATATAACGCAGTAGAGTGCTGGGGCGGAGCTACATTTGATGCTTGTCTTCGTTTCCTTAAAGAAGATCCATGGGATCGTTTAAGAAAGTTAAAAGACGGCTTCAAAAATACTAAACTTCAAATGCTTTTCAGAGGACAGAATATCCTTGGATATCGTCCATATGCAGATGACGTTGTGGAATATTTTGTACAGAAATCAATTGCAAACGGTATTGATATTATCCGTATCTTTGACTGTTTGAATGATATCCGTAACCTTGAGACAGCAGTTAAGGCAGCTAATAAAGAGGGCGGACATGCACAGGTTGCACTTTCCTATACATTAGGAGATGCGTATACTCTTGATTATTGGAAAAATATGGCAAAAGAAATTGAAGAAATGGGTGCTAACAGTATCTGTATTAAAGATATGGCAGGCTTACTTCTTCCAAATGAAGCTACAAAGCTTGTTAAAGTATTAAAGGAAGGCACAAAGCTTCCTATCGAGCTTCATACACATTATACTTCGGGTGTGGCTTCAATGACATACATGAAGGCTGTAGAAGCAGGCTGTGATATAATCGATACAGCAATGTCTCCATTATCAATGGGAACAAGCCAGCCGGCTACAGAAGTTATGGCTAAAGTATTTGAGGGTACTCCTTATGACCCACATCTTGACCAGTCTTTACTCGCTGAAATAGCTGACTACTTCAGACCATTAAGAGAAGAATGGATTAGGACAGGAAGACTTGATCCTAAGGTTATGGGCGTTAATATCAAGACATTACTTTATCAGGTACCGGGCGGCATGCTTTCTAACCTCGTTTCACAGTTAAAGGAAATGAAGGCAGAAGATAAGTATGATGCGGTTCTTGAAGAAGTTCCAAGAGTCCGTAAGGATTTCGGTGAACCACCTCTTGTAACACCATCAAGCCAGATTGTAGGTACACAGGCGGTTCTTAACGTAGTTCTCGGAGAAAGATATAAGAGCCTTACAAAGGAATCTAAAGACCTTTTACTTGGAAAATATGGTAAGACAGTTAAACCATTTAACCCTGAAGTACAGAAGAAGGCTATTGATTTAACAGGCGAGCAGCCTATTACATGCCGTTTTGCTGATACTTTAGAGCCTGAATTAGATAAGCTTGAAGCTGAGATGAAGCAGTGGAAGCAGCAGGATGAAGATGTACTTTCATATGCATTGTTCCCACAGGTTGCAACCGACTTCTTTAAGTACAGAGAAGCACAGCAGCACAAAATTGACCCTGCAACAGCTAAAGACGGAGCTTATCCGGTATAATTAAGAAATAATAAAGACATTGTACACTTTTGTGTACGATGTCTTTTTGTTTGCACTAAAAGGTGGAATTAAATATAAAAATATAGTATAATCTAAATAATATTGCGTATAAAATAGTTGAGGAATAACTAAATATGGGACAGAATATACTTGAAGCCTTGAACGGGAAAATACCGGATTTAAGTAAAAATCATAAAAAAATAGCAAGGTACATAATTGAAAATATCGATGAAGCTGCATTTCTTACTGCTGCGGAAATCGGTAAAAAACTGGATATAAGTGAATCCACTGTAGTAAGATTTGCTACAGCACTAGGTTATGCAGGTTTTCCGGCATTCCAGAGGGAACTTTCTTTTTACCTTCGGAACAGGCTTAAAGAAGTTAACAAAATAGATATCAAATCCGAGATAAGCCATTCGGCCATAATCGATTATGTAATGCAGAGTGACTGCGAAAAGATTAAGTCCTCATTGGAGGATGTTAATTCGGAAGTGTTTGATACGGCAGTCAGCCTCATAAAAAATGCCGGATGTGTATATGTTGTGGGTATCAGGACAGCTGCACCTCTTGCCGATATTTTTGAATTTTATCTTCGGATGGTTGTGGACAGGGTTGTAAAGGTAACGACCAACAGTTCAAGTGAGATTTTTGAACAGATGATAAATGTCAATGAAAAAGATGTGGTTATCGGAATCAGTTTTCCAAGGTATTCCATGAGAACGCTGAAAGCCATGGAATTTGCAAATGACAGAAAGGCAAGGGTTATTTCAATAACTGATAGTATTTATTCACCGATGAATCTCTATTCGTCATGTAATCTTTTTGCCAAAAATGAACTGGCGACCGTTGTAGACTCAATGGTGGCACCGATGTCACTTATTAATGCACTTATAATTGCACTATGCATTGAAAATTCCGATAAGGTTGTGGACAGGCTTGAGACATTGTCACAGGTATGGGATGATTACCAGGTAACCAATAATGATGAAATTAACTATCTTGACGATAATATTATGAATGATTTGAAAGGTTTAAAAAATAATGTCTAAAGTAATTATAATAGGAGGGGGCGCTGCGGGAATGATGGCAGCCATTTCAGCGGCAGAGAACGGAAATGACGTACACCTGTATGAGAAGAATGAAAAGCTTGGCAAAAAAATATATATAACCGGAAAAGGAAGATGTAACGTAACCAACGGGTGTGATATTGAAGAACTTTTTGAACATATTGTAACCAATAAGAAGTTTATGTACAGTTCCATATACACATTTGATAATATAAGGGTGCAGGAATTTTTTGAAAATGCCGGATGCCCTCTCAAGACAGAAAGAGGAAACAGGGTTTTTCCTGTATCAGATAAATCCTATGACGTAATTAATGCCCTGGAACGTTCTATGAAAAAATATAAAGTAAATATTAATCTTTTCTCAGATGTAACCGACCTTATCATTGAGGATAATGTTGTGAAAGGCATTGTGGTTGATGGTAAAAAAATATACGGAGACAAGGTAATTGTAGCTACCGGAGGCTATTCATACCAGAGTACAGGCTCTACAGGCGAAGGCCACAGACTGGCGGCAAAATATGGGCACAATGTTACCAAATGCAGTCCATCCCTTGTACCTTTTAACGTAAAAGAAGAGGATGTAAAAGAACTTCAGGGGCTTTCGCTAAGGAACTGCAGCATTGCAATATATGACGGCAACAGGAAACTGTATGATGATTTCGGTGAACTTCTTTTCACACATTTCGGAGTAAGCGGACCTACAGTACTAAGCGCCAGCAGCTATGTTAATGACATTATTAAGAAAAAAGAATTAAAACTTATAATTGATTTAAAACCTGCTCTTGATGAACAGACTCTTGATGAAAGAATCAGAAGGGATTTTGATGAAAATATCAATAAAAATTTTGCCAATTCCCTTGACAGATTATTTCCAAAGTCTTTAATCCCTGTTATTATCAGAAGATCCCTGATAGCATCTGATAAAAAGGTAAATGAGATAACGAGAGAGGAAAGAAAAAATCTTCTTAACACTATTAAGAGATTTGAATTTACACTTACTGGATTAAGAGGCTTCAATGAGGCAATAATTACACATGGCGGCATAAATGTCAAAGATATAGACAGCAGCACCATGGAGTCAAAAATTATCAAAAATCTGTATTTTGCCGGAGAAATGATAGATGTGGATGCGGTAACAGGCGGATTTAATTTACAGATTGCCTGGTCAACGGGGTATCTGGCAGGGTTATCGGTATAGGAAAGAATAGGAGAAAAAATATGATATACAATATAGCAATAGACGGACCGGCAGGAGCCGGAAAAAGCACAATAGCAAAGCGTGTAGCCAAAAATCTTGGATTTATATATGTTGATACAGGAGCAATGTACAGGGCAATGGCTGTATATTTTCTTGACAAAGGAATAGATGTCAAGGATGAAGATGCTGTAAGCAGGGATTGTGATAATGTTAACATTATGATTGAGTACAAGGATAATCTGCAGCAGGTTATTTTAAACGGTGAAAACATAACATCGCGATTAAGAACAGAAGAAGTTGGCAATACTGCTTCTGCGGTGGCTGTGTATCCTGCCGTAAGAAAAAAACTTGTAGAACTCCAGAAAGAACTGGCAAAAAAAACAAGCGTTGTTATGGACGGCAGGGACATAGGTTCATGTGTATTAAAGGATGCAATCTGCAAAATATATCTTACCGCAAGTGTTGAATGCAGGGCTTTAAGAAGAATGGCCGAACTGCAGGAAAAAGGCGTTGATACTTCCCTTGAGATAATTAAGGCAGATATATCGGACAGGGATTACAGGGATATGCATAGGGATGTATCACCTCTTGTACAGGCAGAAGATGCGGTTTATCTTGATTCTTCGGATATGGGAATTGAAGAAGTGACTGATAAAATCATATCAATATTCAATGAAAAGGCGGGAAAATAACAGTTGGAAGTTATTGTAGCTAAAAATTCCGGATTCTGTTTCGGCGTTAAAAGAGCTGTGGATATGGTATATTCACAGATAGGACATGGTAATATATATACTTTCGGTCCGGTCATACACAATGAAGAAGTTATAAAAGACCTTGAAAATAACGGCGTTAAAGTTATTAATTCCGTTGAAGAAGCGGCAGATGTTCCAAAGGGAACTGTAATAATCAGGGCACACGGTGTTCCGGAGCATATATACAGAGAAATTTTATCACTTGGCCATAAAGTGGTGGATGCCACATGCCCTTTTGTACTTAAGATACATAACATAGTAAAGGAAGCTGCCGTCAAAGGCGAATTTGTTGTGATAATCGGTGATGAGAAACATCCTGAAGTGCAGGGAATTATGGGTGCAGCAGCAGGACAATGTGCGGTAATTGACACAGAGGAAAAAGCTGAAAAATTTATAGAGGACAATAAAAATAAGTTAAAAAAAATATGTATTGTGTCCCAAACAACATTTAATTATAATAAGTTTAAATATCTTGTTGAAATTTTTCAAAAAAACAGTTATGATAGTGTTGGTATTTTGAATACTATTTGTAATGCTACGGAGGTAAGGCAGACAGAAGCCGGAGAACTTGCATCAATGGTTGATGCCATGATTGTAATCGGCGGACGTACAAGTTCTAATACCCAGAAGCTTTACGACATTTGTAAGAAAGTATGTAAACATACTTTTTATATACAAAATGCTGATGATATGGACTACGACATACTAAGAGGAATGGATAGAGTCGGTATTACAGCCGGGGCATCTACCCCAAACATAATAATCGAGGAGGTTCTAAAACGATGTCAGATTTAAGTTTTGGACAGTTATTTGAAGAAGCAGAAAAGACAAGAAAGGCTTCAGTACATATGGGGGAGGTTCTTGACGGTACGGTTATCGAAGTTAGAGAAGACCAGATAATTCTCAACATTGATTATAAATCAGATGCTATTATAACACGCAATGAATATACAAGTACTCCAGGGGTTGACCTTCGTACTGTTGTTAAGGAAGGCGATGTAATCACTGCTAAAGTTATTAAGACTAATGACGGTGACGGATTTGTTGCACTTTCTGTTAAGAGACTTGCTGCTGAACTTGGAAGCAAGAAGTTAGAAGAAGCATTTGAGAACAAGACAGTTCTCACAGCTAAAGTAGCTCAGGTGCTTGATGGTGGATTAAGTGTTGTTATTGATGAGACTAAAGTATTTATCCCTGCAAGCCTTGTTTCTGATACTTATGAAAAGGATTTAAGCAAATATGCAGGACAGGAAATTGAATTCGTAATTACAGAGTTCAATCCAAGAAAGAGAAGAATTATCGGTGACCGTAAGCAGCTTCTTGTAGCTAAGAAAGCTAAGATGAGAGAAGAAGTTATGTCTAAGATTGCCGTGGGACAGGTTGTAACAGGTACAGTTAAGAATGTAACAGATTTTGGTGTATTTATCGATATCGGAGGCGTTGACGGACTTTTGCATGTATCAGAGATTTCATGGGGAAGAATTGAGAACCCTAAGAAGAAATTCAAACCTGGTGATGAAGTTAAAGCCTACATCAAGGATATTAACAATGATAAGATTGCATTAAGCCTTAAGTTCGATAACGAGAATCCATGGATTAATGTTGCAGAGAAATATCCTGTTGGTTCAGTTGTTAAGGGTAAAGTTGCCAGAATGACTGATTTCGGTGCATTTGTTGAACTTGAAGAAGGTGTTGACGCATTACTTCATGTATCACAGATTGCAAAACAGCACATTGAAAAACCTGCAGAGGTATTAAAGATCGGACAGGAAATAGAAGCTAAGGTTGTTGATCTTAATGCTGATGAACATAAGATTTCACTCAGTATTAAAGCATTACTTACTGATGAAGAAGACAATCAGGAAGAAGAAACAACAGAAGAATAATATAAGATATTTATCAGAAAGCCCGTTTCTAATTAACGGGTTTTCTTTTATATCATAACAATTAGGAGAAGTCTATGTTTGAAACAGGCTATGATACATTTAAAAAAGATATTTTATTAATTACTAAGATTGATTTGAATGCATATAAAGAACGGCAGATGAAAAGAAGGATAGATACCCTCATCGCTAAACATGGCTTTAAGACATATAATGATTTTGTTGCGGCAATAAAGGCTAATAAGATTTTACTGGATGAATTTGTTAATTATCTGACAATCAATGTTTCGGAGTTTTACAGAAATCCGGAACAGTGGACATATCTTGAAGAAAAGGTTATACCGGAGCTTATTAAGAATTACGGACATGGCATCAGAATATGGAGTGCGGCATGTTCAACAGGGGATGAACCTTATTCCCTTGCTATGCTTTTAACCAAATTTCTTCCTCTTAACCAGATACATATTATCGCAACAGATATTGATAAACAGGTTCTTGAGAAAGCGCATATGGGTCTTTATAAGGATAGGAGCCTTGCAGCCCTGCCAAAGGAATTTCTTGTGAAATATTTCAGAAAAATTAATGATGATACTTATCAGATAAAAGATGAAATTAAAAAATGTGTGGAATTCAGGCAGGCTAACCTTTTGAAAGACAGTTATCCCGAACATTGCCACCTTATCCTTTGCAGAAATGTGCTTATATATTTTACAGAAGAAGCTAAGCTTGAAATATACAAAAAATTCAACGATTCCCTTGTATCAGGCGGTGTATTATTTGTAGGAAGCACAGAACAGATAAGCAATTATAAGGATATTAATTATTCATCCACAAGGTCGTTTTTTTATAAGAAAAATTAATAGGATATTAAGATTGGCGGGCTGCCCACGATTGTGGACAGCCCGTTAACTTTGCAAGGTTGAAATGTACTGTTTATATTTTCCTGAACAGGCTTTCACAGTATTTTTTTACAAGATTTTTATCTGCCAGAAAATCTTGTGAACATTCAAAATATGTTATTTTGTCATAGTAATCAATTTTAAAATAAGGATTGATAATTTCTTCATACTGGGGAAGAAATATTCCTGATTTTTTGCTGTAACAGTTGGCAGCTTTAGCTTTGGTACGGAAGTCCTTATCCACATAAAAAGCAACACTTTTATGTATGGAACGGTCCTCGCCCGGAAGATAGTAATAATTTTTATAGTCGGGATAAAAATATTTAAGCTCTCCGGTGTAAATATTTATGCTGATTTTTGCAAGGTTACCACAGGCAGTAAAATAAAAATTATTGTTGCCACCGGATATCCTTTTCGGAAGAAAACTGTCAAGGGCAAGTTCTATAATGACTTCCTTGCGGATACCGCCAACAGGAGTAACGGAATCGCAGACATCCGCGGAAACTATTTCATAGCCGCCGGAATTAAGGCAGTTATAGTTGATTACCGGGAGAATCTTAACCATGCCCATTACATCATCGTGGTTATGGAGCAAAAGAAGATTAAGCAGGGAATCATCTGCCGATTTCAGGTATTCCTCATATACTTTTATAAGCTCACCGCCTGAATATTTATCATCCCTTGGAACCGACATAAAAGATTCGATGGATTTCTGCTTAAGATTTTCAAGCTTGAGCAAAGACTTAAGCATGCTTATGTTTTTATATATGTCGAAGCTTTCGATACCTGAAAAATCACATGGAATATGGTGAATATCACATTTTTTTATAATGAAAGGGATATCAAAACTACTGCCGTTGTAATGGACAATGACTGAAAATGATTTCACAAAATCAAGAAAATCCGAGATGATATCCGGTTCGCTTTCGGGAGTATCGCAAAACCACTGCCTGAACTTAAAACCTTCATCGTCACAATATACACATCCGATAAGGTATAAAATGGAAGTGGCGGGAGAAAATCCGGTAGTTTCAATATCAAAATACAAAACTTTCTCTTTAGATACATCGGGAATTCCGAAGAATGTATAGTCTGAATCTAATTTTTTATCATAAATAAGCATAAATGTCCTCTTTTTTATTTGTAAAAATATGTTAGTACAATTATATATTAAATCATCAAAAAATTGTAGTAATTTTATCA